>OKHZ01000067.1_pt1 | contig 9069 bp, 7 predicted proteins | sample 1609961 | NCBI WGS metagenome assembly OKHZ01 (sample SAMN04436601, study PRJEB24849) | human gut metagenome | biome: human gut; feature: NICU; material: stool | host: Homo sapiens | place: USA: Saint Louis, MO | collected 2009-12-06 | reverse complement strand
ATGAACGTGGATGTTCTGGTGGTCTGCTAAGGAGCGGCGGGGCTCTCAGCCGACGTCACTGACGCCATTGGCGGCGCCCGCGAGCTGGATGCGGAGAAAGAGTCGGTGATTGGCGGCACCAGCGCCTGGTCCGGCGGCTGGCTGTGGATCCCGCATAATCCGCTGGCGCGTGAAGAGGGGATTAAGGACGAGCCCAACGCACCGCTGGTTTATTTGCAGCATGAAATGAACGGTGAACCCGCCGATGCGCGCCTGCTTGCCTACTTACGGCACGGACCGGAGATGATTGACTTTTTCCGCCGCCATACTGCCGTGCAGTTTCTTTCCGGCAGCAAAATGCCCGATTTTCATCATTCGCCGGGATCGGCCGCCGGAGGGCGCTCGGTCACGGCGCAGCCTTTCGATGGGCGGCTGCTCGGCGACTGGCTGCATCGCCTGCGCCCGCCTCTGGAGACTATCAGCCTCGCGGGGATGGGCATTGCCGGCGGCACGGATATGGCACACTTTTTCAACGCCACTCGCTCGCCGCGATCGGCGCTGTATGCCAGCCGTCGCCTGCTGCGCCACGGCTGGCAGCGAGTGCGCGCCGGACGCGGACAGCATCTGGTTAACGGCAACGCTTTGGTTGCCCGGTTGCTGCGCTCGGCGCTGGATGCAGGAGTGACTTTTCAGCTTAATGCGCCGGTTGAACGGCTGCTCGCATCCGGAAACGGAGTAAAGGGCGCGATATTACGCAGCGACGACGGCCGGATAGAGGTTCGGGCCGGTGCGGTGATCCTCGCCTGCGGCGGCTTTCCTCACGACAGACAGCGCCTGGCCGAAAACGTGCCGCACGCCGCCAGCGGCTATGGCCACTTCTCCGCCGCGCCTCCGGGTAATCAGGGGGAGGGCATCCGCCTTGGCGAAACGGTCGGCGGCCAGTTTGATACCACGCTCAGGCATGCGATGGCCTGGGCGCCCGTTTCGCGCGTGACGCAGGCCAGCGGTCTGCAGCTGGTCTTCCCACATCTGGTTGAACGCGCCAAGCCCGGCTTTATTGCCGTACTGCCCAACGGTAAACGCTTTACCAATGAGGCTGATTCCTACCACGATTTTATCGCCGCGCTGCTGGAGGCCACGCCGCCTGGCGAAGCGCCACAGGCGTGGCTGATTGGCGATAGCCGTGCGCTTCGGCGCTATGGGTTAGGCCATGCCCGCCCTTTTCCTTTTGCCCCGGAGTCCTGGCGACGCACCGGCTATCTGTACGTCGGCGAGACGCTGGAAGCGCTGGCGAAAGCATGCGCTATCGATTCGCAGCAGCTGGCGGAAACGATCGCCCGTTTTAACGGTTTTGTAGACCAGGGAGAGGATAAGGATTATCAGCGCGGCGCGTCGGCATACAACCGCGCGCAGGGGGACGCCAGCCGTTCCCCTCACCCTACGCTTGGGAAACTCAGCCGCGCGCCTTTTTATGCGGTACGCATTCTGCCCGGTTCGCTGGGCTCCTTCAGCGGTTTAATTACCGATGAGAATGCGCGGGTTCTCAACGCGCAGCAGCAGCCGATTCAGGGCCTTTACGCCATCGGCAACGATATGTCGAGCGTGATGCGGGGATTCTATCCCAGCGGCGGTATCACGCTTGGTCCGGCCATGACCTTTGGCTACATGGTCGGTAAAAAACTGGCAGAAAACATTAATAAAGCAACGCAGTAAAGCATTTTACCAGGGACGGCAATACGCATAACAACAATCACCTGCAACTGTACTGGAGTCCTTTATGAACATGCGAACCCTGTCACTCGCCGCGCTTACCCTACTCGACGTCCCGCCACCGCAACAGGTGCGGATCGCGGCCCAAACCGGATTTACTCACGTCGGCCTGCGCCTGCTTCCCGCCACGGCGACCGACCCTGACTATGGCATGCTGGGCGATACTGCCGCTGTCCGCGATACCCTGGCAGCGCTGATGGAAACCGGTATTCGCGTCTCGGACGTTGAGATAGTCCGCCTGACGCCAGATTTTTCGCTGGACGCTCGTTTGCAGCTCTTTCTCCATACCGCCGCGCGTCTGGGCGCCAGACAGGTTTTAGTCGCCGGAAATGATGACAACCGCGCTCGCAGCGCGGAAAATCTGGCCCGGCTTGCCGAAGCTGGCCAGGAGTATGGTTTAACCATGAACCTGGAGCCCATGCCCTGGACACAGCTGCGCACCATCGCCGAAGCCCAGGCACTTATCGCCGCCAGCGGCCGCCAGGATATCGGTATTTTGATCGACGCGATTCATTTCTGGCGCTCAGGCGAGTCGCTGTCTACGCTCGCCGCGCTGCCGAAAAACTGCCTCAACTATATGCAGCTTTGCGATGCCTCGCCGCAGATCCCCGCAGATGAACAGGAGCTGATTTACCAGGCCCGCGCCGCGCGTAAGGTGCCCGGCGAAGGCGGGCTCGATCTGCATGGACTGATGGCGGCGCTTCCGGCGACGCTGCCGGTTTCTATCGAGGTTCCGCTAAGCGGCGAACGCGGCGCGCTGCCGGCACTCACTCGCGCTCAGTTGCTGTTTAACGCCGCGCAGTCCTACCTGCGCCCTTGCGCATAAGGAGCATCCCATGACACAGACTCAACGCCTGGACGTCAGGGAGTTAATCAACGCCAATCCGCTCAGCCGCTTTCAAAAACTGGTGGTGTTTTTAGGCTTCTGCGTGATTGCGCTGGACGGCTTTGATATCGCCATCATGGGATTTATCGCCCCGACGCTGAAGCAGGAATGGGGAGTAAGCAACCATGAACTCGGTTTTGTCATCAGCGCCGCGCTGATAGGCCTTGCGCTGGGCGCTATATTCTCCGGGCCGCTCGCCGACTGGCTGGGGCGGAAAAAAATCATCATCAATAGCGTCTTCTTCTTCGGCTTCTGGACCATTGCCACCGCCCTTTCGCAAAACATCGAACAGATGGTGCTTTTTCGTTTTCTGACCGGGCTCGGATTAGGCGCCGCCATGCCGAATATCGGCACTCTGGTGTCGGAGTATGCGCCTGAGCGTCAGCGCTCGTTTCTGATTACGATTATTTTTTGCGGCTTCACCTTTGGCGCCGCGGCGGGAGGATTCTCCGCCTCATGGCTAATCCCGAAGTTTGGCTGGCACTCGCTGATGCTGCGCGGCGGCATCCTCCCGCTGCTGTTCGCGCCGCTCCTGATCTGGCTGTTACCGGAATCGGTGCGTTTTCTGGTGGTTAAGCGCGCGCCAGCCCGACGTATTCGGCTGATTTTGCAGCGCCTCTATCCGGGCCAAATCGCCGATGATGCCGAGTTCACTCTCCCAGCCCAGCCCGTGCAGGCAAATGCGATGCGCATCGTTCTCTCCCGCCAGTATCGCTTCGGTTCGATGATGCTCTGGCTGGTCTATTTTATGGGGCTCTTTCTGGTCTATCTTCTCGGTAGCTGGTTACCGACGCTGGTGAAAGAGGTGGGATTAACGGTTGGCCAGGCGGCGGTGATGACCGCAATGTACCAGGCGGGAGGAACCATTGGCTCGCTGTTTGCGGGCTGGTTGATGGACCGGATTAATCCGCATCGGGCGCTCGGAATGATTTACGCCGTTGGCGGCCTGTTTACGATGGCAATGGGATATGCAGCGGCAAGCTTTGCGCTCATCTGCCTGCTGGCGTTTATCAGCGGAGCCTGTTTAAACGGCGCCAATACCGGTATGAATGCGCTTTCCGCCCGCTACTATCCTACCGAAGCGCGGGCTACAGGTTCCAGCTGGATGCACGGCGTGGGCCGCATGGGCGCCATCCTCAGCGCTTTTGCCGGAGCTGAGATGCTGGCGCTGAATATTAGCGTCGAAAGCGTTTTTCTGATCCTTGGCATCCCCGCCGCGATCACCGTCGCCGGGCTCGCGGCCAAAGGAATTTTCGCGGCTGATTCGGCGCCAAAATCCACCTCCTCCACCGCCGCGTTCGGCAATACCGGTTAAATGCGTTAATCAGTCGGGCATGCTGCAGCATGCCCGACCACAAAAAAAGAAAAATTAATTTCAATTTACATTAATAATGAAAAATAAAAACCTGATGCCTTATCGATTCACTTCACAAAATCAGCACTCAAAATCACAAATGGCATATACAAGATGAATCAATGAGCGTCAAAAAAGGCAGCAAATAACCTTATTAATCAGAATGACTTGATGATTCCCCGAGCCACATCGGACGCACAATCTTTTCTATTTTTCGATCCGCCTCTCATATACAGAAGTTAAATTTCATATAACCATTGAAACGAAACAAACATTTCCTTATGTTCTGGCTGACATCAGGATAAGGTAGTGCCGGTGGAACTGGCGCTGAGGTCCTTACTTGTCCCCCCGACAAAGGAATAGACCATGAGTGAACAGCAGATCCTTATTTCTCCCGTAGCATCACGCGGCGATAAGTTAACCTGGACAACCCGAATAGCCTATGGTGGAGGCGATACCGCCTGTAACGTCGTTTTCGGCATGATCGGCACAGTTTTAACGCTTTTCTATACGGATTATGTCGGCATTAGTATCGCCACGGTCGGTCTGGTAATGCTGATCTCACGTCTGTTTGACGGTGTTTCCGATGTCATTATGGGTCTGATGGTTGAGCGCACAAACTCTCGCTGGGGAAAATCACGCCCCTGGCTGCTGTGGATGAGCGTCCCCTACGCCGTATCGGCGATTCTGCTGTTTACCGTGCCCCAAACCACCGGAACGCTGCAGTTTCTCTACCTGCTGGTAGCCTATAACTTCTGTACCACCGTGTGCTACACCGCGATCAATCTCCCCTATGGCAGCCTCTCCGCGATGATGACCCGGACCTCCTGGGAAAGGGATATGCTTAGCATCACCCGCATGTCGATGTCGCCATTTGGCCGCATCCTCGCCGTAGCTTGTACGTTGCCGCTGGTGAAATATTTCGGCGACGATCAGGCAGCATGGATTAAAACCATGGCCATCTGGGCTTTTCTGGCGCTGTTGTTACTGCTGTTTTGCTTCTACAAATGTGAAGAAAAAGTGGTTATCAAAGCGCGTGAAAAGCAGGGAAACGTAGCGGTAAAAACGCAGCTTTACGCCCTCTTCCGTAACCAGTACTTCTGGGCCAGTGCGATCCTCTGGACAGCCCAGAGCGTTTATTACACCGTGGTTGGTATCGCGCTACCTTACTACTGCCGCTACGTGCTAGGCGACGATACTTTCTACAGCTCCATTTTCGTGGCCGAAACCGCCTGCATCATTATTTTCACCTTCCTGAGTTCCGTCCCCATTCGAAAATACGGTAAACGCAATGTGGCCCTTTGCGGCATTGTGCTGGCGACCATAGGCCAGGTGCTGTTTATGTTTAATTCTGACGACTACCACTGGGCGCTGGCCAACGCCATTATTCGCGGTATCGGCTTCGCGCCGCTGAATGCCGTGCTATTCGGCTTCTGCGGCGACGCCGTCGAATACGGCCAGTGGAAAACGCGCGTCCGCCAGGAGGGAATGATCTTCTCTGCGGGGTCTGTCGGTACGAAGCTCGGCGCAGGCATTGCCGCCGCGGTTATCTCCGGCCTGTTAAGCCTCTCGGGCTACGTCAGTTCCAGCAGCGGATCCGGCGTTCAACCGCAAAGCGCTATCGACATGATTTATTACGTTTATCTCTACGGCTCGTTCTTCCTGTGGATTGTGGTCATCATCCCCCTGCTGTTTTATCGGCTGGATAAACAGTACCCACAGATTATGCAAGAGCTGAAAGAGCGCGAGGCGCGTGGAGAAATGTAAAGCCCGAAACCCGGTCCGCGCTCTCCGGGTGCGGGCTATCCAGAAGAACATCTGAAATCCGAAGTCTCTATTTAGAGGAGTGCATCATCATGTTAAACGGCATGAAACCCTTATCTCGCTCCCTGCGCTGGGGAATGGTCGGCGGCGGCGGCACCAGCCAGATTGGCTACAGCCACCGCTGTGCAGCGCTGCGCGACAATGTCTTTACCCTGCTGGCCGGCGCGCTCGATATTGATGCCGAACGCGGCCGTCAATTTGGCGAGCAGCTCGGAATCGCCCCCGAGCGCTGCTACGCCGACTATCAAACGCTATTTGCAGAGGAAGCCAAACGCCCTGACGGCATTGAAGCCGTTTCGGTCACTACGCCGAACAATACCCATTTCGCGATCACCAAAGCAGCGCTGGAAGCGGGGCTGCACGTTATCTGCGAAAACCCGCTGTGCTTTACCGCCGCCGAGGCCCGCGAGCTGCTGGCGCTGAGCAAAAAGCAGAACAAAATAATCGGCGTTACCTACGGCTACGCCGGGCACCAGATGATTCAGCAGGCGCGGCAGATGATCGCGGAGGGTATGCTCGGGGAGATCCGCATTATCAATATGCAGTTTGCCCACGGTTTTCATAATGAAGCCGTTGAACTGCAGGCTGAATCTACCCGCTGGCGGGTAACGCCCAAATATGCCGGCCCTAGCTACGTGCTGGGGGATCTGGCGACTCACCCGCTATTTATTGCGGAAACCATGGTGCCAAATCTGAATATCACCCGGCTGATGTGCGCACGTCAGAGCTTCGTCAAATCGCGCGCGCCGCTGGAAGATAACGCCTTCGTGCTGATGGAATATAATAATGGCGCCGTCGGTTCACTGTGGACCAGCGCAGTCAACAGCGGCGCTATGCACTCACAAAAAGTCCGCGTCATTGGCGAAAAAGCCAGCCTTGAGTGGTGGGATGAGCGCCCAAATCAGCTCAGCTATGAGGTGCAGGGCGACCCCGCGCGCGTTCTGGAACGTGGAATGCCCTATTTAAGTCCGCAGGCGCTGGCAGACGACCGCATCGGCGGCGGCCACCCGGAAGGGCTGTTTGAGGCATGGGCCAACCTTTACCGCCGTTACGCCATCGCTATCGATGCAATGGATCGCAGTGACCAGGCGTTTCTGGATAACTTCTGGTATCCGGACGTCGAAGCCGGGCTCCACGGGGTCTACTGGGTTGAGCAATGCGTCAAATCCGCCGATGCAGGCGGCCAATGGGTTGATTTTACCTGCCAATAATCTCCGCTAGCCGGCGGAGCCCGCTCCGCTGGTTTCTTTTTGTCTACCGCCCTCACCTCATCGTGCAACACAGCAGTAATATCTGTTAAACAAACATCTATTTACGCTTCTGGCTCCCCCCACTACACTAGGCGCAGTTTTTAGATTGAGGTGGTAATGAACGATAACAAAATGACGCCAGGCGAACTGCGCGCAACCTGGGGTCTGGGGACCGTTTTCTCTCTGCGCATGCTCGGCATGTTTATGGTCCTGCCGGTTCTGACCACTTATGGCATGGCGCTCCAGGGCGCAAGTGAAGCCCTTATTGGCCTGGCTATAGGCATCTATGGACTGGCGCAGGCAATATTCCAGGTTCCTTTTGGCCTCCTCTCCGATCGCATTGGCCGTAAACCGCTTATCGTCGGCGGCTTGTTAATCTTCGTTCTCGGCAGCATTATCGCCGCGCTTTCCGAATCGATCTGGGGCATTATTCTTGGCCGCGCGCTGCAAGGCTCCGGAGCGATTGCCGCAGCGGTAATGGCGCTGCTTTCCGACTTAACCCGCGAACAGAATCGCACTAAAGCCATGGCGTTTATCGGCGTCAGCTTTGGTATTACCTTCGCCATCGCCATGGTCCTCGGACCTATTATCACCCACCAGTTAGGCCTGCACGCCTTATTCTGGATGATTGCCGCTCTGGCGATGCTCGGGATTCTGCTTACGCTGTGGGTTGTGCCAAATAGCCATAATCACGTGCTTAACCGTGAATCCGGTATGGTGAAAGGCTGCTTTAGCAAAGTGCTTGCCGAGCCAAAACTACTGAAGCTCAATTTCGGCATTATGTGCCTGCATATTATGCTGATGTCCACCTTTGTTGCCCTGCCGGGTCAGTTGGAAGCTGCCGGTTTTCCCGCAGCTGAGCACTGGAAAATCTATCTGGTCACCATGCTGGTCTCTTTTGTTGCCGTGGTGCCGTTTATTATTTACGCCGAAGTAAAGCGCAAAATGAAGCGCGTTTTTCTGCTCTGCGTTGCCATTTTACTGATCGCCGAGATCGTACTTTGGGGAGCGGGAGGCTATTTCTGGGAACTGGTTGCCGGCGTTCAGCTATTTTTCCTCGCGTTTAACCTGCTCGAAGCGTTACTGCCTTCGTTAATCAGTAACGACTGACCTGCCTGCTACAAAGGATCAGCGATGGGGATTTACTCTACCAGCCAGTTTCTTGGAGTCGCGATTGGCGGGTCGCTAGGCGGCTGGGTAGACGGCTTTTTTGATTCACAAACCGTTTTCCTGCTTGGCGCCCTGCTGGCAATGCTGTGGTTACTGGTGGCCAGCACCATGAGCGAACCGCCTTACGTTAGTAGCCTGCGGGTCGAGATCCCTGCCGACGTGGTGGCGGATGAAATGCTACAGCAACGGCTACAGGCTCAAGCAGGAGTTAAAGAGGTACTGGTAGTTAACAACGAACGTTCGGTGTATATCAAAATCGACAGTAAGGTGACTAACCGCTTTGAGATTGAGCAGGTGATTAAGCAGGGGGCAGTTCAGACCGTTCCCGCGTAAAGTGGTTAAGCAGCCAGGGACATGGTACGTGGCAGGTATGATGTCCCTGCTGCGTACTGGCGAAAGCTTGCGTGACGGTCTCCCCTCCCAATTATCTTCGCCGCTTTAAGCGTTGGGTTAGCGTTATCCCTCTCATCTTCTTTAAGCTAACGCTACGTTTCAAATCCCCACTTCACCTCCCCATAAGAGGGCTGAGCCCAGGCAGACAAGCAGAAAGCGGCATGAGATGCTTCGCAATAAACGCACCGGGAGGATAGCAGCGCCGCTCAGTCTCTGGGATTATCACCGTGCAGCTGTTCTGACCTGGTGATAAACATCAAAAACAACTTTTTTGAAATAGGTAAAGGACAAACATGAACTGCCTGAGGGATTATCTATATTAGAACGAAGAAAGCGACGGTGAATTATAGATAGCTTATTTTTATGGATAGCAGTATAGGGCCATTCACATAATACAATCTAACATCACTATGTTAATTCATTATACCCGCAGCTTAAAATTT
>OKHZ01000063.1_pt1 | contig 9206 bp, 6 predicted proteins | sample 1609961 | NCBI WGS metagenome assembly OKHZ01 (sample SAMN04436601, study PRJEB24849) | human gut metagenome | biome: human gut; feature: NICU; material: stool | host: Homo sapiens | place: USA: Saint Louis, MO | collected 2009-12-06 | reverse complement strand
ATGGCCTGTGGCCTGTTCGGTCTGGCGATGCTCCCCTCCACACCCACGGATCTGGATATTATCTGGCGAATGGCGCTCTGCGGCGCGGGCTTTGGCCTGTTCCAGTCACCCAACAACCATACGATCGTCTCTTCAGCGCCGGCTCACCGCAGCGGCGGAGCAAGCGGCATGTTGGGTACCGCCCGTCTGCTTGGCCAGAGTACAGGCGCCGCGCTGGTGGCGCTGCTGTTTAACCTGCTGGGCAATAGCGGAACTCATACCGCACTTCTGCTGGCCGGGATCCTAGCCGTCGTCGCCGCTGCCGTCAGCGGGCTACGCGTCACGCAGCCGCGCGCCAGGCTGTAGGCAAAGAATCGACATAAAAAAATCCGCAGCCCGAAGGTTGCGGATTTTTGTTTTCAGGGCCGGGAGCGGCGATTACTTCAGGTATTCGCCGCTGCGCAGGGCTTCAATACGCTTATCCAGAGGCGGGTGAGTCATAAACAGCTCGCTCATGGATTTCGCTTTACCGTTAATGCAGAATGCCATCATGCTGCTGGCCTCCTGCGGCTCATAGCTGGTTTTCAGACGCTGCAGCGCAGCGATCATTTTCTCACGCCCCACCAGTTTCGCTGAGCCAGCGTCCGCATGGAATTCGCGGTAGCGGGAGAACCACATGGTGATGATGCTGGCCAGAATACCAAACACCAGCTCCAGTACCGTAGCAACCGCAAAGTAGATCAGCGGGTTGCCGTTGCTGCTTTCACCTTCATCGCGGTTGCCGCCGAGGAAGCCCGCCGCAATCTGCGCGATAACGCGCGAGATAAAGATAACGAAGGTGTTCACTACCCCCTGAATCAGCGTCATCGTGACCATATCGCCGTTAGCGATGTGGCTAATCTCATGGGCGATAACCGCTTCCGCTTCATCACGGCTCATGTTCTGCAACAGCCCGGTGCTGACCGCAACCAGCGACGCATCGCGGCGCGCGCCGGTCGCGAAGGCGTTAATATCCGGCGCATGGTAGACCGCGACCTGCGGCATGGCAATTCCCGCCTGGCGCGCCTGCTGCGCGACGGTATTCATCAACCAGCGCTCGGTTCCGTTACGCGGCTGCTCAATGACTTCCCCACCCACCGATTTCAACGCCATCCATTTCGACATCAGCAGCGAAACGATTGAACCGCCGAAGCCAAACAACAGCGCCATGATCAGCAGCCCGGTCATGCTGCTTGACTGAATTCCCGTCAGGCTTAGCACCAGCCCGAACACCACCATCACTGCCAGGTTGGTCAGCAGGAAAAGCGCGATTCGCATCATAATTTTCTTTTTACCTCGATTTAACAAAACGCACTATGCGATTACCCACATGGTATGGGTAGAACGCTAATTTTCAACCATCAGCCCCCGCTAAGTCACGAGAAAGACACAACTTTACATTTTGTAGCATATTGCTGACGCTGGGCAAAAGCGTTGACATTTTGTTGAAATCAGGCAATGAACGTTGGGAAAGAAGCGAAAGAAAACGGGCACAAATCATTGTGCCCGTTGGGGGGATTATTTACTGGCCGGGGGCTCTACCGCTGGCCGATCCTTTTCCTCATGGGCCAGGTCGAGCGCAATATGAACCGTTTCATCAAGATACGGATCGGGCTCCTGGTAATCCTTCGGCAGATCTTCCAGCTTTTTCAGTAACGGCTTACCTTCGCGTTTCAGGCGATCGTTAACGCGGGCCAGACGAATCGCATCATCTTCTTCGTTCTCCTTTTCACGCTGCGCGTAGTTCAGGGAAACGATGTTGCGTTTGTCTTTCATCGCGTTATAGCGAGCAATATCCTTCATGATGTACTGGAACTCAGGATCTTTGGCAATACGCGCATCGTGACGCTTCAGCAGTTCCGGTCCAAACGGCGTCAAATCGCCATATTTCACGAAGGTTGCCGCATTGACGCTATCCCACGGCAGCGCGTTGTCTTCATACTGCTCGCCGGTCTCACGCTCTTCGGTTCCGGTCGGCATCATGATATCCGGCGTTACACCCTTGCGCTGAGTACTCCCGCCGATGCTGCGATAGAATTTCTGGATAGTGTACTGTACGGAACCCAGCGCCGGCCAGTCAGTACTCAGCATCTGATCGTAGATACGGTTCAGCGAACGATACTGCTGGACGGTCCCTTTACCGAAGGTCGGCTCTCCGACGATCAGCGCGCGGCCATAATCCTGCATCGCAGCGGCGAAAATTTCGGAAGCCGAGGCGCTGAAACGATCGACCAGGACGACCAGTGGACCTTTGTAGTACACCACGCCATCGGTATCGCTGTCTTCACGGACTTTACCGTTATTATCGCGAACCTGGACAACCGGGCCGGAGGGGATAAACAGGCCAGAAAGCGAAACCGCTTCGGTCAGCGCCCCGCCGCCGTTGCTGCGCAGATCGATGACGATACTGCTAACGTTTTGTTTCTCCAGCTTTTGCAGCTGAACTTTAACGTCATCCGTCAGGCCAACATAGAAGCCAGGAATATCCAGCACGCCAACTTTTTCTTTGCCAACGGTTTTGACTGACATCTTAACCGCACGGTCTTCCAGACGAATGCGTTCACGCGTGAGGGTCACAATACGCGTTTTGGCGCCTTTACCCGCCGGGAGAATCTCCAGGCGAACCTTGCTGCCCTTTGGACCTTTAATCAGCGCGACGACATCATCAAGACGCCAGCCGATCACATCGACCATGCCTTTACCAGGCTGGCCGCCGCCAACGATGCGATCGCCCACGCTGCTGGCTTTACTCTTCGCCGCCGGACCGCCCGCGCCCAGAGAATTGATCTCCGTGTAGTCGTCGTCCATCTGCAGCACCGCGCCGATACCTTCCAGAGACAGGCTCATTTCAGTATTGAACTGCTCGGTGTTGCGCGGTGAGAGATAGTTTGTATGCGGGTCGATTTCACGCGCAAAGGCGGTCATCGCCAGTGAGAACACGTCTTCGCTATTGGTTTGCGCCAGACGGCGGATAGCAAACTTGTAGCGGCGGCTTAAGGTTTCGCGAATCTCTTTATCATCTTTGCCAGCCAGCTTCAGGCTTAGCTGGTCAAACTTCACCTTGGCATCCCACAGCGCGTTCAGCTCGGCTTCATCTTTCGGCCAAGGCGACTTGCTACGGTCAAGGTTGAAATTATCGTGGCCGGTAAAATCCATCGGCCGTTCCAGCACTTTCAGCGCATATTGATAGCGCTCAAAGCGACGCTTCTGCGCCAGGTTATACAGGTCGTAAAATACGTCCAGCTTCCCACTGCGCAGTTCATCGCCGATTTGATTCTTTTTCGCGGCAAACTGGTTGACGTCGCTGGCTAACAGTACGTTATGGCTGTAATCCAGCAGGTTCAGGTAGCGATCGAAAATTTTCGCCGAAAAGGCATTGTCGAGATCGAACTGGCGGTAGTGAGAGCGGGTAAAGCGCGATGTTACGCGCTCGCTCACCGTCGCGTGCTGCGGCTCTTCTTTCAGCACGGGGATTTGATCGACCCGGGTTATATCGTCCACGGCGAACGACTGGCCTGCTATTACCAGCAGGCCCGCCAACGCGGTGAGCTTAAAGAATTTGTTCATGCCTGGCCCGGCCTCCGTTTCAGAACACCAGGTGTTCTGCGCGTACAATCATTGACATACCAGAAGTCAGCTGTACACGAACGCCATCTTTGGTGATTTCCAGGACGGTGGCGTCCATTGCATTATTGCCTGCTTTCACCTTCAGTGCCTGGCCAACGGTCAATACAGACACATCTGATACAGGGGTATGACGCTCTTCGCGCGGCGCTTTGGCTGCTGCTGCCGGGCGTGGTTTACGCTGCTCAGCGCCTTCTTTGCGACGAGCCTGAGGCTGAGGACGCGGTTTACGCTCGCGACGTGCTCCCTCTTCCGGCTGGCCTGCCGCGGCAGCGGCTTCACGTTTTTTGGCCTGCTGCGCTTCGCGCTGCGCCTGAACGCGGGCTTTTGCTTCTTCAAGCTGCTGGCGGGCATGAGCGACATGCTGCTCTTCCAGTTCGCCGCACGGGTTGCCGTCAAGGTCAACGCGGACAGCGCCTGGTTTAACGCCGTACAGATAGCGCCAGCTCGAAGTATAAAGACGCAAAGCAGCGCGAAGTTGGGTTTTGCTGAGATTCATCTCTCCGCCAACGCGCTCAACGAGATCCTGAAAAATACCGACTTTCAGGGGGCGAGCTTCGCCTTCAGCGCTAAAGCACTGAGGGAAACGTTCGGCCAGAAACGCAATGACTTCTTTACTGCTATTCAACTTAGGTTGATTTTCCATGAAATTTCCTGATTACAACGGACGTAGCCAACAAGCCGCAGGCATGAACAGGCGTCATTATAATGACGTCCTCGGTAAATGCTACGTTATCCGTTGATTATCCTGCGACGCGGGTGAATATTTTTTGATAATCCGTGGCAGAAATGAGTTTTTCCAGATGCGAGCCAAGTTCTGCCAGACCCCGCTCGTCTTCAACGGTGAAGCGGGAATGCGCCGTGCTATCGATGTCCAGGACGCCGATGGTTTGATTGTTCACCCGTAGCGGGAAGACAATTTCCGAATTGCTGGCGGCATCGCAGGCGATGTGGCCATCAAAGGCGTGAACATCCTAGCCCCGCTGCACGCGATTCTGCGCGACGGCAGTCCCGCATACGCCGCGTCCTACCGGAATACGCACGCAGGCCAGCTTGCCCTGGAACGGCCCGAGGATGAGAGTATCGCCTTCCAGCAGATAGAAACCGGCCCAGTTCACTTCCGCCAGTCGTTCAAATAACAGCGCGCTGGTATTTGAGATCATCGCCAGGAAGCTGGTTTCGCCTGCCATTAACGCCTGAAAATCGCGGTTTAAATCCGCGTAGAATTCTGATTTGTTCATTATATGATCGCTTAGTTGTCTTACTGCCTTACACTTACAGCCTAATAAAATAAGCTTTAAATGCATTCATGCTCAAGATGAATTCATTCCTGAGTTAAGATAGAGAGATACATTCATTTCTGTAAGTTATAAATGCCACTAAAAACACCCAGGATTACGCCAGCAAAAAAGATGATCGTCTACTCGGTCAGCGCCCCTGTTGCGCACGCTCACTATCAGCGTTGCCCGCAGTGCGACCTGCTGTTTAGTTTACCGGTCCTCAAAAAGAATCAAAGCGCCTGGTGCCCTCGCTGCAACGCCAAAGTGCGCGATGGCCGCGACTGGTCGCTTACCCGGCTGGGCAGCATGGCGATCGCTATGCTGCTGCTGATGCCTTTTGCGTGGAGCGAACCGCTGCTACGTTTGCATCTGCTGGGCGTGCGTATCGACGCTAACGTCCTTCAGGGCATCTGGCAAATGACCGGCCAGGGCGATCCGCTCACGGCGGCGATGGTGCTCTTTTGCGCGGTCGTCGCGCCGGTGCTGCTGGTGGTGTCAATCGCCTACCTGTGGTTGGGCAACGTGCTGGGCATGAATCTGCGACCGATACTGCTGATGCTGGAGCGGCTCAAGGAGTGGGTAATGCTGGATATTTACCTGGTCGGCATCGGCGTCGCCTCCATTAAAGTGCAGGATTACGCCTTCCTGCAGCCGGGTATCGGGCTTGTCGCCTATATTTCCCTCACCCTGCTCAGTATTCTGACGCTTATCCATATGAACGTTGAAGAGCTCTGGGAGCGTTTTTATCCCCAGCGCCCGGCGCTGCGCCCGGATGAAAATCTTCAGGTCTGTCTGGGCTGCCATTATACCGGACCTCGCGATGCGCGCGGGCGCTGCCGCCGCTGCCACACGCCTCTGCGCCATCGACGCCGGCAAAGCCTGCAAAAGAGCTGGGCTGCGCTGATCGCATCACTGGTTTTCCTGCTTCCTGCCAACCTGCTGCCGATCTCGATCATCTACGTCAACGGCGCGCGTCAGGAAGACACCATCCTTTCCGGCATTATGTCGCTGGCCAGCAGCAACGTCGCCATCGCCGGGGTGGTGTTCATCGCCAGTATTCTGGTCCCATTCACCAAAGTTATTGTATTGTTTACCCTGCTGGTCAGCATACAATTCAAGTGTGAACAGGGGCTACGTACCCGCATCCTGCTGCTGCGGCTGATTACCTGGATCGGCCGCTGGTCTATGTTGGATCTTTTTGTCATCGCATTAACCATGTCGCTGATCAACCGCGATCAGCTCCTCGCGTTTACGATGGGGCCCGCCGCGGTCTATTTTGGCGCCGCGGTAATTTTAACTATCCTTGCTGTTGAATGGCTGGACAGCCGCTTACTTTGGGACGCACATGAGTCAGGAAACGCCCGCTTCGCCGACTGAAGCCAAGATTAAAACTAAACGCCGCATTTCACCGTTCTGGCTGCTGCCGGTCATCGCGCTGCTGATTGCCGGTTGGCTGATTTGGACCAGCTATCAGGATCGCGGTACGACGATCGTCATCGACTTCCAGTCGGCCAACGGCATCGTTCCGGGACGGACGCCTATCCGCTATCAGGGGGTAGAAGTCGGTACGGTCGAGAATATCTCGCTAAGCAAAGATCTGAGTAAAATCGAGGTTTCTGCCAGCGTCAAAGGCGATATGAAAGATGCGCTGCGCAAGGAGACCCAGTTCTGGCTGGTGACGCCGAAAGCCTCGCTTGCCGGCGTGTCCGGCCTGGATGCGCTGGTTGGCGGCAACTATATCGGCATGATGCCAGGTCAGGGCGAGCCCGAGGATCACTTTGTCGCCCTCGATACCCAGCCGAAGTACCATATTAATAACGGCGAGCTGATGATCCATCTCAAGTCAGCGGATTTAGGCTCGTTAACCAGCGGCTCGCTGGTCTACTTCCGTAAGATTCCGGTCGGCCGGGTGTATGACTACGCCATTAATCCGAACAATCAGGGCGTCACGATTGATGTACTGATCGAGCGGCGTTTCACCAATCTGGTGAAAAAAGAGAGCCGTTTCTGGAACGTATCCGGCGTAAAGGCGGACGTCAGCCTGAGCGGAGCTAAAGTTCAGCTCGACAGCCTCTCCGCGCTGGTGAACGGCGCTATCGCCTTTGATTCCCCCGATGATTCTCCGCAGGCTCAGCAGAATACCGATTATCACTTATACGAAGACCTGGCGCACAGCCAGCGCGGAGTGGTGGTTAAACTGGACCTTCCGGACGGCGCAGGGTTAAAAGCGGGCTCTACGCCGCTGATGTATCAGGGTCTGGAGGTCGGCCAGCTCAGTAAACTAAATCTCAATGCTGACGGGAAAGTCACCGGCGAAATGACCGTCGATCCCAGCGTCGTCAGCTTGCTGCGCGAGAAGACGCTGATTCAGATGAAGAAGCCGAAAATCTCGCTGGATAATCCCAGCGTCAGCGCCCTGCTGACCGGTACCACCTTTGAGCTGGTCCCCGGCGAGGGTGAACCGCGCAACCAGTTTGCGGTGCTGCCAGCCGATAAATCCATCCTGGAAGAGCCGGATGTCGCAACCGTCACGCTCACCGCGCCGGAAAGCTACGGTATTGATGCCGGGCAGCCGCTGATCCTGCACGGCGTTCAGATTGGCCAGGTTCTGGAGCGCAAGCTAAACGCCGACGGCGTCACTTTCCAGGTCGCAGTCATGCCCGAGTACCGTTCACTGGTGCGCGGCGACAGCAAATTCGTGGTCAATAGCCGTATCGACGTCAAAGTCTGTATTGATGGCGTGGAGTTCCTCGGCGCCAGCGCCAGCGAATGGGTCAACGGCGGGATCCGCATTATTCCGGGCGACAAAGGGGCGATGCAAAGCCGCTATCCGCTGTACGCCAACCAGGAAAAAGCGCTGGAAAACAGCATGAGCGATCTGCCGACCACCACTCTCACGCTCTCAGCTGAGACGCTGCCGGACGTCCAGGCAGGATCGGTGGTGCTGTATCGTAAATTCGCAGTCGGGGAAATCATCACCGTTCAGCCGCGCAAGAACGCTTTTGAGATCAACATCCATATCAAACCGGAATATCGCCATCTGCTCACCAGTAACAGCGTGTTCTGGGCCGAAGGCGGCGCGAAAGTGCAGCTTAACGGCAGCGGCCTGACGGTACAGGCATCCCCCCTCTCCCGCGCGCTGAAAGGCGCGATAAGCTTTGATAATCTGAGCGGCGCCAGCGCCAGCGCGCGTATCGATAATAAACGCGTGCTGTATGCGTCGGAAACCGCCGCCCGCGCGGTGGGTGGCCAGATAACCCTGCACGCCTTTGACGCCGGTAAAATCGCCGAAGGTATGCCGATCCGCTACCTGGGGATTGATATTGGGCAGATCCAATCGCTGAATTTAATTACCGCGAAAAACGAAGTGCAGGCGAAAGCGGTTCTCTATCCGGAATACGTCAACACCTTCGCCCGCGCCGGCACGCGTTTCTCGGTGATTACTCCGCAGATTTCCGCAGCGGGCGTCGAGCATCTGGATACGCTCTTCCAGGCCTATATTAACGTGGAGCCGGGACGCGGTGCGCCGCGCCGTGATTTTGAAATTCAGGAAACCACGATTAGCGACTCACGTTATATCGACGGCATGAGCATTATCGTCGAAGTACCCGAAGCCGGTTCGCTGGGTATCGGCACGCCGGTGCTGTTCCGCGGGCTTGAAGTCGGTACGGTTACCGGCCTGATGCTCGGTTCGATGTCGGATCGCGTCATGGTACAGCTGCGTATCAGTAAACGTTATCAGTATCTGGTGCGCAACAACTCGGTGTTCTGGCTGGCTTCCGGCTATAGCCTCGACTTTGGCCTGATCGGCGGCGTGGTGAAAACCGGTACCTTCAATCAGTTCATTCGCGGCGGCATCGCTTTTGCGACGCCTCCGGGTACGCCGCTGGCGCCGAAAGCGCAGGATGGTAAACACTTCCTGCTGCTGGAGAGTGAACCGAAAGAGTGGCGCGAATGGGGTACCGCCCTGCCGCGCTAAGCATAACAGGCTCCGGTGTCCGTCGCCGGAGCCTTTATGGTAAACTACGCCCCCTTTTTTCGTTGTGGTGCGCTCCCCGTGGCTCAAAACGCTGTCTATCTTCCTGAAGAATTCCTCGCTCAAATGCGTACGGCAATGCCGACGCATCTCTCTTTCGCTGACTTTATCGCCGCCTGCCAGCGCCCCCTGCGCCGAAGCCTTCGCGTAAATACGCTAAAAATCAGCGTGGCTGACTTTTTGCAGCTGGTCGCCCCCTACGGCTGGCAGCTAACGCCGGTACCCTGGTGTGAGGAGGGTTTTTGGAT
>OKHZ01000061.1_pt1 | contig 9250 bp, 4 predicted proteins | sample 1609961 | NCBI WGS metagenome assembly OKHZ01 (sample SAMN04436601, study PRJEB24849) | human gut metagenome | biome: human gut; feature: NICU; material: stool | host: Homo sapiens | place: USA: Saint Louis, MO | collected 2009-12-06 | reverse complement strand
TGAGAAATGGCCTGCTCCTTGTCCGGCGTGTCTTCTCCTAAATTAGGCTGATAACCGCGATCAGCCTGGTCGACCATAAAGCTCATGATGCCGGTTTTCCCCCATGTCGCGGGCCATGCCAGCAGGGCGACGCCATGATTGCCCCCATCTTTGATAATACGGAAACGATAGCCATGATAGCCCTCCCCGGGTTCAACGGGGCTGAAGGCCGGCCCTAACGGGCTGGCGGCCTCTCCCGGCGCGACGGGCCAGTAGAGCCCATCCTTCTTGCCGTCGCTGCTGATAATCTTCTGCGCCCAGGCGTGGTTTAACTGATAAAAATCCTGCTGAGCGTCAACGTAAGCGTGCATAGCCTGAATGGCTGACAGTTCATTACGACCAATTGCGCGCGTGAGAATCTCATCTTCAGCCGCGGCCATATCAAAATGCCAGCCATCGTTATCTTTGATGATGGGTATCGGCAGACGCCACTCTGTCCGGCCTACCTCCAGCCAGGCGGTATTTTCCTGCAGAACGATACGGTGGCCAACCTTCCAGTCACGCTGAAAGCGAGCGACGGCGTCAGGGTCGATGCCATCCGGCGGTAAAAATTGCTGCCAGCTATCGCCGAGCAGCTCGTTGAGAGCAGATTCATCATGCCTGCCGATTGCCTCAGCCAGCGCGCTTGCGGCCTCATCAGGGGAGGAAAACTGCTGCTGAGCTAGCGCCATGCCGGGCGTCAGGGCCAGGGCCAGCAGCGTCATTTTTAATAATTTTTTCATTTGCGTATCCTCAGCGATGGCGCAGTTCACGATGGGCGGATAAGTGCTCTCTGACCGCGCTGCGCTGCTCGCTGTTTAAACCTGAGATATGACGGCTCTGCAGGCCGCGTTCCCGCTGCAACTGCCAGTCGGGAGAGCGGATGTCGTTACCGCTGAGTGCATTGACGTGGAGGTCATTTAGCTTCTGCTGGCGTTGCTCGGGCGTTGCGGTCCGCAACTGTTCGCGGCGCTGCTGCTGCCCTGTGGAAGTCTGGATTTGCGTTTTTAGCGCTTCCCGATGTTGCGGTTGTACGGCGCTATGATTAACCGCCTGCGCCTGGTCATAGCCGCGATAGTTATTGCGCTGGGTCAGCTGATGCAGCTGCTGCGATGCGGCCTGACGCTGGGCATCGCGGTAAGGCGCATGTGCGTTCGAGTGACCTGCTGCTGACGCCGGGCCGGTACGCTGCTGCAGCTGAGTCATTGCAGCCTGACGCTGTGCGTTGCGATCGACTGGCTGATGTCGGGTCGCGCTCAGCCCACCGGGAACAGTGGTCTGATGGAATTGCTGCGCAATGTTGTCGTTTGGGTACGGAATATTACCGCGCCAGGTGGGATTATGCTGCCAGCTGGCATGATTCCCCGGCCGGTTTTGCCCGGTGATAAGGTTGAAATTATTCACGTTGATATGGATGTTATCGCCGTTGTGCGAGTAGCCGCCGTGATGATCATCATCGTGATGGTGATGATCGTCATCATGATGATGGTCATTGTCATCCCAGTCGATATTGCTGAATAAGGCGTAGGTGGTGGCGACGCCGAGGCTAAAACCAAAACCTTTTACAAAGCTATTGGTGAACTGCTCGCCGGGAGGCGGCGGCAGGTAGACCGGTGGATAGGCCGCGTCAGGCCAGGCGCCATAAACCACCGAGGGATTATAGGCCGGCACATACACGACATTCGGATCGGTGGATTCGATCTTAATAATCACTGGCGCCGGGGCGGAGGAGGTGACGGCGCTGCTACTGCGGGAAGCGGTGGTCATTGACGTTGACGTTGACGGAACCGCGGAGTTGGTGGCGGTAATGATTTTCTGCTGCGGCGTGGATTTTAACGTTCCGGTTTGCCGGGCAATGGCGCGTAAGCGCTGCACCGAGTCCATTACGTCCTGAGGTTGGGCAAGAAATGCGTTCCCCAGGTTTTCCACCCATGGCGGGTTTTCCCCCATTAACGCCAGCAGAGCGGGGAAGGCGACCAGCGATTTTACGCTGGGATCCCAGGGCTGATTTGCCACCGCCTGTACCGCCGAATCGCCTTTCATCGTCGGATGATCCTGCGACCACTGCACCGCCTGCACGACGTTGCCCGGATAAGTCGAAGCCATTAGCACCTGTGACAGTAGATTGTCGGGATAGCGCGCAATCGGCGCGACCCACTGATCTATCTGCGCGGGAGTCAAGGCGGTAGTCACCGGCTGAGCGGCGGCGGTTGCCTGAGCCGTCTGCGTAACGGCAGGGGGCTCGGCAGCGGTTTGCGGTTCCCGGCTTTTTACATACAGCGTACCCGCGGCGGCGAGTAGCCCGGCGCTGCAAAGCAGGGCGAGCACGTGGGGTTTGAAAGGAGGCGTCATGAGTTCTCCCGACACAAAAGTTGGCCCGTTTCGACTGGCTATTGTCGAACGACGGAGAAGTGCCAGAGTATTAAGGAGGGCGCATTTGCGTTTTTGATTTTTGTTGGGATTGTGGTCAGTTATGTGTAACAGAATTAATTTTATCTTCCGCTAAACTGACATAAAACCTGCAATATTCTGCCCTTAACGATTCAGCTAAATATTAATGTTGCTTTTTTGTAAACAGATTAACACCCCGCCAAAATCCTGCTATGCTGCCGACGCGGTATCGGGCATTTACCCTACAAACTGCTGTCTCACAGGAGCGTGAAGAGAATCGCCTACCGCATTTTACAATGAGAGCGAGGAGAACCGTCGTGCTAGAAGAATACCGTAAGCACGTAGCTGAGCGTGCCGCCGAGGGGATTGTTGCCAAACCCTTAGATGCAACCCAAATGGCCGCGCTGGTAGAACTGCTGAAAAACCCGCCTGCGGGTGAAGAAGAATTCCTGTTAGACCTGTTAATTAACCGCGTACCGCCAGGCGTCGACGAAGCCGCCTATGTTAAAGCCGGATTCCTTGCCGCGATCGCTAAAGGCGAAGCGACCTCCCCACTGGTTACCCCTGAAAAAGCTATCGAACTGCTGGGCACCATGCAGGGCGGTTACAATATTCATCCCCTGATTGACGCGCTCGACGACGCAAAGCTGGCGCCGATTGCCGCCAAAGCGCTGTCCCACACCCTGCTGATGTTTGATAATTTCTACGACGTAGAAGAGAAAGCCAAAGCGGGCAACGCATATGCCAAACAGGTGATGCAATCCTGGGCAGACGCTGAGTGGTTCCTGAGCCGTCCTCAGCTGGCCGATAAAATCACCGTGACCGTTTTTAAAGTGACCGGTGAAACCAATACTGATGACCTGTCCCCGGCTCCTGATGCCTGGTCCCGTCCGGATATCCCGCTGCACGCGCTGGCGATGCTGAAAAACGCCCGTGAAGGTATCGACCCGGATCAGCCTGGCGTCGTTGGCCCGATTAAGCAAATTGAAGCCCTGCAGCAAAAAGGCTTCCCGCTGGCCTACGTTGGTGATGTCGTTGGTACCGGTTCATCGCGTAAATCCGCCACCAACTCGGTGCTGTGGTTTATGGGCGACGATATTCCGAACGTGCCGAACAAACGCGGCGGCGGTCTGGTTCTCGGCGGCAAAATTGCGCCTATCTTCTTCAACACCATGGAAGATGCTGGCGCGCTGCCGATTGAAGTTGACGTAAACCGCCTGAATATGGGCGACGTCATCGACGTTTATCCGTTCAAAGGCGAAGTGCGTAACCACGAAACCGGCGAGCTGCTGGCGAACTTCGAACTGAAAACCGACGTGCTGATCGACGAAGTCCGCGCCGGTGGCCGTATTCCGCTGATTATCGGTCGCGGCCTGACCACCAAAGCGCGTGAAGCGCTGGGTCTGCCGCACAGCGATGTTTTCCGTCAGGCGAAAGATGTAGCGGAAAGCAGCCGCGGATACTCGCTGGCGCAGAAAATGGTTGGCCGCGCCTGCGGCGTTGCCGGCGTCCGTCCGGGCGCTTATTGCGAACCGAAGATGACCTCCGTAGGCTCTCAGGACACCACTGGGCCAATGACCCGTGATGAGCTGAAAGACCTGGCCTGTCTGGGCTTCTCTGCCGACCTGGTGATGCAGTCCTTCTGCCACACCGCTGCGTATCCGAAGCCGGTTGACGTGACAACGCACCATACGCTGCCGGACTTCATTATGAACCGCGGCGGCGTATCGCTGCGTCCGGGCGATGGCGTTATCCACTCCTGGCTGAACCGTATGCTGCTGCCGGATACCGTGGGCACCGGCGGTGACTCGCATACCCGTTTCCCGATTGGTATCTCTTTCCCTGCGGGCTCCGGTCTGGTGGCGTTTGCCGCAGCAACCGGCGTTATGCCGCTGGATATGCCGGAATCAGTACTGGTTCGCTTTAAAGGCAAAATGCAGCCGGGTATCACTCTGCGCGATCTGGTGCATGCGATCCCGCTGTACGCAATCAAACAAGGTCTGCTGACCGTTGAGAAGAAAGGGAAGAAAAACATCTTCTCTGGCCGCATTCTGGAAATTGAAGGTCTGCCGGATCTGAAGGTCGAGCAGGCGTTTGAGCTGACCGATGCCTCCGCCGAGCGTTCTGCTGCCGGCTGTACCATCAAGCTGAACAAAGAGCCGATTGTTGAATATCTGACCTCCAATATCGTCCTGCTGAAGTGGATGATCGCCGAAGGTTACGGCGATCGTCGTACGCTGGAGCGTCGCGTTCAGGGCATGGAAAAATGGCTGGCCGATCCGCAGCTGCTGGAAGGCGATGCGGATGCAGAATATGAGGCGGTGATCGAGATCGATCTGGCCGATATCAAAGAGCCTATCCTCTGCGCGCCGAACGATCCGGACGATGCGCGTCTGCTGTCCGACGTGCAGGGTGAGAAGATCGATGAAGTCTTTATCGGTTCCTGCATGACCAACATTGGCCACTTCCGCGCGGCCGGTAAGCTGCTGGACAGCCACAAAGGCCAACTGCCGACTCGCCTGTGGGTGGCGCCGCCAACCCGTATGGATGCTGCGCAGCTGACTGAAGAAGGCTACTACAGCGTGTTCGGTAAGAGCGGTGCGCGTATTGAAATTCCTGGCTGCTCCCTGTGTATCGGTACCCAGGCGCGCGTTGCCGACGGTGCGACGGTGGTTTCAACCTCAACCCGTAACTTCCCGAACCGTTTAGGTACCGGCGCTAACGTCTTCCTGGCTTCTGCGGAGCTGGCGGCCGTTGCGGCGCTGATTGGTAAGCTACCGACACCGGAAGAGTATCAGACCTACGTTGCTCAGGTGGATAAAACCGCGGCGGATACCTACCGCTACCTGAACTTCGATCAGCTGGGTCAGTATACTGAGAAGGCTGATGGGGTGATTTTCCAGACCGCGGTATAACGCAATAAGTCAGCGTTGTACATAATCCCTTCAATGCCCGGTGAACATTGCATCACCGGGCATTTTTATTTCCAATCCCTCCGTCAGCGACGCTTTTTTTCTCTCTGACTGCTGCGATAATGACGTTATGGGTACAGTGCAGCGGTGACGCACTGCCCTTGCAGAGGAAAAGACTATGGATTACGAATTTCTGCGCGATATTACCGGAGTGGTAAAGGTGCGAATGTCGATGGACCATGAGGCGCTCGGCCACTGGTTCAACGAGGAGGTTAAAGGCAACCTTGCCCTGCTGGATGAAGTAGAGCAGGCTGCGCGTACCATTAAAGGCAGCGAACGTTCCTGGCAACGTGCCGGCCATGAATACACGCTATGGCTGGATGGCGAAGAAGTGATGATCCGCGCTAATCAGCTGGATTTTTCCGGCGATGAGATAGAAGAGGGGATGAGCTACTATGACGAAGAAAGCCTCTCGCTCTGCGGCGTTGAAGATTTTTTGCAGGTCGTTGCTGCCTACCGGGCGATTATGCAGCAGCGCTAAGTCTGGCGGAGCCTCCGTGCTCCGCCGGGCGTTACACCGCCGGAATATTTCTTGCGTAGTAAATTTCGCGCATCTCTTTCCAGAGCCGATCGGTGATGACCCTGCGCTCTTCTTCCGTTAAATCTTCCGGCCTGGTGTGAAACATGTAGTGCTTAAGGTCAAACTCCTTCAGCAACATCTTGGTATGGAAAATATTTTCCTGATAAACGTTCACGTCCACCATGTCATACAAAGATTTAATATCCTCGGACATGAAGTTTTGAATGGAGTTGATTTCATGATCGATGAAGTGCTTCATACCGTTCACATCACGGGTGAAGCCGCGAACGCGGTAATCGATGGTGACGATATCGGATTCAAGCTGGTGAATCAGATAGTTCAGGGCTTTCAGCGGCGAAATGACTCCGCAGGTTGAGACTTCAATATCGGCGCGGAAGGTGCACAGCCCGCCTTCAGGATGGCTTTCCGGGTAGGTGTGAACGCAAATATGGCTTTTATCGAGATGCGCCACGACGGTTTCCGGTAGTGGACCCGGGTGTTCCGTCTGATCGATGAGCTGCGGGTCGATCGGCTCTTCGCTGACCAGAATAGTCACGCTGGCGCCCTGAGGTTCATAATCCTGACGGGCAATGTTAAGAATATTGGCGCCGATAATCGAACAGGTCTCCGACAAAATTTCCGTCAGGCGGTTGGCGTTATAGAGTTCATCAATATAGGAGATGTAGCCATCGCGCGCCTCTGCCGTTTTTGCGTAGCAGATATCATTAATGCTAAAACTCAGGCTTATGGTCAGATTGTTAAAGCCGTGCAGCTTCAATTTTTTCAATTTAGATCACCCCCATACTAAACGGTGGATAGCGCATCCAGTAAATATTGCGGTAAAGCAAATGCCGCCGCGTGAATTGCCTGGTTGTAATAGCGACACTTCAGGTTTGACTTGTGAAAACGTGCCTGTATGATTTCACTGGAAAGATGGCGCAGGGCTTCATTGTCCGTGGCCCACGCGAAGGTCATGATGCCGCCGTAATAGGTTGGGATCGCCGCCTGATAGAAGCTTACATCACCAAAGTAATGGCTGAGCTTACGATGGCTATCGACGGCTTCATCCTGCTGCAGGAAACTAACGCCGTTCTGAGCAACGAAGATTCCTCCTGGATTGAGGCAGCGTTTGCAGCCTTCGTAAAAGTCGTAAGTGAACAGGCTCTCGCCGGGACCGATAGGATCGGTGCAGTCGGAGATAATGACGTCAAACGTTTGCGCGGTTTGATTAACAAAATTGACGCCATCGTCAATAACCAGCGTAAAGCGCGGGTCATCGTACGCGCCAGCATTATGATTAGGGAGATACTGGCGGCAGAATGAAACTACGCCCGCGTCAATTTCAACCATAGTGATGGTTTCGATGTTGCGATGACGGGAGACTTCGCGCAGCATTGCGCCATCGCCGCCGCCGATGATTAATACATGTTTCGCCTGGCCGTGGGCCATCAAAGGAACATGGGTCATCATTTCATGATAGATAAACTCATCACGTTCGGTGGTTTGCACTACGCCATCCAGCGCCATCACGCGGCCAAAGGCAGCGTTTTCGAATATGATTAAATCCTGATGATCGGTTTTCTCATGATACAGTACGTTATCAACGCTGAAATACTGACCAAAATGGTCGTGCAGCGTTTCATGCCACAGATTGCTATCGGCCACGGGCAGATCCTCCTTTGTTAACACCTGTTACACCCATTAAAAATGAGCGCAACATCATAGCCAACTATAGAAGATGATGCACGGTGGATATTTCAGCAAATGAAGCGTGGGGCATAACCTTTCAAGAAAAGGGAAACACGCCCCCTGTCAGGAGGCGTGAGGATCAGGGGTTTTTCGCCTGGGGTTGTGCCGCCGTGGCGTCTACGATTCTGACTGAATACACCATGGTCGCTCCGGGCGGGATTTTGGGTGGCAGGCCTTCGCTACCATAGGCGAGGTCAGGAGGGATAACCACCGTAATAGAACCGTGGGTCCCCAGGCGCTTTATTGGCCCGAGGAAGACAGGAGGATAGGATTTTAGGGTCTGAGACCAGACTTTGCCTTCCGCTTCCATGTCGTTAATAACGGTTCCATCGATTAGCGTCTCCTTGATGGTTACGGTGACGGTATCGCTGTCGAGGATCTTACCTTCGCCGGCATAGTCGATACGGCTGTATACCCCATCTTTAAATACCACACCTTTTTGTTTCGCGAATTTTTGTTGGTATTTTTTCCCTTCGTTAACCATCTGCTGTTCTATCTTATGCAGATGCTGAAAGACCTTTTTCGACACATCGAACAGAGCCTTATTGCGCGCTTTCTCGTCGAGGGCGATTTTCCCTGAAAAGGAATCCAGAATGCCCTGCAGAACGGTATCTTTACTGATTTTTATGCCCTGTGAACTGCGGGTGGACAGCACTTTTAGCGCCTCCTCGCCCATCGATACGCCGACAGAGTAAGCCTGCTGCTGAGGCTCTCTGATAAGATCGATAGCCGCCGGGTTTTTACCTGATTTCGTCTCGGCATCAGCCAGCCGGGCCTTTAGCTGGCTTATCTCATCAGCGCTGGCCTGCAGCAGGGCGTTGTTTTCATCTGCCTGCGGGCTGACCGCATTTTCCTGAGGCGCTGACTGCTGCCTGCTGATGGTGAAGGAGTCCAGTTTTGCCGTGAGCGCCCGGTTTTCTACCCCCGCGGCCGCCAGTTTTACCGCCAAATCCTGCTTTTCCGCTACTGCGGCAGCAAGTTTCGCCGCCAGCGCTTGCCGGCCGGTTTCTCCCGCATCCAGTTTTGTTTTGAGTTCCCGCTGTGCGGTTTCTGCGGCGACGAGCTTTGCAGCGAGCGCTTGCTTGTCTGATGCAGCGGCAGCAAGCTTAGAGGCGATATCTTGCTGTTGTTTTTCCTCAGCCGCGAGCTTCTTTAACAGCGTTTGCTTTTCAGCGGCGGCTTCCGTTAGCAGTGATTCAAGCTTTTGTTTCGCTGATTCCGCAGAAGCTAGCTTTTTTTCCTGTAGCAGAATTTTATTTTCCGTGGCATTGAGCTGCCCCAGTTTCTGTTTCATTTCAGCGGCGGCGGAGAGCTCTTTGTCTATTAAGCGTTGTTTTTCTGCTACGGCAACCGTTAATGCGTTCTCAAGCTGGCGAATTTTATCCGTCAGATCTTTTTGATTGTCCTGTACGGCATAAACCGTAGCTGGCTTTGCTGAAAGCTGTTGTCGAAGTTGCCGAATGATTTTATCTTTTTGAGCAATTATTGCAGCCTGGCGTGAAACTTCAGTGACTTTCTGTTCGTTTTTTTTATTCGTTGTTTGCGTAATAGCGTTTTTTTCTTCAACGGACTTCGCAGGCGCGCGATCTTTCTGAGCCTG
>OKHZ01000060.1_pt1 | contig 9280 bp, 7 predicted proteins | sample 1609961 | NCBI WGS metagenome assembly OKHZ01 (sample SAMN04436601, study PRJEB24849) | human gut metagenome | biome: human gut; feature: NICU; material: stool | host: Homo sapiens | place: USA: Saint Louis, MO | collected 2009-12-06 | reverse complement strand
CATTGTATGACGGCGGCGTGGAACACTTACTGTGCCGGCATGAACAAGGCGCAGCCATGGCGGCTATCGGCTATGCCCGGGCTACTGGCAAAACCGGCGTATGTATTGCGACGTCAGGACCGGGCGCAACCAACCTGATCACCGGGCTCGCCGACGCGCTGTTGGATTCCGTACCCGTCGTTGCCATCACCGGCCAGGTTGCCGCTCCGTTCATTGGTACTGATGCATTCCAGGAAGTGGAAGTTCTCAGTTTATCGCTGGCATGCACTAAGCATAGTTTTCTGGTGCAGTCGCTGGAAGAGCTGCCGCGCGTCATTGCCGAAGCATTCCATGTGGCAAACTCAGGGCGCCCCGGCCCGGTACTGGGCGATATCCCCAAAGACATCCAGCTGGCTCAGGGCGATCTCGATCCGCACTGCTCCATGGTAGCCGATGACGTTGACTTCCCATATGCGGATATCGAATACGCTTTGCAGATGTTGACTCAGGCGCAGAAGCCGATGCTCTACGTTGGCGGCGGCGTGGGGATGGCGCAGGCGGTACCGGCGCTGCGTGAATTTCTTGCCGTCACGCAGATGCCGGCAACGTCTACCCTGAAAGGGCTGGGCGTGGTGGCAGCTGATTATCCATACTATCTGGGCATGCTGGGGATGCATGGAACTAAAGCGGCCAATCTGGCGGTGCAGGAGTGCGATCTGTTGATTGCCGTAGGCGCTCGCTTTGACGATCGCGTGACCGGCAAGCTGAATACGTTCGCCCCGCACGCCAAAGTTATCCATATGGATATCGATCCGGCAGAACTGAACAAGCTCCGTCAGGCGCATATTGGCCTGACTGGCGACTTGAACGTGATGCTGCCGGCGTTGCAACAGCCGCTGTCCATCGACGCCTGGCGTCAACGTAATGCTCAGCTGCGCGCCGAGCACGCATGGCGCTACGATCATCCGGGCGAGGCCATCTATGCTCCATTGCTGCTGAAGCAGCTTTCCGAGCGCAAACCAGCAGATTGCGTCGTGACCACCGATGTGGGCCAGCATCAGATGTGGTCAGCGCAGCATATGACCTATACGCGTCCGGAGAATTTCATCACTTCCAGTGGATTAGGGACCATGGGCTTTGGCTTGCCGGCAGCAGTGGGCGCGCAGGTGGCCCGTCCTGATGATACGGTAATCTGTATCTCCGGTGACGGCTCCTTCATGATGAACGTGCAGGAGCTGGGCACCGTAAAACGCAAGCAGTTGCCGCTGAAGATAGTGTTACTGGATAACCAGCGTTTAGGAATGGTTCGACAATGGCAGCAGCTGTTTTTCCAGTAACGTTATAGCGAAACCACCCTTACCGATAATCCCGATTTTCTTACTCTGGCCAGCGCCTTCGGCATTCCTGGTCAACACATCACCCGTAAAGACCAGGTTGAAGCGGCACTCGACACCATGCTTTCGAGCCAGGGGCCTTACCTGCTTCATGTCTCAATCGACGAACTTGAGAACGTCTGGCCGTTGGTGCCGCCCGGTGCCAGTAATGCAGAAATGCTGGAGAAATTATCATGATCCAACATCAGGTCGCCTTGCAGGCTCGCTTTAATCCAGAAACCTTAGAACGCGTGCTGCGCGTTGTGCGTCATCGCGGGTTCCAGATTTGCGCGATGAATATGGAACCCGCCGCCGATGCCCGGAATATTAATATCGAACTGACCGTTGCCAGCCAGCGGCCCGGCGAATTACTGTTTAGTCAATTAAGCAAACTGGTGGACGTCGCCTGCGTCGAGATCCAGCAACCTACATCACAACAAATTCGCGCCTGAGCGCAAAGGAAGAATAATGACGACGAAAAAAGCTGATTACATTTGGTTCAATGGCGAGATGGTTCCGTGGGGAGAGGCGAAAGTTCACGTGATGTCCCATGCGCTGCACTACGGGACTTCCGTATTTGAAGGCATCCGTTGCTACGACTCTCACAAGGGGCCGGTTGTGTTCCGTCACCGTGAACATATGCAGCGTCTGCATGACTCAGCCAAAATTTATCGTTTCCCGGTTTCGCAAAGCGTTGATGAGCTGATGGAAGCCTGCCGTGAAGTCATTCGTAAAAACAATCTGACCAGCGCCTATATTCGCCCGTTAGTTTTTGTCGGCGACGTGGGCATGGGCGTCAACCCGCCTCCGGGCTATAACACTGACGTGATCATCGCGGCGTTCCCGTGGGGCGCCTACCTGGGTGCCGAAGCTCTGGATCAGGGGATCGATGCGATGGTTTCTTCCTGGAATCGCGCAGCGCCGAACACCATTCCGACCGCGGCCAAAGCCGGCGGTAACTATCTCTCTTCGCTGCTGGTCGGCAGCGAAGCGCGTCGTCATGGCTATCAGGAAGGTATCGCGCTGGACGTGAACGGCTATATCTCTGAAGGCGCCGGTGAAAACCTGTTTGAAGTGAAGGATGGCGTGCTGTTTACCCCGCCGTTCACCTCCTCCGCGCTGCCGGGCATCACCCGCGACGCGATCATCAAACTGGCGAAAGAGCTGGGTCTGGAAGTGCGCGAACAGGTATTGTCTCGCGAGTCGCTGTATCTGGCCGATGAAGTATTTATGTCCGGCACGGCTGCAGAGATTACGCCGGTGCGCAGCGTTGATGGTATTCAGGTGGGCGAAGGTCGCTGCGGCCCGGTCACCAAACGCATTCAGCAAGCATTCTTTGGCCTCTTCACCGGTGAAACCGAGGATAAATGGGGCTGGTTGGATCAGGTTAATAACTAAGTATAAAAAGATGGGGCGGCATGCAACGCCCCATTTAACAGACACTGGGAGTAACTAAAGCATGCCTAAGTACCGTTCCGCCACAACCACTCACGGCCGTAATATGGCGGGTGCCCGCGCGCTGTGGCGCGCCACTGGAATGACCGACGATGATTTCGGTAAGCCGATTATCGCCGTGGTGAACTCTTTCACCCAGTTCGTGCCGGGGCACGTTCACCTGCGCGATCTCGGCAAGCTGGTTGCTGAGCAAATTGAAGCCGCTGGCGGCGTCGCTAAAGAATTCAACACCATTGCGGTGGATGACGGGATCGCGATGGGGCACGGGGGTATGCTTTATTCACTGCCATCCCGCGAACTGATCGCTGACTCGGTGGAGTACATGGTTAACGCCCACTGTGCTGATGCGATGGTCTGTATCTCCAACTGCGATAAAATCACTCCCGGGATGTTAATGGCGTCTCTGCGCCTGAATATTCCGGTAATTTTTGTTTCCGGCGGCCCTATGGAAGCCGGGAAAACCAAACTGTCCGATCAAATCATTAAACTCGACCTGGTCGATGCGATGATTCAGGGCGCTGACCCGAAAGTCTCTGACGATCAGAGTAATCAGGTTGAACGTTCCGCTTGCCCGACCTGCGGTTCCTGTTCCGGGATGTTCACCGCCAACTCCATGAACTGTCTGACCGAAGCGCTGGGCCTGTCGCAGCCAGGTAACGGCTCGCTGCTGGCGACTCACGCCGATCGTAAACAGCTGTTCCTCAATGCGGGTTCGCGTATCGTCGAGCTGACTAAGCGTTACTACGAGCAGGACGACGCTTCTGCGCTGCCGCGTAATATCGCCAGCAAAGCGGCGTTTGAAAACGCCATGACGCTGGATATCGCCATGGGCGGTTCCACCAATACCGTCCTGCATCTGCTGGCGGCAGCGCAGGAGGCAGAAATCGACTTCACCATGAGCGATATCGATAAGCTTTCACGCAAAGTACCGCAGCTGTGTAAGGTGGCGCCAAGTACGCAGAAATATCATATGGAAGACGTGCACCGCGCGGGCGGCGTATTGGGTATTTTAGGCGAGCTGGATCGTGCCGGACTGCTGAACCGCAACGTGAAGAACGTGCTCGGTTTGACCCTGCCGCAGACGCTGGAGCAGTACGATATCACCGTCACGCAGGATGAAGCGGTTAAAAAGATGTTCCGCGCTGGGCCTGCGGGTATCCGCACGACGCAGGCTTTCTCTCAGGATTGCCGCTGGGACAGCCTGGATGACGATCGCGCAGAAGGCTGTATCCGCTCCCTGGAACACGCTTATAGCAAGGACGGCGGTCTGGCCGTTCTGTACGGCAACTTTGCCGAAAATGGCTGCATCGTGAAAACCGCCGGCGTAGACGATAGCATCCTGAAATTCACCGGCCCGGCTAAGGTATACGAAAGTCAGGACGCGGCCGTGGATGCCATCCTCGGCGGTAAAGTGGTTGCGGGTGATGTGGTAGTTATTCGCTATGAAGGTCCGAAAGGCGGACCGGGGATGCAGGAAATGCTCTATCCGACCACCTTCCTGAAATCCATGGGGCTGGGTAAAGCCTGCGCGCTGATTACCGACGGTCGTTTCTCCGGCGGCACATCAGGCCTCTCCATCGGTCACGTTTCTCCGGAAGCCGCCAGCGGCGGCAATATCGCGATCATTGAAGATGGCGATATGATCGCCATTGATATCCCAAATCGCGGTATTCAGCTGCAGCTGAGCGATGCTGAGATCGCGGCGCGCCGTGAAGCTCAGGAAGCACGCGGTGATAAAGCCTGGACGCCGAAAGATCGCGAGCGTCAGGTTTCCTTTGCCCTTCGCGCCTACGCTAGCCTGGCAACCAGCGCCGACAAAGGCGCGGTACGCGATAAATCGAAACTTGGGGGTTAATGATGGCCGAGTCGCAACCCCTGTCCGCCGCCCCTGAGTGGGCGGAATACCTCAGAGCCGTACTGCGCGCGCCGGTATACGAAGCCGCGCAGATTACGCCGCTGCAAAAAATGGAAAAGCTCTCGTCGCGCCTCGATAACGTTGTGCTGGTGAAGCGTGAAGATCGTCAGCCGGTGCACAGCTTTAAGCTGCGCGGGGCGTACGCGATGATGGCCGGGCTGACGGAAGAGCAAAAATCGCACGGCGTGATCACCGCTTCGGCGGGTAATCATGCGCAGGGCGTGGCTTTCTCCGCCTCTCGCCTGGGCGTGAAGGCGCTGATCGTCATGCCAACCGCCACCGCGGATATCAAGGTCGATGCGGTGCGCGGCTTCGGTGGTGAAGTGCTGCTGCACGGCGCGAACTTCGATGAAGCCAAAGCCAAAGCTATTGAGCTGGCGCAGCAGCAGGGATTCACCTGGGTACCGCCTTTCGACCATCCGATGGTGATTGCCGGGCAGGGGACGCTGGCGCTGGAGCTGCTGCAGCAGGATGCCCATATCGACCGCGTATTCGTACCGGTTGGCGGCGGAGGTCTCGCGGCGGGCGTGGCGGTGCTGATCAAACAGCTCATGCCGCAGATTAAGGTCATTGCGGTTGAAGCTGAGGATTCTGCCTGTCTGAAAGCCGCCCTGGATGCGGGCCATCCGGTTGATTTACCCCGCGTGGGGCTGTTTGCCGAAGGCGTGGCGGTTAAACGTATCGGTGATGAGACTTTCCGTCTCTGTCAGGAGTATCTCGACGACATCGTCACCGTTGATAGCGATGCCATCTGCGCGGCGATGAAAGACCTGTTTGAAGACGTGCGTGCGGTAGCAGAACCTTCCGGCGCGCTGGCGCTGGCGGGAATGAAAAAATATATCGCTCAGCATAATATTCGCGGCGAACGCCTGGCGCACGTGCTTTCCGGTGCGAACGTCAACTTCCACGGTCTGCGCTACGTTTCCGAACGCTGCGAACTGGGAGAACAGCGTGAAGCGCTGCTGGCGGGCACCATTCCTGAAGAGAAGGGCAGCTTCCTCAAGTTCTGCCAGCTGCTGGGTGGCCGGGCGGTGACCGAGTTTAACTACCGCTTCGCCGATGCAAAGAATGCCTGCATTTTTGTCGGTGTGCGCCTGAGTCGCGGTCTGGAAGAGCGGAAAGAGATCCTCAATCTGCTGCATGAAGGGGGCTACAGCGTGGTGGATCTCTCCGACGACGAAATGGCCAAGCTACACGTACGCTACATGGTCGGCGGGCGACCTTCGCAGCCGCTGCAGGAACGTTTGTTCAGCTTCGAGTTCCCGGAATCGCCCGGCGCCCTGCTGAAGTTCCTGCATACGCTGGGTACCCACTGGAACATTTCACTGTTCCACTACCGCAGTCACGGTACCGATTATGGCCGCGTGCTGGCGGCATTCGAACTGGGCGATCACGAGCCTGATTTTGAAACCCGCCTGCATGAGCTGGGCTACGACTGTCACGATGAAACCCATAACCCGGCGTTCCGGTTCTTCCTGGCGGGGTAGTTATTATGATGACCGGAAGAAACCGCCTCTTCCGGTCATCTGTCAGAATGATGTAAATGGCAGCATGGGTTACTTCATCACCGTCCCACGTACATACTTATCCAGCTTGTCCGATTCATAAAAGTTCATGCATTGCGCCAGCACGTTATTGGCAGTCTGAGCATGGTCAGGGTGTAATGACATCGTTAGCCGATCAAAATCTTTCGTCTCTTTGGCGACGAACGTCTGAAATGCCTTCCACACGCCGGCATTATCCAGGGCGTATCTCTCAATCATAAATGACGCATCCTGCGACGGGGCCGATCGCGCGCCTTCAGGCGTTCGGGCTTTGTAATTCGCCACCAGGCATTGCTGAAGCGCCAGATGTTTGATATCCAGCACGGTAATGCCCTTCGGTTTTGCCTGGACGGTACAACATAACACCATGGCTATGGTTAATAGCAACGTCCCTGAACGCATGTTATCTCCTTATTTTGTTTGAACGATTTCCCAGAACGCATTAATCAGCGGTTCATGCAGTCGCTTTTTGGGCGCGCAGACGCCCAGCTCAAAAGGGGTTTTTTCGTCGCTACGCTCCAGAATCATTACGCGATTGCGCACCGGCTCCGGGCTATTTTCCAGCACCACTTCCGGCAGCAGCGCGACTCCGCAGCCGAGCGCCACCATGGATACCATGGCTGCATGTCCGCCCACCGTCGCGTAAATTGATGGATTACTGATTTTATGGCGACGAAACCACAGCTCAATGCGGCGGCGCACGGGGCCCTGGTCGGCCATGATAAAGGGTACCGTTGCCCAGTCAGGCTTCTCCACCGAGACCTGGTTACGGACCGGACAAGGCAGCGCCGGGGCGATTAGCACCACCGCCAGATTTTCCAGCATTGCGAAGGCCACCGCGCCGGGAAGCGTTTCTGGCTTACCGGCTATCGCCAGATCGGCTTCACCCGTCACCACTTTCTCCATCGCATCGGCGGCATCGCCGGTGGTGAGCTTAATTTCCACCGAAGGATGCTCGGCGCGAAAGCGATCGAGTATGGGAGGCAGGTGGCTGTAGGCGGCGGTTACCGAGCAGAAGATATGCAGCTCGCCCGACAGCGACGGCCCTTGCTGATCGATAGTGTGGCGCAGCTGCTGATACTGCAGCAGCGTCTGCTGGGCAAACGTTCGTAGCTCTTCTCCCGCTTCGGTAAGCGTTACCGTGCGGTTATCGCGGACAAACAGCGGTTGCCCGAGGTCTTCTTCCAGGCGCTGAATTTGCCGGGACAGTGTGGAAGGGCTGACGTGCATTGCCCGCGCGCTGCGGCCAAAATGGCGGCTTTCCGCCAGATGCAGGAAGGTTTTTAGATCGCGTAAATCCATCGGCGGCACTCCACGATTTTACATTGCAGAAATTGCAACGTGACGTTGTGAATATATCAATTTCCGCAATAAATTTCCTGTTGTAATGTGGGTACATTCTCGCTGAACCGCGAACCGAACAAAATAAGACACACAACATCACGAGGTATCACCATGGCTAACTACTTTAATACACTGAATCTGCGCCAGCAGCTGGCGCAGCTGGGCAAATGTCGCTTTATGGGTCGCGACGAATTCGCCGATGGCGCAAGCTACCTTCAGGGTAAAAAAGTGGTCATCGTCGGCTGTGGTGCTCAGGGTCTGAACCAGGGCCTGAACATGCGCGACTCCGGTCTCGATATCTCCTACGCGCTGCGTAAAGAAGCGATCGCCGAGAAGCGCGCATCGTGGCGTAAAGCGACCGAAAACGGCTTCAAAGTGGGTACCTACGAAGAGCTGATCCCGCAGGCTGACCTGGTGGTTAACCTGACGCCGGACAAGCAGCACTCTGATGTAGTGCGCACCGTACAGCCACTGATGAAAGACGGCGCGGCGCTGGGCTACTCTCACGGTTTCAACATCGTGGAAGTGGGTGAGCAGATCCGTAAGGATATCACCGTTGTGATGGTAGCGCCGAAGTGTCCGGGTACCGAAGTGCGCGAAGAGTACAAACGTGGTTTTGGCGTACCGACTCTGATCGCGGTTCACCCGGAAAACGATCCGAAAGGCGAAGGCATGGCCATCGCTAAAGCCTGGGCTGCGGCCACCGGCGGTCACCGTGCGGGCGTTCTGGAGTCTTCCTTCGTGGCGGAAGTGAAATCCGACCTGATGGGCGAGCAGACCATTCTGTGCGGTATGCTGCAGGCTGGCTCTCTGCTGTGCTTCGACAAGCTGGTGGAAGAAGGTACCGACCCGGCATACGCTGAGAAACTGATTCAGTTCGGCTGGGAAACCATCACCGAAGCGCTGAAGCAGGGCGGTATCACCCTGATGATGGATCGCCTGTCTAAGCCGGCTAAGCTGCGTGCTTATGCGCTGTCCGAACAGCTGAAAGAGATTATGGCGCCGCTGTTCCAGAAACATATGGATGACATCATCTCCGGTGAATTCTCCTCCGGTATGATGGCTGACTGGGCCAACGACGATAAAAAACTACTGACCTGGCGTGAAGAGACCGGTAAAACCGCGTTCGAAACCGCGCCGCAGTTTGAAGGTAAAATCGGCGAGCAGGAGTACTTCGATAAAGGCGTTCTGATGATCGCGATGGTAAAAGCGGGCGTTGAGCTGGCGTTTGAAACCATGGTTGATTCCGGCATCATCGAAGAGTCCGCTTACTATGAATCGCTGCACGAGCTGCCGCTGATCGCCAACACCATCGCCCGTAAGCGCCTGTACGAAATGAACGTGGTTATCTCCGATACCGCAGAATACGGTAACTACCTGTTCTCTTACGCTTGCGTACCGCTGCTGAAAGAGTTCATGACTACCCTGCAGACCGGCGACCTGGGCAAAGCGATTGCCGAAGGCGCGGTAGATAACGCTCAGCTGCGCGACGTGAATGAAGCTATTCGCAGCCACGCTATCGAGCAGGTTGGTAAGAAACTGCGCGGCTATATGACCGATATGAAACGTATTGCGGTAGCGGGCTAATTCCCCGTCGCCTTTCAACTTGCAGATGCGGTGGCTGCGTTCGTACACCCCAGTCACATAGTTATCTATGCTCCTGGGGCTGT
>OKHZ01000059.1_pt1 | contig 9286 bp, 10 predicted proteins | sample 1609961 | NCBI WGS metagenome assembly OKHZ01 (sample SAMN04436601, study PRJEB24849) | human gut metagenome | biome: human gut; feature: NICU; material: stool | host: Homo sapiens | place: USA: Saint Louis, MO | collected 2009-12-06 | reverse complement strand
GCGGGCTAATTCCCCGTCGCCTTTCTACTTTCAGATGCGTTGGCTGCGTTCGTACACCCCAGTCACATAGTTATCTATGCTCCTGGGGCTGTACTCACTTGCCGCCTTCCTGCAAGCTGAAATCCTTAGGGGAAAGCTGTGAGATAAAAAACCGGTGCAAATAAGACGCCGGTTTTTTTTATTTGCGGTACAGCACCTTGATGATGTGATAACCAAACTGAGTGTGCAGCGGGCCGGTTGGCTCCAGCTCCGGGCAGGAGAAGACGACTTTATCAAACGCCGGCACCATCTGACCCTGGCGGAATTCACCTAAATCGCCGCCGCGTTTGCCTGACGGGCAGATCGAGTGCTTCTTCGCCAGTTTGCCGAAATCGGCGCCGTTTTTAATTTGCTCCAGAAGATCCAGTGCCAGCTTCTCTTCTTTAACCAGAATATGCAGTGCTGCTGCCGTTTTTGCCATGATCGTACCTTGAGTGAATGGGGGATAAATCAGGGCGCAATAGTAGCATGGGCTAGCGGCGATAGAGCACCTTAATGATGTGGTAGCCGAACTTGGTTTTGACCGGTCCATATGGCTTGAGCAGCGGGCAGCTGAAGACCGCTTTATCAAACGGCCCGACCATAACGCCTTGATTAAACTCCCCAAGATCTCCGCCGTTGCGTCCTGATGGACATTTCGAATAGCGCTTTGCCAGGTGATCGAAGCTGACACCACGTTCCAGTTTGGCGAGGATCTCGTGCGCCAGTTTCTCTTCTTTAACCAGGATGTGCAGGGCTGCTGCGCTTTTTGCCATTATGGTGTTCTCAGTCGCAAAGATATCCCGTTACTTTACCACCCGCTTTGGCCGTGGACCTATACTCTTCGCCATCGCGGGACAGATGTCTCGCCTGATAAACGGAAGCGGGAGATGAGCAACACTTTTATCCGGCGTATTCCCTCTGGTCGGGGACAGCCGTCCTGTCCTTATAGTCCTGGAGCGAGATAACATGGATACAATGAAAAAACCTGAATTTTCAGTTGGCTGGCTTTCGGGGCTGAGTGAGATCGTGAGCGATCCACAGCTCTATGAATTACTAAAATATTGTCCCCTCGAGATCATGCAGCGCTGGCGCTTCGAAGAGATCCCGCGCGGCGATTTTATCTGTCGACAGGGGGAGGTGTGTCAGCGCTTTTCGCTGATTATCGCTGGTGAGGTGGATGTTTTCTACGAGGCTGAAGATGGGCGCCGCTATCGCCAGGCCCGCTACCGAAAAGGCGATATGGTGGGCGAGCTCGAGATCTTTGAGTCGCGTCAGTATATCTGCTCGGTGGCGGCGGTGGGACATGTGCAGCTTCTCAGCCTGTCACAGGAATATTTCTGCCGCTGGCTGGCGTTAGATAACCATTTTAACCAGCGGATGCTGCGCTTCTTTAGCCAGCAATATTACCAGCTGTCGAAAAAGGCCAGCAGCGACAATCTTTATTCGTTGCATCAGCGGGTGTGACAGGCCCTGTGGCTGCGTTATCAGCAGGATGGCGCCAATGAAATCTTGCTGGATAAGCAGAATCTCAGCCAGGAATTTGCGGCGACGACCCGCAGTATTAACCGTATTTTGCATGATCTGAAAGCGCTACAAATTATTGATACCGATGGTGAACGCATTGTGTTGTTAGCTCCTGAAAAGCTTAAACAGGAGGCTGATATCGGATAACCGCAAGAGTGAAGGAGGCGGGAGTATGTCGCTGCAACCCCATATCCAGATAAGCAAAGAGCTGCGCGGCGCGCGGTACGCGCTGCTGCCGGGCGACCCCCAGAGGGTCGACCGTATCGTCAGTTTTCTTGATAATGCCGAGCCGCTCGGTCAGAACCGGGAGTTTCGCGCCGCACGCGGCTGGTACCAGGGCGTGGAAATTTTGGTGCTCTCCACCGGAATCGGCGGCCCCTCCACTGCGATCGCCATTGAAGAGCTGCGCCAGATCGGCGTTACGACCCTGATTCGTATCGGCAGCTGCGGCGCCCTGCAGGATAATCTTGCGCTCGGTGACGTAATTATCGCCCACGGCGCGGTTATGGATGACGGCACCAGCCGAACCTATGCGCCGGCAGGCTATCCGGCCTGCGCCGACCCGCAGCTGACCTGGGAGCTGATGGCGCAGGCGCGGCAAATGAATATCCCCGCCGCGTGCGGACTGGTGCGCAGCCATGACAGTTTTTATACCGATCGCGAGGCGGAGCTGGATGCACAGTGGTCGGCGCTTGGCATTCTGGGGGCGGATATGGAAAGCGCCGCCCTGATGACCATCGGCGCGCTGCGCGGGTTACGTACAGCCTCATTGCTCAACGTAGTGGTTGCCCACAACGGTTGCCTGGATAGCAGTATCAATGATTATGTTCAGCAGGAGGCTCTGTGCCAGCAGGGCGAAGAACGGCAAATTACCCTGGCGCTGCGCGCCATTTATTCCGCTAGCCAGCAAGGAGGTTTATGATGGACTTTTTTAGCATTAACAATGTGATGGTCAATATTCCTCTCGGCGAAGGCGGCTATGCGCTATCGTGGATTGAAGCCATCGGTACCGTATTCGGTCTGCTGTGCATCTGGTGCGCCAGCCGGGAAAAAATCATCAATTATCTGTTTGGCCTGATTAACGTCACGCTGTTTGCGGCCATTTTCTTCCAGATTCAGCTCTATGCCAGCCTGCTGCTGCAGGTATTTTTCTTCGCCGCCAACATTTACGGCTGGTATGCATGGAGCCGGCAAAACGAGGCGCAGGAAGCTACGCTCAAGGTTCGCTGGCTTTCCCGTCAGCAAACGCTGGCGCTGGGCGCCGTTTGCGCGGTGGCGATCGTGCTGATGACGCTGTTTATCGATCCGGTGTTTGCGATGCTGACCCGCATCATGATTGCCCTGCTGCAAACGTTCGGCATGCAGGTGGCGATGCCCGACCTCCAGCCCGACGCTTTCCCGTTCTGGGATTCCACCATGCTGGTGTTGTCAATTGCCGCCATGGTACTGATGACGCGTAAGTTTGTCGAAAACTGGCTGCTGTGGGTCGTTATCGACGTGATTAGCGTGGTTATCTACGCGGTACAGGGCGTTTACGCAATGTCGCTTGAGTATGTTCTGCTGACGGCTATCGCGGTCATGGGCTCATACAGCTGGATCAAGAGCGCGCAGCGTAATGGCTATGCGCCGCTTGCCGCCGCCGGATCCTGATTTAGCGATTTACAGGCTGCCTGAAAGGGCAGCCTGTTGCTCTCTGTGCCCCTCTTTCTGCTACAATCCCCACCCCGTTCGAAGATTGAGCAAAAGACTCCCAGGCGTTTAATCCCTTGCCAACAACAAGCCGTCGAATTCGTTACCGGACCGTGCCTGGTGCTGGCGGGTGCCGGTTCCGGTAAGACCCGCGTTATTACCAATAAAATCGCCCACCTGATCCGCGGCTGCGGCTATCAGGCGCGCCATATTGCGGCAGTCACCTTTACCAATAAGGCGGCGCGCGAAATGAAAGAGCGCGTCGGGCAAACGCTGGGGCGCAAAGAGGCGCGCGGGCTGATGATTTCCACCTTCCACACGCTGGGGCTGGACATTATCAAGCGCGAATACGCCGCGTTAGGGATGAAATCAAACTTCTCGCTGTTCGACGATACTGACCAGGTCGCGCTGTTAAAAGAGCTCACCGAGGGGCTGATCGAAGACGATAAAGTGGTGCTTCAGCAGCTGATCTCCACGATCTCCAACTGGAAAAACGATCTGAAAACACCTTCTCAGGCCGCCGCCGGCGCGAAAGGGGAGCGGGATCGGATCTTCGCTCACTGCTACGGCCTGTACGATGCACACATGAAAGCCTGCAACGTACTCGATTTCGACGATCTGATCCTCCTGCCAACGCTGCTGCTGCAGCGTAACGAAGAGGTGCGGGAACGCTGGCAGAATAAGATCCGTTATCTGCTGGTGGATGAATACCAGGACACCAATACCAGCCAGTACGAGCTGGTAAAACTGCTGGTGGGACAGCGGGCGCGCTTTACCGTGGTCGGCGATGACGATCAGTCGATCTACTCCTGGCGCGGCGCGCGGCCGCAGAACCTGGTACTGCTAAGCCAGGATTTCCCGGCGCTGCAGGTGATCAAGCTGGAGCAAAACTACCGCTCATCAGGGCGCATCCTGAAGGCGGCGAACATCCTGATCGCCAATAATCCGCACGTTTTCGAGAAGCGCCTGTTTTCCGAACTGGGCTATGGCGTAGAGCTGAAGGTGCTCTCCGCCAATAACGAAGACCATGAGGCGGAGCGCGTTGCCGGTGAACTCATCGCTCATCACTTTATTAATAAAACCGCCTATAAGGATTACGCGATCTTGTATCGCGGCAACCATCAGTCGCGGGTTTTTGAAAAGATGCTGATGCAGAACCGTATCCCGTACAAAATTTCCGGCGGCACGTCGTTCTTTTCCCGCCCGGAAATTAAAGACCTGCTGGCCTATCTGCGCGTGCTGACTACCCCTGATGATGACAGCGCCTTCATGCGTATCGTCAATACGCCAAAGCGCGAGATCGGTTCGGCGACCCTGAAAAAGCTGGGCGAATGGGCGATGGGACGCAATAAAAGCATGTTTGCCGCCAGCGTCGATATGGGTTTGACCCAGACGCTGAGCGGACGCGGCTACGAGTCTTTGACCCGCTTCACCCACTGGCTGCGTGAGATTCAACAGCTTTCCGAGCGCGAGCCGATTGCGGCTGTCCGCGATCTGATCCGCGGCGTGGATTATGAATCCTGGCTTTATGAGACCTCGCCCAGCCCGAAAGCCGCCGAGATGCGGATGAAAAACGTCAATACGCTGTTCACGTGGATGACCGAAATGCTCGAAGGCAGCGAGATCGATGAACCGATGACGCTTACCCAGGTCGTTACCCGCTTTACCCTCCGCGACATGATGGAGCGCGGCGAGTCGGATGAGGAGACGGATCAGGTGCAGCTAATGACGCTTCACGCATCAAAGGGGCTGGAGTTTCCCTACGTCTATCTGGTTGGTATGGAAGAGGGGCTGCTGCCGCACCAGAGCAGCATTGATGAAGACAACGTCGATGAAGAGCGTCGCCTTGCCTACGTTGGTATCACCCGCGCGCAGAAAGAGCTGACTTTTACCCTGTGCAAAGAGCGCCGTCAGTACGGCGAACTGGTGCGGCCAGAGCCGAGCCGTTTTCTGCTGGAACTGCCGCAGGATGATCTGATTTGGGAGCAGGAGCGCAAAGTTATTTCGCCGGAAGAGCGCATGCATAAAGGGCAAGCGAACGTCGCCAACATCCGGGCGATGCTGGCGAAAGCGCGTAAATAGCGGCTAGCGGCCGTTGCCCTCTCGACGCTGGAACTGGCGTAGCTCTTCGCGATTCGGAGCGCCGTCTGAACCAGGTTTGCTGACGACAATGGCCGCCACTTGATTGCCCAGCCGCGTTGCCTGCTGCAGATCCATCCCGCAGGCCAGCCCGGCGATAGTACCGGCACAGTGGCTGTCTCCTGCGGCAATCGTGTCGTGAACCTGTACACGGTAGGCCGGAATATGCTGCGGTTGCGCGTCAGGTTCAACCACCCACGCGCCATCCTTATCAAACCGACAAATTGCTCGTAGCTGCCAGTCGCTGGCGAGCCGAGTGGCGTCGTCAAGCGTGGCGCCATCCCGATCGTATAAACGCGCGCATAGCACCCTAAGTTCATCGCGATTAAGGGTGAGAACGGGGCGTTTGCGCAGCAGCGCCTGAATAAAGCGAATATCCAGATCGCCCAGGCGTGGGCCAAAATCGACAAACAGCGTTTTATCTTCTGCCTGGGCAAGGAGCCACTGGCGCAGCGCTTCGCTGGCCAGTTCGTAGCCCGAGACGTAAATAATCGCGTCATTCGGCAGCGGTATTTGCGCTAATAGTTCATCAGTCCAGTGCTGTTCGCAGCCCTCAATGGTGATAAACGTCCGCTCTTTGTCGGCTTCAACAAGAGCCAGACACCAGCCGTTATCGTGGGTGGGATGACGCAAGAGGACGGGCAAGTTTTCCAGCGCCATTTTTTGCGCAACGGCCTGCCCCCAGTCGCCATTGCCTACCGGTATGGCGTTAACGGGAAACAACTCGAGGCGCGAGAGCGCACGGGCGACGTTAAACGCGCAGCCGCCAATCTGCCGTCCGCCGGCGCGCGCGGGGACATCGCTACCGCTTTGCGGCAGCGCATCGAGATGGAGAATTATGTCGCCAAAAGCGGCGCCGATCACCACGATCGGCCGCCGCGGCGATAGCTGGTCAGCGCTGATTGTCACGGCTGTCCCCCTTTTTTGGTCCGAAGACAAGATAGAGCACCAGGCTCAGAATAAAAGAGACTAATAACCCGAGGCTGGAGTCCGCGAAAATGCCGACCGCGAAAGGTCCGTCGATAAACCCGGTTTTAGAGACCATCAACCCCGCCAGCGCGCCGACAATCCAGCAGCCCAGCGCGGTACGGTTGGCACCGCTTTCTCTGAACAAATCAGCTTCAGAATAGCCGACACGGCGGCGCATCCGATAAAAATCGACCATAAAGATGGCGGCCCAGGCGGCAAGAAATACGCCGCAGAAAATCAGAAACGCGATGAACGGCCCGAGAAAATCTTTCGAGACAAACAGCACGTAGAGGGCGATCCCCAGAACCAGCACGGCATCAATGGCTACGGCGGAACGCTGCTGCAGTTTAATTCCCATGCTTAACAGGTTAAGGCTGGCGGAATAGAGACTCAGCACGGCGATAGTCACAACCCCGGCGGTAGCTGCAGCTAGATAGGGGATTGCCATCCATGAAGGCAGCAGTTTACCGATCGCTGAAATGGGGTTTTCGCTGGAGGCCAGATCGGGGATTTGGGCGGTGAGCAGTATTCCGGTCAGCATTAGCAGCAGCAGGGGAAGGGCTGCGCCGCTGACCACGGCGAGGAAAATCCCCTTTTCGCCGGAGCCAGGGCGCTGATCGCGGCTATAGTCGGCGCCGGCGATCGCCCAGCTGATGCCGGTGCCCGCGGCAATAATAGAGACCGCCGGTAGAAAGCCTGTCAGCCAGCTACCTGACGGCAGCGCGAGGATGGCCTGCCAGTCCGCGGTGAAGAGCAGATAAATGACGACCAGCAGCGTCATGGCGCCAAAGATGCGGGTGATCCACTTTTGCATCATCAGCACGGCATTTTGGCCGAGCACGCTAACCAGCACGTCAGGCCGCCAAACAGAAAAAGCGACAGCGCGGTGGTGGTCAGGCTCTCTTCAAAACCCATGGCGGCAAACAGCGCAACGAGGGTGAGCGTACCGGTAATGATATTGACCGACTCCCAGCCCATCAGGTTTACCCAGCAGAAGCTGGTAGGTGCAATGTTGCCGCGCTTGCCAAAAATGACGCGTGAAAGCGGCAGCGTCGGGGTGCGGCCGATTTTTCCGGCGATACTGGTGACGCCGACCAGCGCAAAGGAGGCGACGCCCGCCACGGCGGCAAGAATCGACTGCCAGAAGGAGAGGCCGAACGATACAATGACTGCGCCGTAAACGACGCCAAGAATGCCGATGTTTGCGGCGCACCAGACGAAAAATAGCTGGATCGGTTTTTGTGTCTGGTGGACCGGGGGGACCAGATCAATCCCCAACTCCGCCATTCCGGGATCTGCTGTCTGGGTATTTCCATCGTATGAAGCTTTGCTGTCCATATTGATGCCCTCTGTCAATTAAGCGAAGCGGTATCCTGCAAGCCGCTGTGCGTAAGGCGCGAAGTCTATGCTATTGGCCCGATTAATCTGTTGGATATGTTCCTCAGGAAACGCCTCTATGCCATGAAGCGCGCCGCAGATGGCGGTTGCCATCGCGCCTATCGTGTCGGTGTCGCCGCCTAAATTGGCCGCCAGCATAGCGCATTTCATAGGCTGCGTTTTTGCCAGCTCGACCAGCGCAATCGCCGCGGGGACAGACTCGATAATATCCATTCCGGCGCCGATATCCTCATAAATACGTTCAATTCCTGTCAGATGGTCGGTTTCGCTGGCGATCGTGGTCAGCGCGAGATTAATTCGGTTACCGAGAAGTGGACTAAAAGTGGACTCATACTGGCGCTGGGTTTCATTGGCGAGCGATGCCAGCTCCGTTTTAATTAACAGCCATCCGGCTCCTTCAATGGCGCGACTGATCGCCCAGGCGATAACTACCGCGCCGGCGATGGCGATATCTGATTTGTGCGTCGGCAGGCAGGAGAGGCGAACTTGCTCAATGAAAAATGCCTTATTCCGGGTCGGCAGCAGACAGCCCATAGGCGCCACGCGCATTGCCGCACCGTTGGTCACGCCGTTGGCCGCAATCTCATCGAGCGCTTGCCCCTGTTCAAGCGCCAGCAGGGAGGCCTTCGAGGTTGGGCCGAGAATATTTTTTTCAAAAGCCTGGCAGCGTCTGGCCCATAGCAGAATATGCCTGGCAATAGCCAGTGGATCGGTCACACCGTTGGTATCATTCAGGGCATCCATTAATGCGATGCACTGATGGGTGTCATCGGTAAACTCTGCGGCGTGAAATTCGCAGGCCGCAATATTCTCTTTCGGCCCATGAAGGAAGCGTTCAATCCATCCAAAGTGATTGATAATGCGGCGTTTAGGCCACAGTTCGGAAGGCATGCCCATCGCATCACCGATGGCTTGCCCGTAAAGACAGCCAAGGATGCGGCTTTCGGCGGTATTAGTAGGGCGAATATCAGACATCGTCGACTCCCGGAAACAAGTGAATAAAAGTTATCCTAAAAATAGATCCAGATTAAGTCCAGTTAAAGTCCTTTATGGTCATGCTGTGATCGCAGGCGCATTCTGCAAGAAAAATGCGGCGCTCAAAAGGGCGGGGAGACGTTATGATGGGGCTACTAATTCCAGTATGGATCCACTAGGATAAATCCACTGCTACTAAATTCCGGAAGGCCACGAAACGATGTCGCAACCGTTGCTTGAGTATATAAAAGGGCGTCTGAATGCAGAGGCCCCCGCGCCGCTTTATATTCAACTTAAACAAGCCATTGAAGCGGCAATGACGGAGCGGCTGCTGACGCACGGCAGTATTTTGCCCTCAGAACGTAAAATGTCGCAGACGCTTGAGCTCTCGCGCGTGACGGTGGTGAAGGCGCTGGATGCCCTGCTGGAAGCCGGGCTGGTGATTAAGCGTCACGGAAAGGGTACCGAGGTCAATTTGCCGGTAAGCTATACCCATGCCAGCGGAGGATTTTCTGCCCCTCTGCAAAATTCAGGGACGGTATCTACCCGCTGGCTGGTGAGGGAAAACCTG
>OKHZ01000057.1_pt1 | contig 9306 bp, 6 predicted proteins | sample 1609961 | NCBI WGS metagenome assembly OKHZ01 (sample SAMN04436601, study PRJEB24849) | human gut metagenome | biome: human gut; feature: NICU; material: stool | host: Homo sapiens | place: USA: Saint Louis, MO | collected 2009-12-06 | reverse complement strand
GCCGCTTCCACGCGCTGGTTTTTAAACTCCAGCCCAGGAAGTTTTATCCCGACCACGGCCAGCAAACCGGTTCCCAACAGTGACCAGACAATCGCGGCAATCACCAGGCCATAAGGCACATGTCCAACAATCGGCAGGTCAGGAACATGGGCAGAGAGCGTACCAGTACAGGCAGGAAGGCAATCAGCGTCTGACCAAAGAACCGTTTGAGATCAAAGGCGGGCTGGTACAGGTGCCGCAAAAACCAGGATTGGGCGTAGAAATCGATATGGATCAGGTGATGAAAGCCCATGAGCTGTATCAGAAACACGGTCTGGGCGCGCGCGATGATGCGATGGGAATGCAGTATTTGATCCCGAACTGGACGTTTGATAACAAGCGTCCGTGCATGGTGCGCTAAGGAGATGCCGGTCCCTTCGGGGGCCGGTTTCCTGCACGGCGTCGGGTAATCGTTCATTTTAAGGACAGCATATGAAGATAGTGATCGCACCGGATGCATACAAGGAGAGCCTGAGTGCGCTGGATGTTGCAACCGCGATAGAGCAAGGTTTTCGGGAAGTTTATTCCGATGCGGAATACGTCAAACTGCCGGTCGCCGACGGTGGCGAAGGAACCGTTGAAGCCATGGTTGCCGCGACCCAAGGATGCCGGATAGCGGTCACCGTCACCGGTCCGCTCGGCGAGCCCGTAGAGGCTTTTTTTGGTCTTTCGGGCGATAAGCAGTGCGCGTTTATTGAAATGGCGGCGGCAAGCGGTCTGGAGAGCGTGCCGCCGGCGCGACGTAACCCTCTTCTGACGACTTCATGGGGTACCGGCGAGCTGATTCGCCATGCGCTGGACGCGGGCGTCAGGCAAATTATTATCGGTATCGGCGGCAGCGCGCCCAACGATGGCGGCGCCGGGATGGTGCAGGCGCTGGGGGCGAAACTGCTGACCCGGGATAACCAGCAGATTGGCGCCGGCGGACAAGCGCTGGAGAGCCTCGTGCGCATCGACGTGAGCGAGTTAGATAAGCGCCTCGCCGGATGCCGCATTGACGTCGCTTGCGATGTCACCAATCCGCTGACGGGCCCGCAGGGCGCGACGGCAGTATTTGGCCCGCAGAAAGGGGCGACGGCGGAGATGATCGCCAGCCTCGATAAGGCGCTGGCCCATTTTGCTGAGATTATCCATCGCGACTTAGAGCTTGATGTGTTGCATCTTGAAGGCGGCGGCGCGGCGGGCGGCATGGGCGCGGGCCTGTATGCCTTTTGCGGGGCTAAGCTGCGGCCGGGCATTGAGATCGTGACCGACGCTTTGCATCTTGCCGATATCGTGGCGGATGCGGATCTGGTGATCACCGGCGAAGGGCGCATCGACAGCCAGACGATTCACGGCAAAGTGCCGGTTGGCGTGGCGCGGGTGGCAAAACGCTATAATCTGCCGGTTATCGCGATTGCCGGGAGCCTGACGGCGGACGTCGGCGTAGTCCATGAGCAAGGGCTGGATGCGGTATTCAGCGTTATTTATTCCATTTGCACCCTGGATGAGGCGCTGGAAAATGCCGCCGAAAATGTGCGCATGACGGCGAGAAACGTCGCTGCTGTGCTGAAAATGGGCCAGGTATTATAGATTCTCCCCCGGTCGCAGTGCGCGAGCCGGGGCAGGCGTTTTAGATTCCCTGCAGCTTACAGGCTTCCCGCGCGACGTTGTCCATTTCATCCAGCAGTTCCTGAAGCTCCGGCTCCAGCTCCTCGGCGGCGGTGCCCGCGCGCAGCTGGCTCGCGAGAGTGTGGCAGAGTTTCTTCAGGCGCGGCACACCGCTGTAGCTACAGCTGCCGTGCAGCTTATGAATGAGATCCAGCAGGCCTTCCGGCTGCTCTCCCACCAGCTGTTCTTCCACCTTGTTACGCACTTCCGGCATAAAAGCGAGCAGCATCTGCAGCATTTCCCGCGCCAGATCCGGTTTCATCGCCGCCTGGCGTAGCGCCAGCTGCCAGTCGAGGGTGATGTCATGGTTAACCGGTAGGTCAACCGGCTCCGCCGCGGCCTGCGGCGCAGCGGCCTGTCCCGGCTGGTAGCGCAGCAGCAGATTGTAGAGCTTATCTTCCTCAATGGGCTTCGCCAGATAGTCGTTCATCCCCGCGCTGAGCAATTTCTCTCGCTGCCCTTCCAGAGCATGGGCCGTCCCTGCGATCACCGGTGTTTGCTGTTGATGAGGGAGCTGATGGATCAATTCGCAGGCGCGGATGCCGTCCATTTCCGGCATTTGAATATCCATCAGAATCAGATCCTGCTGCATTTCTCTGGCTCGTTCAACGGCGTTCTGGCCGCTGTCGCAGAGGATGACATGCTGGACTAAATCTTCAAGCAGAGCGCCGATGAGCTTAAGATTCGCCGGATTGTCATCGACGGCCATTACCGTCATGGGCAGCTTTGTACTACCGGAGCGCGGCAGCAGGAGCGTCGGCTGGGTCTGGCAGGTGGCCGTCAGCGCCGGAAGCAAGCGCGTTGAGGTCAGGGGCTTAAGCAGACAGGCTGCGATACCGTGGTGTTTATGCGTTTCGGCGCTCACCTGGGCGTGGCTCGGTAGCGCCAGCAGCAGATGATCGGCAAGCTTACGGGCTCTGGCCAGCTTATCGCGATGCTGGTTCAGATCGCGTATCGACACCGGAATGCCCGCCAGCAGGATATCGTAATGGGCATCCGGTAGGGCAGTCATCGTCGGACTGTAGACCACCTCCAGCGGCGTTGTCGCCAGCAGCTCCATGGTGCACTGCGCCGCCGCTGCGTTAGCCTCAATGTAGGCCAGCTTTTTACCCGCCAGACATTGGGTCGGTACACTGTCGGGTACTGCGTTAGGGTTGAGATCGAGGCTGATATGGAACCAGAACGTCGAGCCGCGATTAGGCTGGCTATGGAAGGAAATATCGCCGCCCATCTCTTTTACAAGCCGCTGGGTGATAACCAGCCCCAGCCCGGTTCCGCCGTGGCGACGGGAAATACTGGCGTCTGCCTGGCGGAAAGCCTGAAACAGACGCGACTGGTCGCGCTCGGGAATACCGATGCCGGTATCGTGGATCTGAACTTCGATTTGCACTCTTGAATTGCTGATAGCGCGCTGTTCCACCAGCACGTCAATGTTGCCATGTTCGGTGAACTTAATGGCGTTGCCCATCAGGTTAGTAATAATTTGCTGCAGGCGCAGCGGGTCGCCAATCACGTTATCCGGCACATCGTTTTTGATGTTCAGGGTCAGCTCCAGCCCCTTATCGTGCGCCGAATGCGCCAACAGCGTGACCACCTCGTCGAGCGAATTTCGCAGCAGGAACGGAATGCTCTCCAGAATGAGCTTCCCGGCCTCAAGCTTAGAGAAGTCCAGAACATCATTAATGATGGCCAGCAGATTGTTCGCTGAACGCTCAATGGTGGTCAGATGATCGCGTTGGGTGGTATTTAAATCGGTTTTCAGCGTCAGGCGGGTAAAGCCAATGACGCCGTTAAGCGGAGTGCGCAGCTCGTGGGACATATTGGCGAGGAATTCGGATTTGATTCGCGCCGCTTCCTGCGCGCGTTTTTTCGCCAGGTCCAGCTCAACGTTCTGGATTTCCATCTGTTCAAGCGTTTCACGCAGGTCGGAGGTGGCCTGATCGACGTTATGCTGCATCTCTTCATGATACGCCGCCAGCGACATCGCCATGGAGTTGATCCCGTTTTTCAGCATATCCAGTTCGCCGAGCATAAAACCTTCCACGCGGCTATCAAGCTGGCCCCGGCGGATGCGGTCAACGGTATTCACCATGTTGCGAATCGGCCCGGTCACGTCGCGCATCAGTCGCCAGCCGAAGATCAGCGCGATGCCGATGCAGAACAGCATCATCACGCTGGAGATGAAGATCTCTTTGTACTGCTGCAGCCGCACCGATTTGAGATCCAGCTCCAGCGCCACGTAGCCCAGCATATTGTCCGGCATCTTGGCATCGCTTCCCGGTGATTCATCCGGTGAATAGCTTTCTGAAATAATTGGGGTGCGCAAAATCATCAAATCGCCGTGACGAATCACGCTTAAACGGCGGGGAAAAGGCGCCCCTTTTGGTAGCTGAAGTTCGCCGGGATCGAGCTGAAAGTTGGAGGTGACAAACAGCCTGTTGTGCGAGTCATAGATGGAAATGGCGCGCACAATATCGGAATGGCGGCGATGCAGCACGCTGATCAGCTGCCCGATTGACTCGCGGTTTTGCAAATTCATGCCATATTCACTGGAGACCGCCAGCGGTTCGATGATACTGGCTCCGGCATCTTCCAGCTGGCGCTGTAGGTCGTTATAGCGGTGTGCGACGAAGAATATACTGAGCAGCAGACCGATCAAAACGGTTGGCGCCAGAATAAGAATCATCATGCGGGCACGAAGGCTGTAGTTGGTCATGCGGTTCCATTATGGGAGAATATATACATCATCCTTACAGGCTGCTGAGGCATTGGTTACGCTGGCTCACCCTGAAAGAACTCGTGTATAGAGTCAGTATATTTAATTGAGACAAATCTCTACGATGGCGCAATTCTACTCTGCAAAACGGCGTGTGACGACGCGCCAGATCATAACCGTTACAGTAAATGACCTTGATCCCTTTGGGCAGGGCGTTGCGCGTCACCAGGGTAAGGCGCTGTTTGTTAGCGGTTTATTACCGCAAGAGCAGGCCGAAGTGGTCCAGGTCGAGGATAAAAAACAGTATGCCCGCGCGCAGGTTAAACGCCGTCTTAGCGACAGCCCGCCGCGGCAGGCGCCGCGCTGTCCGCATTTTGGTATCTGCGGCGGATGTCAGCAGCAGCACGCCAGCGTTGAGCTGCAGCAGCAGAGCAAACGCGCCGCCCTCGCGCGGTTAATGAAGCGCGAGGTTGATGACATTATAGCCGCTTCGCCGTGGGGCTATCGCCGCCGGGCGCGTCTGAGCTTGAATTATCAGCCAAAGACCCAACAATTACAGATAGGCTTCCGGAAGGCCAACTCCAGCGAAATTGTTGATGTGGTGCAGTGCCCTGTTTTGGTGCCCACTCTTGGTGCGCTACTGCCTGCGGTACGAGAATGTCTCAGCGGATTGCAATCGCTGCGTCAGCTTGGCCACGTGGAGCTGGTGCAGGCTGACAACGGCCCGCTGATGGTTTTACGCCATACCGCGGCCCTTCCGGCTGCAGATAAAGAAAAGCTGGAACGTTTTTCGCAATCTCACGGTCTTTCACTGTATCTCGCCCCGCAAAGCGAGATACTGGAACAGATTCGCGGGGAAGCGCCCTGGTATACGTCCGACGGTCTACGCTTAGTGTTCAGTCCGCGCGACTTTATTCAGGTCAACGACGGCGTAAACCAGCTCATGGTGCATACGGCGCTGGAATGGCTGGATATCCAGCCTCAGGATCGCGTGCTGGATCTCTTTTGCGGCATGGGCAACTTTACCCTGCCGCTGGCAAAGCGCGCGGCGCAGGTCGTGGGGGTTGAAGGTGTTCCGGCGCTGGTGGCGAAGGGGCAAGAAAACGCGGCGCTGAACGCGTTGCATAATGTGACGTTCTTTCATGAAAATCTTGAAGAGGACGTCACCCGCCAGGCGTGGGCGAAGCACGGTTTTGATAAAGTTCTGCTCGACCCGGCGCGCGCCGGTGCGGCGGGCGTTATGTTACATATAATTAAATTAGCGCCGCGTCGGGTGGTGTATGTTTATTGTAATCCGGCGACTCTGGCGCGCGATAGCGACGTTTTATTGCAGGCGGGATATACCATTCAACGCCTGGCGATGCTGGATATGTTCCCGCATACCGGGCATCTGGAATCAATGGTGTTGTTTGAGCACAAGAATCATTCAAATCGCAGTGCAGCGGCATCCACAGGCGCAGGCGACTGAGATAAAAGACGAACGCCAACGTTGATGCGGTTTGAAGGATGAAGTGTAAAAGTTGAGGCTTGCCGACTTCGGCAGGCGGTCCCTTAAGGAGAGGACAATGGTTGCGGTAAGAAGTGCACATTTAAATAAAGCTGGTGAATTTGACCCGAAGAAATGGATCGCGAGTCTGGGAATTTCCAGCCAGCAGTCGTGTGAACGCTTAGCCGAACCCTGGGATTATTGTCGAGAGAGAACGCAGGGACACCCGCAGGCCGATCTCCTGCTATGGCGCGGCGTGGAGATGGTAGAAATTCTCTCCATGCTCAGTATGGACATCGATACGCTGCGAGCGGCGATGCTATTCCCGCTGGCGGATGGCAACGTCGTCAGCGAAGAAATCATGCAGGAGAGCGTCGGGAAATCCGTCGTCACCTTGATCCACGGCGTGCGGGATATGGCCGCGATACGTCAGCTTAAAGCCACCCATACGGATTCGGTCTCCTCTGAACAGGTGGACAACATTCGCCGCATGCTGCTGGCGATGGTTGATGACTTCCGCTGCGTGGTGATTAAAATCGCCGAGCGTATTGCCCATCTGCGTGAAGTGAAAGATGCGCCGGAAGATGAGCGCGTGCTGGCGGCGAAAGAGTGCACCAATATTTACGCGCCGCTGGCCAACCGTCTGGGGATCGGCCAGCTTAAGTGGGAGCTTGAAGATTACTGCTTCCGCTATCTGCACCCGGCGGAATATAAACGCATCGCTAAGCTGTTGCACGAGCGGCGCATCGATCGTGAACATTACATTGACGAGTTCGTCAGCCACTTACGCACGGAAATGAAAACCGAGGGCGTCAAGGCTGAGGTTTACGGTCGTCCTAAGCATATCTATAGCATCTGGCGCAAAATGCAGAAAAAACATCTCGCTTTCGACGAGCTGTTTGACGTGCGGGCGGTGCGGATTGTCGCCGAGCGCCTGCAGGACTGCTATGCCGCGCTGGGGATAGTGCATACTCACTACCGCCATCTGCCGGATGAGTTTGATGATTACGTCGCCAACCCTAAGCCCAATGGCTACCAGTCCATTCATACCGTCGTGCTTGGTCCCGGCGGCAAGACGATCGAAATTCAGATCCGTACCCGCCAGATGCATGAAGATGCCGAGCTGGGCGTGGCTGCGCACTGGAAGTACAAAGAGGGTGCCAGCGCGGGGGCCAGCGGCGGGCGCGGCTATGAAGATCGCATTGCATGGCTGCGTAAACTGATCGCCTGGCAGGAAGAGATGGCCGATTCCGGCGAGATGCTGGATGAAGTGCGTAGCCAGGTCTTTGACGACCGGGTTTATGTCTTTACGCCGAAGGGTGACGTAGTGGATTTACCTTCGGGTTCGACTCCGCTCGATTTTGCCTACCATATTCACAGCGATGTCGGTCACCGCTGCATCGGGGCGAAAATCAGCGGACGTATTGTGCCGTTCACCTATCAGCTGCAGATGGGCGACCAGATTGAAATCATCACTCAAAAGCAGCCTAACCCAAGCCGTGACTGGCTGAATCCGAACCTTGGCTACGTCACTACCAGCCGCGGGCGTTCTAAAATTCATGCCTGGTTCCGCAAGCAGGATCGCGACAAGAATATTCTTGCTGGACGGCAGATCCTCGATGATGAGCTGGAGCATCTGGGCATCAGCCTGAAGGACGCGGAAAAGTATCTGCTGCCGCGCTACAACTTTAATGAGCAGGACGAACTGCTGGCGGCGATTGGCGGCGGCGATATTCGCCTCAACCAGATGGTTAATTTCCTGCAGGCGCAGTTTAATAAGCCCAGCGCGGCGGAGCAGGATGCGGCGGCACTTAAGCAGCTGCAGCAGAAAACCTATACTCCGCAGAATCGCAGCAAAGACAATGGTCGCGTGGTGGTGGAAGGCGTCGGCAATCTGATGCACCACATTGCGCGCTGCTGCCAGCCGATCCCCGGCGACGAGATTGTGGGCTTTATCACCCAGGGCCGAGGGATCTCGGTGCACCGGGCGGATTGCGATCAGCTCGCGGAGCTACAGTCTCATGCTCCGGAGCGCATCGTTGACGCAGTGTGGGGAGAGAGCTACTCGGCGGGCTACTCGCTGGTGGTGCGGGTCCAGGCCAACGATCGTAGCGGCCTGCTGCGCGATATCACTACTATTCTCGCCAATGAGAAGGTCAACGTGCTGGGCGTTGCCAGCCGCAGCGATACGAAGCAGCAGATGGCAACCATCGATATGACCATTGAGATCTACAACCTGCAGGTTCTGGGCCGGGTACTTGGCAAGCTGAATCAGGTTCCGGACGTCATCGACGCCCGTCGCCTGCACGGCGGTTAAAAGGAAAACGGTAAAAACGCAGCTCAGCTAACAGCTGCGTTTTTACCCTGATAGCCATGGAGCTCCCCGACGGGTGCTGGCTTACTGGATAGGCTTCAATGGATTTGAGCTTAAGTTTCTTTATTCTTTATCTCCTCTCATCCCTCACGCTGATCGCTGTGCAAATCTGGCTGTTTTTTATCGTTTATTCGCCAGACGGATCCTTGAGTTCACACCTGATATGCCGCGCTGCAAATGCCCTTGCCATGTTTGTGCAGCTTTGCGTGACGGTGAAAGGAGAGTTTCCTTTTAACATGCTTTCGTCGCAAATCCGCTATATTGACGACCCGGTGCGCATGCTGGCGTTGGTATTTATCGTGCTGCACGGCATAGTTTATGTTTTTGTAATACGCGGCGGCTTGCCAAAACCGAAACGCGAATGGCGTGACTGAAATGATGAAAAGTGCAGGATCAATAACTATGAAGGCAAATAATGAGATGGAACGGTTGCTCGGCATTATGCAGCGGCTACGCGATCCGGAAAACGGCTGTCCGTGGGACAAAGAGCAGACGTTTGCCACCATCGCTCCCTATACGCTTGAAGAAACCTATGAAGTGCTCGACGCCATCTCCCGAGAAGATTTTGACGATTTGCGCGGCGAGTTGGGCGATCTGCTGTTCCAGGTCGTCTTCTACGCTCAAATGGCGCAGGAAGAGGGGCGCTTTGATTTCAGCGATATCTGCGCCGCTATCAGCGACAAGCTTGAGCGCCGTCACCCGCATATTTTCGGCGATGCCTCCGCCGGTAGCAGCAGCGAAGCGCTGGCCCGCTGGGAGCAGATCAAAAGCGCTGAGCGAGCGGAAAAGTCCCAGCACTCCGCGCTGGACGATATTCCGCATAGCCTTCCGGCGTTGATGCGCGCGCATAAAATCCAAAAACGCTGCTCGGCGGTGGGTTTTGACTGGACCTCTCTCGGACCGGTGCTGGATAAAGTTCATGAAGAACTAGATGAAGTGATGCATGAAGCGCAGCAGGCCGGGGTGGATGAAGCTAAACAGGAGCAGGAAGTTGGCGACCAGCTGTATGCACCGGTCATATTATCCCGCCATTTAGGCGTC
>OKHZ01000056.1_pt1 | contig 9388 bp, 7 predicted proteins | sample 1609961 | NCBI WGS metagenome assembly OKHZ01 (sample SAMN04436601, study PRJEB24849) | human gut metagenome | biome: human gut; feature: NICU; material: stool | host: Homo sapiens | place: USA: Saint Louis, MO | collected 2009-12-06 | reverse complement strand
GGTATATTGGTATTCACCGCCGGCCGGAATTTGCGGCTGCTCGCCGACAACGCCGTCCCCCTGGACTTCGGTCTCACGACCGTGCCCATTGGTGATAAGCCAGTAGCGGCCAAGAAGCTGAACCTGAGTCCGCCCCAGATTGCGAATGGTGACGGTATAAGCGAAGACGTAGCGCTCTTCTTGCGGAGAAGATTGCGATTCGATATAGACGCTTTGCACCTGTACACAAACTCGGGGCGAATTAATCATGGTTAGCTCTCCTTGGTGGGCGCGTTCTCAGATAACCAGTTAGCTAGCTGACAGTACTGCGCCACGGAAATATTCTCTGCGCGCTTCGCCGGGTCGATGCCCAGCTCGGTCAGAACTTCAACGCTGAACAGATTGCCCAGACTGTTGCGGATCGTTTTCCGACGCTGGTTAAAGGCTTCTGTCGTGATGCGGCTCAGCACGCGCACATCTTTAACGGGATGCGGCAGCGTGCGGTAAGGCACCAGGCGCACCACGGCGGAATCAACTTTAGGCGGCGGCGTAAAGGCGCTCGGCGGAACTTCAAGCACCGGGATAATCTGGCAGTAGTACTGCGCCATGACGCTTAGTCGACCATACGCCTTACTGTTCGGCCCGGCAACCAGACGATTGACCACCTCTTTTTGCAGCATAAAGTGCATATCGGCAATGGCATCAGTATAGCTGAACAGATGGAACATCAGCGGGGTCGAGATGTTGTACGGCAGGTTGCCGAATACGCGCAGCGGTTGGCCCATGTTCTGCGACAGCTCGCCGAAGTTCATGGTCATCGCATCCTGCTGATAAATCGTCAGCTTTGGTCCGAGGAACGGATGCGTTTGCAGACGCGCGGCCAGGTCGCGGTCCAGCTCGATAACGGTGAGCTGGTCGAGGCGTTCACCGACCGGTTCGGTCAGCGCGGCGAGGCCGGGGCCGATTTCAACAATCGCCTGGCCTTTCTGTGGATTGATGGCCGAGACAATGCTGTCGATCACAAACCGATCGTTGAGAAAGTTTTGCCCGAAGCGTTTACGGGCTAAGTGGCCCTGATGGACTCGATTATTCATTGAGTATTAACAATCATTTTAATGGCGAGATTAAGCGCCGTGATAAAACTGCCGACTTCCGCTTTCCCCTGGCCCGCAAGTTCAAGCGCGGTGCCGTGGTCAACGGAAGTGCGAATAAATGGTAAACCGAGCGTAATATTCACGCCGCGGCCAAAGCCCTGGTATTTTAGCACGGGCAGGCCCTGATCGTGATACATCGCGAGTACCGCATCGGCATGGTCGAGATATTTCGGCTGAAACAGGGTATCTGCCGGCAGCGGGCCGCTGAGATTCATCCCCTTCGCGCGCATCTCTTCCAGCACCGGAATAATGGTATCAATCTCTTCCGTGCCCATATGGCCGCCTTCGCCCGCGTGCGGGTTCAGGCCGCAAACCAGCACGTGCGGGTTATTGATGCCAAATTTGGTGCGCAGATCGTGATGCAGAATGGTGATGATTTCCCGCAGCAGCTCGGGGGTAATCGCATCGCTTATTGCTTTAAGCGGCAGGTGAGTGGTCACCAGCGCCACGCGCAGCGCTTCGGTCGCCAGCATCATCACCACTTTACTGGCCTGCGAGCGCTCTTCAAAGAACTCGGTATGACCGGTGAAGGCGATCCCCGCATCGTTGATAATGCCCTTGTGCACCGGCCCGGTAATCAGCGCGGCGAATTCGCCGTTCAGACAGCCATCACAGGCGCGGGCCAGCGTTTCCACCACATAGCTGCCGTTGCTGACGTTGAGCACGCCTGGCTCAACCGGCGCATTGAGAGCGACGGGAAGAAGCGTCAGGGTGCCTGCGCGCTGCGGCGTAGCGGGAACGGTAGGGTCATAAGGCAGAAGCGATAAAGGAAGACCGAGCAGGCTTGCCCGGTCGGATAACAGAGCGCCATCGGCGCAAATCACCAGCTCGACCGGCCAGTCGCGCTGTGCAAGCTGCACAACGAGGTCGGGGCCAATCCCGGCAGGTTCGCCGGGAGTGATAACAACTCGATTCATACACTTCATCCTTCAGGCGTTCTCTTACTGGCTGCGCTTCGTCGCCCCAGTCAGAGACCAGGGCGATTCGCCGAGCCGCCTCGATACACCCTGAGTGATGTTGTGTATGAGGCTAATGCGATTAGTTGCTCAGTACCTTAACGTAGGCGCTGGCGCGCTGTTCCTGCATCCAGGTAGCCGCTTCTTCAGAGAATTTACGGTTCATCAGCATGCGGTAAGCGCGATCTTTCTGCGCGGCGTCGGTTCTGTCGACGTTGCGGGTATCCAGCAGCTCAATCAGGTGCCAGCCGAAGGATGAGTGAACCGGTGCGCTGGTCTGGCCTTTATTGAGGCGCAGAATAGCGGCGCGGAAGGCCGGATCGAAGATATCCGGCGTTGCCCAGCCTAAATCACCGCCCTGGTTTGCCGAACCCGGATCTTCAGAGAACTCTTTTGCCGCTTTAGCAAATGTGGTTTTGCCGCTCTTAATGTCAGCCGCAATTTGCTCCAGCTTTGCCCGGGCCTGATTGTCATTCATGATCGGCGACGGTTTCAGCAGGATGTGGCGGGCGTGAACTTCAGTCACGGAGATATTCTGGCTGCCGCCGCGCATATCGTTGATTTTCAGGATATGGAAGCCAACGCCGGAACGTACCGGACCAACGATATCGCCTTTCTTAGCCGTGCTCAGCGCCTGGGCGAAGATGCCCGGCAGTTCCTGAATACGACCCCAGCCCATCTGGCCGCCTTTCAGCGCCTGCTGGTCGGCTGAGTAGGTGATCGCCAGTTTGCCGAAATCCGCGCCGCTGCGCGCCTGCTGAACCACCGAGTTGGCTTGGTCCTGAGCTTCTGCCACCTGCTCGGAAGTGGGGTTTTCCGGCAGCGGGATCAGAATGTGGCTGAGGTTGAGTTCGGTGCTGGCGTCGTTCTGATCGCCAATCTGCTTCGCCAGGGTTTCAACTTCCTGCGGCAGAACGGTAATACGGCGACGTACTTCGTTGTTACGCACTTCCGAAATCAGCATCTCTTTGCGGATCTGATTACGATAGGTGTTGTAGTTAATACCGTCATAGGCCAGACGGCTGCGCATCTGATCCATGGTCATGTTGTTCTGTTTGGCGATGTTGGCGATAGCCTGGTCCAGCTGATCGTCAGTGATCTTCACGCCCATTTTCTGACCCATCTGCAGGACAATCTGGTCCATGATCAGACGCTCAAGGATCTGATGACGCAGGGTGGCGTCATCCGGCAGCTGCTGCCCGGCCTGGCCGGCGTTAAGTTTTACCGATTGCATCAAGCCATCGACGTCGCTTTCCAGAACAACGCCATTATTGACGACAGCCGCTACTTTATCGACAACCTGTGGGGCAGCGAAACTGGTATTCGCGATCATGGCGATACCGAGAAGCAGCGTTTTCCAGTTCTTCATACTTTTTCCATTTCAATTAACCGCAATTGCGGATTACGTTTAAACCAGCCACATCACAGGGAGCTCTGGTACGGTAAAATGTTCGAACGCAGCATCTGCTGGGTGCCGAGACCGTAATTGGAGCTCAGGCCGCGCAGCTCAATGTTAAAGCCGAAGGTATTGTCGTATTTGCTTTCGCTGCTGCTGTTATCCCAGCCGTTGATCTTACGTTCATAGCCAACGCGGATAGCGTAGCAGCAGGAGCTATACTGCACCCCTAACATCTGGTTCGCTGACTTTCTGGTATTCGTATCGTAGTAATACGCGCCGACGACTGCCCAACGATCGACAATTGGCCAGCTGGCGGTCATTCCCACCTGCGAAATACCATCTTTATACTGCTTAGCGGTGGAATACGAAGGCAGAGTCGCCTGAATGTATTCCGGACTTGCATAACGATAGTTAAGTTGTACTAAACGGTTTTCGTCGCGACGGTATTCCACGGTTCCGCTGCTGGTCGCGACGTTATCCAGACGCGTATCGTACTGAATTCCCCCGCGTAAACCCCAGTCGTCGGTAATGCGCCAGTAGGTATCCCCGGCCCATACCAGTGAACCTCGCGTGTCGTTGTTCTCCCAGTTGATGTTGTCGTCACCGGTACGTGCTTCGGTGAAATAGTAGATTTGACCAACGGAAATATTAAAACGTTCAACTGCGGCGGCATCATAAACGCGAGATGTGATGCCGGTGGAGACTTGGTTGGCGGACGCAATACGGTCCAGACCGCTGTAGGTGCGGTCGCGGAACAGGCCGCTGTAGTCTGATTGCAACAGCGTTGAGTCGTAGCTGCCGATCTTGCTCTGGTCACGATACGGGATATACAGATACTGCATGCGCGGTTCAAGCGTCTGGGTATAGTTCTCTTGCATATCGCGCTCGAAAACCATTTTGCCGTCGACTTTAAACTGCGGCATGACGCGGTTAACGGAGTCTTTATAGTCAGTGCCGTTGGTCGCGTTGTAGCTATCAAGGTTGCTTTGCTGGTAATGGGTGGCCAGCAGTTTTGCCTCAGTATTGATGCTTCCCCAGCCGTTAGACAGCGGCAGGTTGATGGTTGGCTCAAGGTGAAGACGCGTTGCTTCCGGCATTTTGCTGTTCGAGTTAACAAAATGCACCGCCTGGCCATAAAGATGCGTATCAAACGGGCCGACGTCGTTCTGGTAGTAGTTCACGTCCAGCTGAGGCTCGGCGGAATAGGCATTGCTTGAGTCGCGGTCAAAGACCTGGAACTGCTTGGTCGATACGGTGGCATCGAAGTTCTGATTCGCGTAGCCGGCGCTGAGTTTCTGCGTGGCATAGCCATCGGTACTGGAACCGTATTTGGAGCTGAAATCGTTAAAGTAGTCCGGGTCGCTGACTTTGGTGTAGTCGGCGTTGAAACGCCACACCTGGTCTACGACGCCTGAATGGTTCCAGTAGAACAGCCAGCGGCGGCTGTTGCTGTCGTTCGAATGATCGTCATGATAAATTTTATCCGACGGCAGGTAGTCGAACTCAAATAAACCGGTCCCTGCTTTGGTCAGATAGCGGAATTCGTTTTCCCACATCACGCCGCCGCGCTTGCTCATATAGTGCGGGGGCAGCGTGGCGTCAAAGTTAGGCGCGATATTCCAGTAGTAAGGGAGATAGAACTCCGCGCCGTTTTTGGTGCTGTATTTAGCGTAGGGGATCAGAAAACCTGAACGGCGCTTATCGCCCACCGGCAGCTGCAGGTAGGGACTATAAAAAATCGGCACCGAACCGAGCTTAAAGCGCGCGTTCCAGATCTCAGCCACCTGCTCTTCGCGGTCGTGGATAACTTCGCTGCCGACCACGCTCCAGGTGTCAGAGCCCGGCAGACAGGAGGTAAAGCTGCCGTTTTCCAGAATGGTGTAGCGGTTTTCGCCGCGCTGCTTCATCCGGTCAGCGGTACCGCGCACCTGACGGCCTACCATTTGGTAATCGCCCTGCCAGACGTTGGTAGCTTTGGGGTTGAGATTCGACGAGGCCTTCGGCCCTTTGAGGATCACCTGATTATCGTCATAGTGCACGTTGCCGAGGGCATCAACCGTCCGCACCGGCTGCGGCTGGCCTTCCGCCTGCTGCTGGTGGAGCTGGACCTCATCGGCCTGCAGCCGGCTGTTTCCCTGATTAATATCGACGTTGCCGGTAAATACGGCGTTATCAGGGTAGTTGCCTTTCGCATGATCGGCATCGATCGTCACCGGCAGGTCGTTGGGTTTCCCTTCGACCAAAGGACGATTGTAGCTTGGGACGCCAAGCATACACTGCGTGGCGAGATCGGCAGCGAGGCCCTGTTGGCTATACAAGGCGCTGGCGATCATGGTGGCCAGGAGGCTGGGAATACGTTTTTTCATACGTTGTATTTGTTGTTCCGTCATCGTGTGGCAGCGGCTTGCAAACGGTCAGAGCCTAACTTACTCGTCTAAATCGCGCTAGTGTTAATCCTGCCCGTTTCGAGCCCGAGCGTTAGGCACCGTGTAGAATGACGAGTATGATAAAGCAAATTATAGGCTATGTCCCACAATTGACCGAGGCGTAAACGCTTTGTAACGTGCGGTCAGATATAGCTTAACTGGCGGCAGAGAGATTGGGGAGTCTATGCAGTATTTGGGTAAAATAATTGGCGTTGCGGTTGCGTTGATGATGGGCGGCGGCTTTTGGGGCGTGGTACTGGGCTTTTTAATCGGGCATATGTTTGACCGCGCGCGCAGCCGCCGGCTGAACGTCTTTGCCAACCAGCAGGAGCGCCAGTCGCTGTTCTTCTCGACGACGTTTGAAGTGATGGGGCACCTGACCAAATCAAAAGGGCGCGTCACCGAAGCCGATATCCACGTCGCCAATTTGCTGATGGATCGCATGAATCTTCATGGCGAAGCGCGGACGGCGGCACAGCACGCGTTTCGGGTAGGGAAATCAGATGATTATCCGCTGCGTGAGAAAATGCGCCAGCTGCGCAGCGTCTGTTTTGGCCGCTTTGATTTAATTCGGATGTTTCTGGAAATTCAGCTGCAGGCGGCTTTTGCCGATGGCGATCTGCATCCCAACGAACGTGAAGTGCTGTTTGTGATTGCCGATGAGCTGGGCATCTCCCGCGCTCAGTTTGAGCAATTCCTGCGCATGATGCAGGGCGGGGCGCAGTTCGGCGGCGGGTCGCAGCAGCAATCTTATGGCCAGCGCGGCGGCAACGCCGGCTGGCAGCAGGCGCAGCGCGGGCCCACTCTGGAAGATGCCTGCAATGTGCTGGGGGTAAAACCGACTGATGATGCCGCCACCGTCAAGCGCGCCTATCGTAAGCTGATGAGCGAGCACCATCCGGATAAGCTGGTGGCGAAAGGGCTACCGCCGGAAATGATGGAGATGTCTAAGCAGAAAGCGCAGGAGATCCAGAAAGCCTGCGAGCTGATCAAAGAACAGCGCGCCTTCTGAACGACCGGCCTCTCCCGGGCGGGGGAGGCGTCACGATGGGCTGGCGGCGCGGCGGTACATACGCCGCGGATGGCCAATCTTGCCGTACAGCATTTCCACCTCCAGAAAGCCGATTTCCACGCAGTGCTCCAGATAGCGACGAGCAGTGGTTTTGCTCAATCCAGCCTCGCTCACCACGTCATCGACCGAAAAGCAGCGTTCTTGATCGCCGGTAAACAGATTTTGCACCAGCGCCAGCGTTTTTTCTTCAATCCCTTTACTACCGCTATCGGCACGATAGTTTTTGGCCTGTAGCTGATACAGCGAATCCACGTTCTGCTGGTCGACAATCTTCCACTCGCGCTGCTGATCGTAAAACTGCACAAACCGTTCAAGGGACTGGCTCAGGCGCTTCCATGACACCGGCTTAAGAATGTAGTCGAAGGCGCCGTTGCGGATTGCCAGACTACAGGTTTCCATATCGCTGGCGGCGGTGATAAAGATCACCGAACAGTTAGCCTGGGCCATGATCGGGTCGTTCATCAGCGTGACCCCTTTGCCGTCCGGCAGATAATTATCCAGCAACACCAGCTGGGGCGGTCTGGCGTTGAGTCTCTGCCGCGCCTGGGCGAGGGAGGCCGCCATGCCTGCCAGCCGCATGCGCGGGTGTTTTTGAATAAGCTCGGCGTGCAGCCGCGCCAGTTCGCTTTCATCTTCGATGATCAGAACATCGACCAGGTCATGATGCATAGTGCGTCTCTTCTTGCGGATGGGCTGGCCCGCTGGCGGGGATAAACAGCGTAAAAATCGCGCCGCGCGGGGCGTTGTCGGCCACTTCAATTGTGCCGCCGGCCTGGGTAACGTAGCGCTCAATAAGATACAGGCCAATACCGTGATCGCCGCGGGTTTTGGTGGTGACGCCGCGCTCAAAAATATGCTCGCGGATCTCCGGACGAATACCGACGCCGCGGTCGGCGACTTCAATCATTAATTCCCGGGCGTTGAGCTGAATCAGAATCTCGACCGGTTCGTGCGGCAGTTCGGCGCGCTGGGTAGCCTCAATAGCGTTATCCAGCAGATTACCGATGATAGAGATAAGCTCGGACTCCATCAATGACGGCAGCGGACGGTCAATGCGGCAGGCCGGGTCAAAGCTCAGTTCACCCCCTTTTTCCCGCGCGCGGGCGGCTTTGCCCAGCAGCAGACCGCACAGCGTCGGCGAATTAAAGTGCGATGAGATAAAGTCCAGCAGCTCCTGGGCATGCTCCGACTGCGCCTGAATGTAGCGAATCGCCTCATCATAGTGGCCCATATGCAGCAGGCCGGAAAGGGTGGTCATACGGTTCAGCTGTTCATGGCGCATGATGCGCAGATTATCAACGTAGCGCTTCACCTGGCTGAGCTGGGCGCTCAGCGAGTTGATTTCGTCGCGGTCGCGGAAAGTGATCACCCAGCCCTGCAGTTCACTCTCCAGCAGGATACGCACCGGGCGGGCGAGAACGGACAGCTGATTAAAGCGGCACAGCTCGTCGTGGGTATCGTTTTCGAGCATCTCCCCGCTGGCGAAAAACGGCTGCGGCGTAATGACGCTATCGATAGACTTACCGCGCAGCTGATGCGCCGGCTGGCTCAGTCCGAGCAGGCTGCGGGCGGCATGATTTATCACTTCGATACGCCGGTGATGGTCAATTACGATCACCCCTTCGTATATCGACTCCATCATCGCCTTTTGCTGGCGCACCAGCAGGCCGATTTCCCGCGGCTCCAGCGAGAAAATTTGCTTCTTAATGCTGCGGGTGAAGTACCAGGAGAAGATAAACAGCGCAATCAACAGCAGCACTGCGGCGACAAAGATATTGATGACTTTTTCCAGCGTGATGCTGTCGAGATAGCTGGTAAGGTAGCCGACGGAAACAATACCGATGACCCGGCCCGCATCGTCGAAAATCGGCGCTTTGCTGCGCAGGGAAATCCCCAGTCCCCCTTTGCGGATGGTGGTGGCGCTTTTCCCCTCCAGCACCGGCTGGTTATCGCCGCCAACCAGCCGCGTGCCGACCCATTCCGGGTGGACCGAATGAAACAGATGCACGCCTCGCCTGTCGCCAATGACAATAAAGCTGGCGTCGCTGTGGGCGGCGATATTTTGCATAAAAGGTTTTATCGCCAGCGCGTCTTCACGCGCGACCTGTTGGCGTAAATCCGGCATCAGGGCAATTTCTTGCGCCTGTATTTTCGCGCGGGCGCTCATTTCCTGATAAAGCTGACGGCTGGCGTCAAAATAGTAATACACGCCCAGCAGCGCGAAAAGCACTGAGAAAAAAGCGACCAGTGAAATGAACAGCTTAAATTGAAATGAAACCTTCATAATTCTATTGCACCGTATCAGGGATGCGGCACTGTATCATCTTTGGCCATAGCGACATCGTGGCTGAGGGAAATCGGTGACCCCCTTCGCAGGCGTCCGGAAACCACAATTATCTGGT
>OKHZ01000054.1_pt1 | contig 9549 bp, 10 predicted proteins | sample 1609961 | NCBI WGS metagenome assembly OKHZ01 (sample SAMN04436601, study PRJEB24849) | human gut metagenome | biome: human gut; feature: NICU; material: stool | host: Homo sapiens | place: USA: Saint Louis, MO | collected 2009-12-06 | reverse complement strand
CTCTTTCGGATCTCGGCAACGCCGCGCCGCAGCTAAAATTGCATATCGCCGACGGATTAAATGTCGGTCTGACGCAAGAAGAGATGACGGAAGTTATCATGCAAATGGCGGTCTATGCCGGATTCCCGGCGGCCCTGAATGGCCTGTTTGCCGCTAAAGAAGTTTTCGCAGCGCAGCGATCGGCAGGCCGGACTAACCGCCCGGCCTGAAACGATTATTTCTTCACATCGACGACACGCATGTCGTTAAGCTGCTCGTCCGTCACCTTATTTCCGGCTTTGAAGTAGTCCACTACCGCATTTGAAACGTAGTAGCCGCCGGAAGTATTACGCGCTTGCCCTTGGGTAAACGCGGCAAAACCATCGCCGCCATCGGCAAGGAAGCTGTTGGTGGCAATATGATAAACCGTGGCATCTTCAATCGGCTGACCATTGAGCAAAAACGATACGACGCGCTGGCCCACCGGTTTACTGCTGTCGTACTTCATTTCCAGGCCTCTGGAGACCTGCAGCACGCCGTTGCTTAATCCCGCGCCATGCTCCATCAGGCTACGTAGCTGCTTCCCGGTTAAATCCATGGTGACCAGCTCGTTAGGGAACGGGAAGGTACTGATAACGGCTCCCATGCTCACTGCCCCGGCGGGAATTTCATTACGAATACCGCCTGAGTTAGTTAACGCCAGCTGCGTCTCCTTACCTGCCGCCTGCATCAAGGCATCCGCGGCAAGGTTGCCCAGCGGTGAAGAGACGCCATAAGCGCGAGTAAGCTCGACCGGCGCTTGAGCAATAACCTGCTGCACTACGCGATCCAGCTTTTTATTCCAGCCGTCGATGACCTGCTGCGTCTGCGGGTCAGGTTTCCACTCATCGGCATAGATAGTCTTCAGCTCGAAGTTCTTCACGGTGAACTGATGCGGTTTTTCCTGATAATCCAGCACCAGTTTCCCTACGTCGATGCCGCCGCTATCGGTAGAAAGAATTAACGTATTACCGACTTTAATCGGTTCCGGCGTGCCGACATGGGCATGGCCGGTAATCAAAATGTCCAGCCCGTTGACCTGGCTTGCGGTCTGAATATCTTTATCCAGCGCACGCCGTACATCGGTCCCCCCTTGACTCGACTGGCGTGCCGGGACGCCTTCGTGAATCAGAGCTACGGTCAGATCCACTTTACCTTTCAGTTCATCGATATAGTGCTGTAACCATTTCACCTCGTCGCGCGCTTCGATACCCACCCGCGTTGCGGCGGATACCGTATCGTCAAAGGCAAAAACGCCGTGCAGGCCGATCACGCCGATTTTCACGCCCTCTTTTTCGATAATGGTATAGGGCTTATCCCAGAACGCTTTATCGCTGTTCTGATAAAAAATGTTGCCCTGCACAATCGGGAATTTCGCCTGGCTAAGCTGGAGCAGCGTATTGTCCCAGCCGTGATCGAACTCATGGTTACCTATCGTCGCCGCATCGTAGGGCATGGTGTTCATGATATCGATAATTGCTTTGCCCTTTGTCAGGCTGCTGATATAGGGTCCGGTAAAATAGTCGCCGGCATCAAAAAACCAGGTCGCGCTATTTTTCGCCTTTTCCTGCTTAACCATCGTGGTGATATTCGCCAAGCCGCCGATGTCCCGTTTACCGTCGGCAATCCACGGCACTTTATAGGGTTCGACGTGGGCATGGAGATCGTTGGTGTAAATGAGGGTGACATCTATGGCGCAGGCCCAGAAAGGCAAAGTCAGCAGGAGGGCGGCGCTAATTGTTTTTAATTTCATCGGAGTTCCTTTCAGAGAGGTCTAGAAACGCTAAGTTACGTTCTGAAAGACTTTTTTATGTGAGAGTATTCACATTTGTATGCAACCTGCGCAGGGCAAAATTAACGACCTGCAAAAATCGTTGGTGCTGGCCCGCTCGTGGAGACTCTTTTTACCATTAACGCCTGTAAAACCTACGGTTGCCGTAACCTGGGTTTATCCTCTGCGGCCGACTACCGTTTTCCGGACTATCGGCTGGGGTATCCCGCGCTGTACTGCGCAGCCTGCTGCAGCTAACCACCGCTGTTTAATGATGAAGAGTTCCGACCCTGGCTGGCCGCCTATCTGACGGATAACGCCCGGCGCGCTGGCTATTTTTGCCCGGCCTGTTATCGGCGAGATATAATTCGCTATGGCTACAACCCGAAGGGAACCCAGCGGCTTCAGTGCCGCCGCTGTGAAAAAGTCTGGACGCCAAAACATCACCATAGCCCGGTAATGGAGAGCCCGCAGCATATCTGCAGCGTACCGTTGATTGTGCCGTTTCAGGGTCATGAGGCCGGGCAGAAACTCTATCTCTTACTCAGCTTCGACGCCGTACGCGGCAATGTTCTCCATCTTTCGTCGAACTTCACGCCTTTTCCGGTTGGCGCATCACTACGCTATCGCTGGCGGGGAAGAGAAGCGCCTCAGGGCATTGCGGGCGATATCGTTCAGCGAATCTCTCAGACCGAAGCGGGCTTTTTACAGCGCAGTCAATTCGATGAGATACAGTACGGCAGCGCCGCGCCAAAGCGTCATTCCCGCGGCGCCATTCTGCGCCCGGTCATCGCCGCACACGGTCATTTCAAGCTGCTCAGCCATCGTTTTCCAGCGATAAAAACGCACATCATTGCTCATGAATGTTTTTTACGCGGCGCGGCGATCGTTGCCTGGGCGCCTCTGTTTCGCCAGCGGAAAGGAGAGCTGTGGTATGTGGAGGAAGAGATAAACAACCCCGCCAGTTCGGCACCGTGGCGGCTGCAGGGCAAAACGCATCATGGCTGGTGGCAAAATCCGTGGCAGCTCTGGACGCAGGGAGAGAACCGAAAAATGGTCTGCCAGCTTGCCGGAACGCCGGACGAGAACGCCTCTACCCCTGACCTCGCGGCCAGCCGACGCTTCACAACCTGGCTGGAAAAGAGACCCGAGTTCACGCAAAGCGCCCTGTTTTCAGCAGGGCGGGTGACGCAAATACTGGTCTCGTTGGCTCAAGAGTATAACGAGACGCTTACAGCAGCTGCGCCAGACGATTGATATCCGACTGAATTGCCCCGGCGGTCACATCGCGACCAGCGCCCGGGCCGCGGATCACCAGCGGGTTATCGCGATACCAGCGGCTCTCAATGGCAAAGACGTTATCACACGGCAGCAGCGCCGCCAGCGGGTGCTCTTCGCGCACCGCTTCCACGCCGACGCGAGCTTTACCGTTGGCGTCAAAACGCGCCACGTAGCGCAGCACCAGCCCCATCTCGCGCGCTGCTTCCAGACGCTGCAGCATCTGGTCGTGCAGCGCTTCACCGTTCTCGAAGAAGTGATCCACCGAACCTTCTTCACAGTGGGCGGGCACCAGCGATTCTACGCGCACCTGATCCGGCTCGATGTCGTAGCCCGCTTCTCGTGCCAGGATCACCAGCTTACGCATGACGTCTTTCCCGGAAAGATCGACGCGCGGGTCCGGTTCCGTCAGCCCCTGCTGCCAGGCCTGATCGACCAGATCAGTAAACGGTACGGTGCCGTCAAACTGCAGGAACAGCCACGAGAGAGTGCCGGAGAAAATACCGCTCAGCGCCAAAATGGTATCGCCGCTATCAATCAAATCGCGCACCGTATGGTTGACCGGCAGACCGGCGCCGACGGTGGCGTTGTACAGCCAGTGGCGCCCGGTTTTCTCGAACGCATCGTGGATCTGGCGATATTTACTGCTGCTACTGGCGCCAGCCAGCTTATTCGCGCTGATAACGTGGAAGCCATGGCTGGCAAAATCGAGGTACTGATCGGCCAGCTGCTCGCTGGCGGTTACATCCAGCACCACTAAATCATCATACGGATGCGCGCGCATCCATAAGAACAACGACTCTTCATCCTGCTCAACGGCCTCATCATTAAAGAAAGCCAGCGCGCGACTGGCGTCTAGCCCTTCATAATTGAGCAGACTGCGGCGGCTATCCACGACGCCGGCAAGGATGAATTCAAACCCGGTGCGGGCGGAAAGCGTGGTCTGCTCGCGAGCAAACAGCTCCAGCCAGCGGGAACCAATGTTGCCTTTACCAAACAGTATCAGACCAATGCGTTTTTCCGCGCGGAACAGCGACTGATGCAGGCCCTGGATAAGGCTTTCTGTCGGCCCGGCGCGCAGCACCGCGACCAGGCTAATCCCCTCTTCTGATTGCCAGGTGAACTCTACCGGCTGGCCTTTTAGCTGCTGCCAGAAGCGGTGGCAGTGCAGCGGGTTACGGGTCACGCCAGCGCCGACCATCGCCACCAGCGCCAGCTTCTGACGCAGGCGCAGCTCGCCCGGCAACCCCGCTTCGTCGAGCAGCTTCAGGGCGCTGTCGGCAACTTCTGAGGTGTAGCAGAACTGCAGCAGCTTACGGTCGGCATGTACGCCAACCGCCAGCGGACGCAGCTGAGCGCGTTTTAAAATCGCGTCCAGCGCTTTATGCGCCAGTTTGAAATCCTGGCCGCCGGGCACCTGGAACTCAATCAGGCAGACATCATCATGGCTGGTAACGATTCGCGCGACGGTACCGGAAGCCAGTACGCGTTCGATGCGCGTAGAGCCCTGATCCGGGGTGTAGCTACAGCGTAATTGTAAATCGATATCGCTGCCGGAAACCGGCTGCAGCGTACGGGCGTGCAGTACCGGAGCCGCCAGACGGGCCAGTTCGCTGGCTTCATCAAGACGCAGCAGCGGTAACAGGCAGGCATCTTTCACTTTGCGCGGATCCGCGCTGTAGACCCCGGCCACGGCGCTCCAGATAGTGACGCGGGACGCCCCGGCCAGCGCGCCGATCTGGGTGGCGGAATAGTCGGAACCGTTACGCCCGAGCAGTACGGTTTCCCCGGCGTTGTTACGCGAGATAAAGCCGGTTACAACCAGGCGTTTATTCGGATGCTGCGCTATCAGCTGCTGCAAAAGCGGGTAGGATAAACCTTCATCCACCTGCGGCTGTGGGGAGCGCTCGGCGCGTAAGAAGCTACGCGCATCCAGCCAGGCGGCTTCTACGCCCAGGTGATTCAACACCGCCGCCATCAGGCGGGCCGACCAGATTTCGCCGTGGCCGACGACTTCGGCATAGACCGCGTCCGTTACGCCGCCATCAAGCAGCCCGGCAAGGCGTTCAAGATCCAGAATAAACGTGGCGATTAGCGCGTCGGCAGCGTCCGGAGCAAGCAATCCGGAAATCAGCTCCATCTGATAACGACGAAGCGATTGTTGCACCTGATGCGCAGAGAGGCGATCGGTCTGGCTGAGCTTCAGCCAGCTGATCAACTGGTTGGTGGTACTGCCGGCGGCGGAGACGACCATCATATCGCCCGCCTGCGAATACTCCGTCATGATACCCGCGACGCGCAGGTAACATTTCGCATCCGCTAAACTACTCCCACCAAATTTGTGCAGCTGACGACCCTTCGCCCCTGCCTGCGCAATCACACTCATGTTTATTCCTCGTTTGCTGCCCGGAAGCCATTTTCCAGGTCGGCAATTAAATCTTCACCATCTTCAATACCGGTCGAAATACGCAGAAGCGTTTCTGAGATCCCGGCGGCCGCACGCGCTTCAGGCGCCATGCCCGCATGGGTCTTCGTCGCGGCGTGAGAAATCAGGCTTTCCACGCCGCCCAGCGATTCCGCCAGCGTAAATAGCGATAACCCGCTCAGGAAACGACGCAGCGTCTGCTCATCGCCATCCAGCTCGAAGCTTAACATCGCCCCAAAGCCTTATTGCTGACGCGCCGCCATCTCAAGCCCCTGGATTTCCGGCAGGGACGGATGGTACAGTTTTTTCACCAGCGGCTGGGGTTTCAGGTAGTCGACAATCGCCAGCGCGTTGCGCTGCGCCACTTCCATACGCGGAGAAAGCGTACGTAAACCGCGCAGCAGCAGATAGCTATCAAACGCCCCGCCGGTGACGCCGATATTATTCGCCCACCATGCCAGTTCGGTGACGGTCGCCGGATCTTTGGCGATAACCACCCCGGCCACCACATCAGAATGACCGTTCAAATATTTGGTGCATGAATGCAACACCAGATCGGCGCCCAGCGCCAGCGGATTCTGCAAAGCCGGGCTCAGGAAGGTGTTATCAACCACGCTGACCGCTCCAGCCTCACGCGCCAGACCGCAGATTTTCGCAATATCCACAACTCTCAGCAATGGATTACTTGGGCTTTCGACCAGAACCAGCTTCGGTTTCTCCGCCAGTGCGGCGCGCAGCGCCTGTTCGTCATTCTGATCGACAAACAGCACGCGATAGCAGCCACGCTTCGCCAGGCTATCAAACAGACGGTAGCTGCCGCCGTAGCAGTCGTGAGGCGCCACCAGCAGATCGCCCGGTTTCAGGAAGACGGTAGTCACCAGCAGAATTGCCGACATCCCGGTATTCGTCAGGACCGCCCCTGCGCCGCCCTCCAGCTCCGCCAGCGCGCGCGGCACAACATCACGGGCCGGTTTACCACGACGAGAGTAGTCGTGGGCGCGCGGTTCGTTAAATCCGGTGAAGTTATAGGTGCTGGAGAGATGAATGGGCGGGACAACGCAACCGTACTGCTCGTCGTCATTTAAACCGCTACGCACTGCGATGGTGGCCTGTTTACGCGTCATGTTGGGGAGTTCCTGGCTGAGTCGGTGAAAAGTCAGGTGTCAGAGTAATCATTGTTATAATAGACGTCAATACATCTGGACATCTAAACTTCTTTGCGTATAGATTGAGCAAACCGGAAATAGCCGTTAAAATTATATGCATTAGCGCACATCCGTGGCGGCTTGTTTGGTGTCAGACGCGCCCCTCTACGGTAAACTACGCGCAATTATGGCCGGGACTCACGTTCAGGCCCTTAACTAATGAATAGAGGATTAAAGGTAACTCATGGCTGAATGGAGCGGCGAATATATCAGCCCATACGCTGAGCACGGTAAGAAGAGTGAACAAGTAAAAAAAATTACGGTTTCCATTCCTCTGAAGGTGTTAAAAATCCTCACCGATGAACGCACGCGTCGTCAGGTGAACAACCTGCGTCACGCGACTAACAGCGAACTGCTGTGCGAAGCGTTCCTGCATGCCTTTACCGGTCAACCGTTGCCTAACGATGAAGACCTGCGTAAAGAGCGCAGCGATGAAATCCCGGAAGCGGCAAAAGAGATTATGCGCGAACTGGGCATCGACCCGGATACGTGGGAATACTAAAATCACTCAGGGCGGCGGGGCAAACCAGCCGCTCTTTTTAGTTGGATAACAAGGATGTTATGCCATGAAATACTGCGTACTGGCGCTGAGCCTGGCGTCGGCCTTTCCGGCGCACGCCTGGGTGCCGCAAACCGGCGATATCGTTTTTCAAATCTCCCGCTCATCGCAAAGCAAAGCCATTCAGCTGGCGACCCATTCCGCTTACAGCCACACCGGTATGGTGGTGATCCGTAATAAAAAACCTTACGTCTTTGAAGCCATCGGGCCCGTGGTTTACACGCCGCTGCAAAAGCTGAGCGAGTTCGACCTCAGATCCCCGCTCGTTCGTACCAGACTCAGAGAGCGTTACGGTCAGGCGATCCCGATGGACGAAACCGTCATCTCGCCGCCGGCGCTATTTGACGCGCCGCAGCTGGAAACCGTTGAAAAAAACTGGCCTCTGTTCCCGAGGTAATTGATCGTGAAAAATCTGCTTGTTGCCTGGATAGTCTTCCTGCTTTACGGCTGCGCCACCTATCCTCAGGCCATCAAACCGACGCCAGAAAAACCGTCGTCCGGGCCAGAAATCTATCTCGTCAATCACGGCTGGCACACCGGGATTATCCTGGCCGCCAATGACGTGAACAAAATTCTGCCGCAGCTTAACGTACGCTTTCCTCAGCGGGAACAGTGGTATGAAATCGGCTGGGGCGATAAAGGTTTTTATCAATCGCAGGAGATAACCACCCGACTTACGCTGCAGGCTATGTTCTGGTCATCCGGCGCGGTAATGCACGTAGTCGCCTTTTCAGGAGCGCCCGAAAGCTATTTTTCCGCAAGCGCAATGACGGCATTAATCCTTACCCCGGGCCAGAATAGCAGCCTGCTGCGCTACATCGGTCGCAGCTTTGCCCGTAATGAACGAGGGGAGCTGATACCGTTGAAAAAAGGGATCTACGGCGACAGCCAGTTTTACGCAGCAAACGGCCGCTACGGTATATTTAATACCTTTAATAAATTGACGGCAATGTGACTTGAAAGCGCTGGAATGACCATGAACACTTCGTTAAAACTGACGGCGGGAAGCGTGATGAAGGCGGTAGAAGAGAATAAAGGCTGCCTGAATCGATACTGCTATCCTCTGTAAAGCAGAGACAAAAAAGCCGCCCTGAGGCGGCTTCTTCAGCAAATTACTTGCTGGTACCCGGTACGCTGAAACGCTTGTTGAAGCGGTCAACACGACCACCGGTAGCAACATCACGCTGTTTGCCAGTGTAGAACGGGTGGCATTTACCGCACACGTCGAGGTTCAGGTCGTGACCTACGGTAGAACGGATTTTCATGACGTTACCGCAAGAGCAGGAAGCAGTAACTTCTTCGTATTTCGGATGAATATCTTTTTTCATGGGAGAACCTCAGTTAAGGCCGCGTCGCTCTTCCAGCCCTAACGCCAGACACCACGCGATGTTAATAATTCCCGGAGCGATTACACTACCGGGTAATAGATTTTGATGCTACACGAAGCACATCAAAGGCGGCGAATCATACAGAATTTGACCAGCATATGCAAACTGATCCGCGAGCCCTTATCACAATGTGTATACTAACCCGCCAGATTTCAAGTCAGGAAGATTAAATGCCCGTCGCTCATGTTGCCCTGCCCGTTCCGCTGCCCCGCACTTTTGACTATTTGCTGCCTGAAGGTATGCCGGTCAAAGCGGGCTGTCGCGTGCGCGTTCCGTTCGGCAAGCAGGAGCGGATAGGTATCGTGACGGCAGTCAGCGAACGTAGCGAGCTGCCGCTTGACGAACTCAAGCCGGTGGCCGAAGTTCTTGATGCCGAGCCGGTCTTCTCCTCTTCGGTCTGGCGGCTGCTGCTGTGGGCGGCGGACTATTACCACCATCCCATCGGCGATGTTCTGTTTCACGCGCTACCGATCATGCTGCGCCAGGGGAAGCCCGCCAGCGCGGCGCCAATGTGGTACTGGTTTGCCACCGAGCAGGGGCAAGCGGTTGATATCAACAGCCTTAAGCGCTCGCGCAAACAGCAGCAGGCGCTGGCGGCGCTGCGTCAGGGAAAAATCTGGCGCCATCAGGTTGCCGAACTGGAATTTAACGATGCCGCGCTGCAGGCGCTGCGGGGTAAAGGCCTTGCCGAACTCGCCAGCGAAGCGCCCGCTATCACCGACTGGCGAACAGGCTTCTCGGTGCCCGGAGAGCGCCTGCGGCTTAATACCGAACAGGCCACCGCCGTTGGCGCGATTCATAGCGCCTCGGACCGTTTTTCCGCCTGGCTGCTGGCCGGGATAAACTGGGACAAATAATCGCGAGTAAAAGTAATCGCCCGGTCACCGGCTGGCGGCGTGCCGAGA
>OKHZ01000053.1_pt1 | contig 9700 bp, 6 predicted proteins | sample 1609961 | NCBI WGS metagenome assembly OKHZ01 (sample SAMN04436601, study PRJEB24849) | human gut metagenome | biome: human gut; feature: NICU; material: stool | host: Homo sapiens | place: USA: Saint Louis, MO | collected 2009-12-06 | reverse complement strand
ACTTTCCCGCCGGCACCCACTTTATGAGAAACTCGATAGTCGCCAGTTCTGCCTCACGATCGCCCTGGGTACTCGCCTTCACCCGCTCCACCAGTCCGCTACCGGTATGGGTACGCACGTTCCACTCATCCATTAATGCCAGCTGCGCGTCTGACTGATGCACGGCAATCGTCGGCCCTTCCGCCAGAATGTTCAGATTCGCGTCAGTCACCAGGGTGGCGATTTCGATGATGCGATCGCACTCCGGATCCAGCCCCGTCATTTCAAGATCGATCCAAATCAGGTTGTTTTCATCTGCACTCATGTTATTTTCCACCCTTCTTACGTCACTATATTCATCTAAAATAGCGTGTATCATAGAGGTTTTGCCCGTACAGGGCGACCAGGAGCCAGTTCGATTGAGTAAAAATAAACTCTCCAAAGGCCAACAGCGCCGCGTGAAGGCCAACCACCAGCGCCGCCTGAAAACGACTTCGGAGAAGGCCGATTTTGATGACAACCTGTTCGGTGAAAAATCCGAAGGGACCGTTATTAGCCGCTTTGGCATGCATGCCGATGTCGAATCCGCCGACGGTAGCGTCCACCGTTGCAATATACGCCGCACTATCCGTTCGCTGGTCACCGGCGATCGTGTGGTCTGGCGGCCAGGCAAAAGCGAAGCTGACGGCGTCAACGTCAAAGGCATCGTCGAGGCCGTGCATGAACGGACCTCCGTACTGACGCGCCCGGATTTCTATGACGGCGTCAAACCTATCGCCGCCAATATCAATCAGATTGTCATCGTTTCCGCCATCTTGCCTGAGCTTTCTCCGAATATTATCGACCGCTATCTGGTGGCCTGCGAAACGCTGAACGTCGAGCCGCTGATCGTGCTCAATAAGATCGATCTCCTGGATCAGGAGAGCATGGACTTCGTCAACGAGCAAATGGACATTTATCGCCATATTGGTTACCGCGTACTGATGGTCTCCAGCCGCACGCAGGATGGCCTGAAGCCGCTTGAAGAGGCGCTTACCGATCGTATCAGTATCTTTGCCGGGCAGTCTGGGGTAGGCAAATCCAGCCTGCTGAACGCGCTGCTGGGCCTGCAGGATGACCAAATCCTTACCAATGACGTTTCGGATGTCTCCGGACTGGGGCAGCACACCACTACGGCCGCGCGCCTGTACCACTTCCCGCACGGCGGCGATGTGATTGACTCGCCGGGGGTACGCGAGTTCGGCCTGTGGCATCTCGACGCGGAACAAATCACCCACGGCTTTGTCGAATTCCATGATTATTTAGGCCGATGCAAATACCGCGACTGCAAACACGATACCGATCCGGGCTGCGCCATTCGCGAAGCGGTGGAGAAGGGCGAAATCGCTGAAAGCCGGTTTGAAAACTACCATCGCATTCTGGAAAGCATGGCGCAGGTGCAGGTAAAAACGCGTAAAAGCTTTTCATCAACCGATGACTGACATTTAAGCTGAGCATCGTTAGAATCGTCCCCCTTTTTCAGGCCCCCGCCGACGCGCGGGGGTCAGGAACGACAAATAATGGCCTGGAGGCTACCTTGTTAAACGATCTTAAACTTTCACTGCAATACATTCTGCCTAAACTGTGGCTCACCCGCCTCGCAGGCTGGGGTGCACGCAAGCGGGCAGGCTGGCTGACAAAACTGGTCATCGATCTGTTCGTGAAATATTACAAGGTCGATATGAAAGAGGCGCAAAAGCCTGATACTGCCAGCTACCGGACCTTTAACGACTTTTTTGTTCGCCCGCTGCGCGATGACGGTCGTCCATTAAATACTGACCCGAACGTTCTGGTGATGCCCGACGATGGCGTCATCAGCCAGCTCGGCGCTATTGAAGACGATAAAATTTTGCAGGCCAAAGGCCACAACTACAGTCTGGAAGCGCTGCTGGCCGGCAACTACCAGATGGCGGATCTGTTCCGAAACGGCAGCTTTGTCACTACCTATCTTTCCCCGCGCGATTACCACCGCGTGCACATGCCGTGCAACGGTATTCTGCGCGAAATGATCTACGTACCGGGAGATCTGTTCTCCGTAAATCATCTGACCGCGCAAAACGTGCCGAATCTGTTTGCCCGCAACGAGCGCGTCATCTGCCTGTTCGATACTGAGTTTGGCCCCATGGCGCAGATCCTGGTCGGCGCCACCATCGTCGGCAGCATCGAAACCGTGTGGTCCGGTACCGTCACGCCGCCGCGTGAAGGTATCATTAAGCGCTGGACCTGGCCTGCGGGCGAGAGCGAAGGTTCCGTCGCCCTGCTTAAAGGCCAGGAGATGGGCCGCTTTAAGCTGGGTTCCACGGTGATTAACCTGTTTGCTCCGGGTCAGGTGAAGCTGGTTGAGCAGTTACAAAGCCTGTCGGTAACCAAAATAGGCCAGCCGTTGGCGATCGCGCCTGAAGCCGTGACGCCGGTCGAGTCCGCTCCGCTGGCAGCCGAAGAAGTCCGCGCTGAACACGCCGCCAGTCCGCTGGTTGACGATAAACAAGACGAAGGTTAATTCCTGAAAGAAAAGGTTACGCCGTGCGCCTGATATACACTTTCCTGTTGGCCTGGTGCCTCAGTTTCGGGGCGTACGCAGCGACAGCCCCGGATGCTAAACAGATAGCCCAGGAGCTGGAACAGGCGAAGGCGGCAAAGCCCGCCCAGCCTGAAACCGTCGAAGTCCTGCAGTCTGCCCTGAATGCGCTTGAGGAGCGTAATGCCTCCCTTGAGCGCGCCCGTCAGTATCAGGACGTTATTGATAACTTCCCCAAACTGTCGCAAACCCTGCGCGCGCAGCTCAACAATCTCAGCGATGAGCCGCGCCAGGTCTCCACTACCCTCTCCTCCGATGCCCTGAACCAGGAGATTCTCCAGGTCAGCAGCCAGCTGCTGGAAGCCAGCCGTAATGCTCAGCAGGAGCAGGACCGCGCCCGCGATATCGCCGACTCGCTCGCCCAGCTGCCGCAGCAACAGAGCGATGCCCGCCGCCAGCTGAATGAGGTCGCGCGCCGGATCGGCGCGCAAAGCAGCAATACGCCGCTGGCGCAGGCGCAAAATCTTGGTTTACAGGCGGAGTCCGCGCGGCTGAAAGCGCTGGTCGATGAACTGGATCTGGCGCAGCTTTCCGCCAATAACCGCCAGGAGCTATCACGGTTGCGATCCGAGCTGGCGCAGAAAGAGAGTGAGCAGCTCGACGCCTGGCTACAGGCATTAAGAAATCAGCTCAATAACCAACGGCAGCGCGAGGCGGAGAAAGCGCTGGAAAGCACCGAGCTGCTGGCGGAAAACAGCGAAAACCTGCCGCCGGATATCGTGGCGCAGTTCAAAGTGAACCGCGAACTGTCGCAAGCGCTAAACCAGCAGGCGCAGCGGATGGACTTGATCGCCTCTCAGCAGCGCCAGGCGACCAATCAAACCCTGCAGGTGCGTCAGGCTTTAAACACGCTCCGCGAGCAGTCCCAATGGTTAGGTTCTTCCAATCTGCTTGGCGAAGCCCTGCGTGCGCAGGTGGCGCGTCTGCCGGAAATTCCGCGACCGCAGCAGCTGGATACCGAAATGGCGCAGCTGCGCGTGCAGCGCCTGCGCTATGAGGATCAGCTCGGCAAGCAGCCGCAGTTAAGACAAATTCGTCAGGCCAACGGTGAACCCCTCACCAGCGAGCAGAACCGCATTCTTCAGGCTCAGATGCGCACGCAGACAGAGCTGCTCAACTCCCTGCTGCGCGGCGGCGATACGCTTATGCTCGAACTGACCAAGCTGAAAGTCGCCAACGGCCAGCTGGAGGATGCGCTCAAAGAGATCAACGAAGCGACCCACCGCTATCTGTTCTGGACCTCCGACGTCAGCCCAATCGGCTTCTCCTGGCCACTGGAGATTGTTCAGGATTTACGCCGTCTGATCTCGCTCGATACCATGAGCCAGCTCGGTAAGGCCAGCATGATGATGCTGACCAGCAAAGAGACCCTGCTGCCGCTCTTCGTCGCGCTCATTCTGGTAGGGTTCAGCGTCAGCTCGCGGCGCCATTTCACCAGCTTCCTGGAGCGTTCCAGCGCGCGCGTCGGCAAGGTTACGCAGGATCACTTCTGGCTCACCCTGCGAACGGTGTTCTGGTCTATACTGGTGGCCTCGCCGCTGCCGGTACTGTGGATGACGCTGGGCTACGGTCTGCAGTCTGCCTGGCCTTTCCCGCTGGCCGTGGCGATTGGCGATAGCGTCACCGCAACGGTGCCGCTGCTGTGGGTGGTAATGATTTGCGCCACTTTTGCCCGCCCGAACGGTCTGTTCATCGCCCACTTTGGCTGGCCGCGCAGTCGGGTTAGCAAGGCGATGCGCTACTATCTGATGAGCATCGGGCTCATTGTGCCGCTTATTATGGCGCTGATTACTTTTGATAATCTCAACGATCGCGAGTTCTCCGCCTCGCTGGGCCGCCTCTGCTTTATGCTGATTTGCGGCGCGCTGGCGATGGTGACCCTGAGCCTGAAACGCGCCGGCATCCCGCTGTATCTCGATAAAGAAGGCAGCGGCGACAATATGCTGAACCGACTGCTGTGGAATATGCTGCTCGGCGCGCCGCTGGTGGCAATGCTGGCGGCGGCAATCGGCTATCTCGCTACATCGCAGGCGCTGCTCGCCAGGCTCGAAACGTCGGTCGCCATCTGGTTCCTGCTGCTGGTGGTTTATCACATCATTCGCCGCTGGATGCTGATTCAGCGCCGTCGCCTGGCGTTCGATCGCGCTAAGCACCGTCGGGCGGAGATCCTCGCCCAGCGCGCGCGTGGCGAAGAGGACGTCCAGCATACCAGCAGCCCGGAAGGTTCAATGGAAGCCGAGGTCAGCGAGGTCGATCTGGATGCTATCAGTACCCAGTCCCTGCGTCTGGTGCGCTCCCTGCTGATGCTGATCGCGCTGGTGTCGGTTATCGTGCTATGGTCAGAAATCCACTCCGCATTTGGCTTCCTGGAGAATATCTCGCTGTGGGACGTGACCTCCACGGTGCAGGGCGTTGAGAGCCTGGAGCCGATCACCCTCGGCGCGGTGCTGATTGCTATTCTGGTGCTGATTATTACCACCCAGCTGGTGCGCAACCTGCCCGCTCTGCTGGAACTGGCCATCCTCCAGCATCTGGAACTGACGCCGGGCACCGGCTACGCCATCACCACCATCACCAAGTATCTGCTGATGCTGATTGGTGGTCTGGTCGGCTTCTCGATGATTGGGATTGAGTGGTCGAAGCTGCAGTGGCTTATTGCCGCGCTCGGTGTAGGCCTCGGTTTTGGTTTGCAGGAGATCTTCGCCAACTTCATCTCCGGCCTGATTATTCTGTTTGAAAAACCGATACGCATTGGCGATACGGTCACCATTCGCGATCTCACCGGTAGCGTGACGCGCATTAATACCCGCGCCACCACCATCAGCGACTGGGACCGTAAAGAGATTATCGTGCCGAACAAGGCGTTCATCACCGAACAGTTCATCAACTGGTCGTTGTCGGATTCTGTAACCCGCGTGGTGTTAACGGTGCCTGCCCCGGTGGATGCCAATACCGAAGAGGTGGCACAGATCCTGCTAAATGCCGCGCACCGCTGTTCGTTGGTTATCGATACCCCGGCGCCGGAAGCGTTTCTTGTTGACCTGCAGCAGGGGATCCAGATTTTCGAGCTGCGTATCTACGCCGCCGAAATGGGTCACCGTATGCCGCTACGCCATGAGATGCATCAGCTGATTCTGGCCGGATTCCGCGAGCACGGTATCGATATGCCGTTCCCGCCGTTCCAGATGCGCCTGGAGAGCATCGATGGCAGAAAAAGCAGCAGGGCGCTGACCTCGGCAGGGAAAACCAGCCGCGCGCCCGGCAGTCTGTAATATCGGCCTTGCCTGAACGCGGGCAAGGCCAGAACTGTCGCACTCCCGGACAATCAACCATACCGCCGCACATCGGCGGTCATCCCGGTCAATATCCTGCGGGAAAGCGGAAAGAAAGATCAGGCGCGGTCGACGGTAAACGAGATAACGTCGCCGATGCTTTCTGCGCCCAGCGCCAGCATCACCACCCGGTCAACGCCCAGCGCTACGCCGGAACAATCCGGCAGCCCGGCTTCCAGAGCGGCCAGCAGATGATGATCGATTGGCTGCTGCGGCAGTCCGCGAGCCGCACGCTTGCGGTTATCCTGCTCAAAACGCTGCCGCTGTTCTCGGGCGTCGGTGAGCTCATGAAAACCATTAGCCAGCTCAATGCCTTTGTAATAGACCTCGAAACGTTCCGCTACGCGATGATCTTCGGTGCTGATTTGCGCCAGTGACGCCTGGCTGGCCGGGAAATGATAGATAAACGTCGGACGATCCTTACCAATATGCGGCTCGACGCCCATGACAAAAAGTAGCTGAAGCAGCGTGTCCCGATCCTCTTCCGTATCGGCAATATTGCTCAAATCGAGCTTAGCCGCCACTTCGCGCAGCTGCGTTTTATCTGCCGACAGCGGGTCGATTTCCAGATGACGCAGGAAGGCTTGCTGATAAGAGAGGCTTTCGGCCGGCTGGCAGTCGAGTACCTGCTGTAGCAGATCGTCTACTTCGTTGATTAGCCGGTACATGTCATAGCACGGACGATACCACTCCAGCATGGTGAATTCCGGATTATGGTGGCGACCCATCTCTTCATTGCGGAAGCTACGGCATAGCTGAAAAACCGGGCCGCAACCAGCCGCCAGCAGGCGCTTCATGTGATACTCCGGGCTGGTCATCAGATACAGATTCAGCCCCTGAGAATGACCCGGTCCTACGAAACGCGTTTCAAACGGGACCATATGGATATCCGTCACCGTCGCCTGACTCATGCAGGGCGTCTCCACCTCCAGCACGCCGCGGTCGGTAAAAAAACGACGAATTTCCGCCATCACCGCTGCACGTTTTAACAGGTTTGGAATGGATGCGCTCGGCTGCCAGGTTGCCGTTTCGCTCATGGTACTTTCTCCGATTTGAAACAAGGGCCCGAAGTCTACTCGTAACTGGCGAATGAAACAAATTTTGTGCGAAAAGGCAAAAGCGTCACATACGCTTAATTTATTGATAACCCAAAAACATACAGTGGATAGATAAACAACCGCACATAACGATAAAAAAATCGAACACGTCAATTTTCCCTCAAAACCCTGCGGCTATACTCCTTACCTATAAAGGAGCAGTGATACGTTTTCGCCAGCCCGGCGGCGAAATAAACAAAAACTGGAGGAATGTCGTGCAAACTTTTCAAGCCGATCTTGCCGTTATTGGCGCAGGCGGAGCAGGTCTTCGTGCTGCAATTGCCGCCGCGCAAGCTAATCCAAATGCTAAAATCGCTCTAATTTCAAAAGTCTATCCTATGCGCAGCCATACCGTTGCTGCTGAAGGGGGTTCCGCTGCCGTCGCGCAGGATCATGATAGCTTTGAGTACCATTTCCACGATACTGTTGCAGGCGGCGACTGGCTATGCGAACAGGATGTCGTCGACTACTTCGTTCATCACTGCCCGACGGAAATGACCCAGCTTGAGCAGTGGGGTTGTCCGTGGAGCCGCCGCCCTGACGGCAGCGTCAACGTCCGGCGCTTCGGCGGTATGAAGATCGAGCGAACCTGGTTCGCAGCCGATAAAACCGGCATTCATATGCTTCACACCCTGTTCCAGACCTCGCTTCAGTTCCCCCAAATCCAACGCTTCGACGAACACTTTGTCCTCGATATCCTTGTCGATGAAGGTCAGGCGCGCTGTCTGGTCGCGATGAATATGATGGAGGGTACGCTGGTACAGATCCGCGCCAACGCGGTAGTTCTGGCGACCGGCGGCGCAGGACGCGTATATCGCTACAATACCAACGGCGGGATCGTCACCGGCGATGGTATGGGTATGGCGCTCAGCCACGGCGTACCGCTGCGCGATATGGAGTTCGTGCAATATCACCCAACCGGCCTGCCAGGTTCCGGTATTCTGATGACGGAAGGCTGCCGCGGTGAAGGCGGTATTCTGGTCAACAAGAATGGCTACCGCTATCTGCAGGATTACGGCATGGGCCCGGAAACTCCGCTGGGCGAGCCAAAAAATAAATATATGGAGCTGGGTCCGCGCGACAAAGTCTCCCAGGCTTTCTGGCACGAATGGCGTAAAGGCAACACGATCCCAACGCCGCGAGGCGACGTGGTCTACCTCGATCTGCGTCATTTGGGCGAGAAAAAGCTGCTTGAACGTCTGCCGTTTATCTGTGAACTCTCAAAAGCCTACGTGGGCGTCGATCCGGTGAAAGATCCCATTCCGGTACGTCCAACCGCGCACTACACCATGGGCGGTATCGAAACCGACCAGCAGTGTGAAACCCGTATTAAAGGGCTGTTTGCCGTTGGCGAATGCTCTTCTGTCGGTTTGCACGGCGCTACCCGTCTCGGCTCCAACTCGCTGGCGGAGCTGGTGGTGTTTGGTCGTCTGGCCGGTGAACAGGCCATGCAGCGCGCCACCGAAGCGGGCGAAGCCAATAGCGCCGCGCTGGACGCGCAGGTCGTCGATATCGAGAAGCGCCTGAAGGACCTGGTGAATCAGGAAGGTAACGAAAACTGGGCGAAGATCCGTGATGAAATGGGTCTGTCGATGGAAGAAGGCTGCGGCATCTACCGTACGCCGGAGCTCATGCAGAAAACGGTTGATAAGCTGGCCGAGCTGCAGGAGCGCTTCAAGCGCGTGCGTATCACCGACACCTCCAGCGTGTTCAATACCGACCTGCTGTATACCATCGAACTGGGTCATGGTCTGAACGTCGCCGAATGTATGGCGCATTCCGCCATCGCGCGTAAAGAGTCCCGCGGCGCGCATCAGCGTCTGGATGAAGGCTGCACCGAGCGTGACGACGTCAACTTCCTCAAGCATACCCTCGCCTTCCGCGACGCCAACGGTAATACCACTCTGGAGTACAGTGATGTGAAAATCACCACTCTGCCGCCGGCAAAACGCGTGTACGGGGCGGAAGCGGAAGCAGCCGAGAAGAAGGAGACGACGAATGGCTGAGATGAAAAACATGAAAGTCGAAGTGGTGCGCTATAACCCGGAAGTGGATATCGCACCGCACAGCGCTTTCTATGAAGTTCCCTACGACGAGCAAACCTCGCTGCTGGATGCGCTGGGCTATATCAAAGATAACCTCGCGCCGGATCTTAGCTACCGCTGGTCCTGTCGTATGGCGATTTGCGGTTCCTGCGGCATGATGGTGAACAAAGTACCAAAGCTGGCCTGTAAAACCTTCCTGCGCGAATACACCAAAGGCATTAAGGTTGAAGCGCTGGCTAACTTCCCGATTGAACGCGATCTGGTGGTCGATATGACCCACTTCATCGAAAGTCTGGAAGCGATCAAACCGTACATCATCGGCAACTCCCGCACCGCGGATCAGGGTACTAACATCCAGACCCCGGCGCAGATGGCCTAGTATCACCAGTTCTCCGGTTGCATCAACTGTGGTCTGTGCTACGCCGCGTGCCCGCAGTTTGGCCTGAACCCCGAGTTCATCGGTCCGGCTGCCATTACGCTGGCGCATCGTTATAACGAAGATAGCCGCGACCACGGTAAGAAGGAGCGTATGGCGCAGTTGAACAGCCAGATCGGCGTATGGAGCTGTACTTTCGTGGGCTACTGCTCCGAAGTCTGCCCGAAACACGTCGATCCGGCTGCGGCCATTCA
>OKHZ01000051.1_pt1 | contig 9741 bp, 11 predicted proteins | sample 1609961 | NCBI WGS metagenome assembly OKHZ01 (sample SAMN04436601, study PRJEB24849) | human gut metagenome | biome: human gut; feature: NICU; material: stool | host: Homo sapiens | place: USA: Saint Louis, MO | collected 2009-12-06 | reverse complement strand
GGTGATTCACCAGATGCCGCCCCGGGAGGTTTCCCGTCGGCTGGGCATTCTGCCGCAATCGCCGCTGACCCCGGAGGGGCTGACGGTTTTTGAACTGGTTTCGCGCGGGCGCTATCCGTGGCAGGGGCTGATGCGGCAATGGTCGCAAGCCGATGAACGGGCGGTGGAAGAGGCGCTACGGCTCACCGGCACCGCAGAATTCGCTCATTTACCGGTGGATAGCCTCTCCGGCGGCCAGCGCCAGCGCTGCTGGATCGCAATGGCCCTCGCTCAGCAAACGGCGACGATTCTGCTGGATGAACCCACTACCTGGCTCGATCTGCGCTATCAGGTCGATATCCTCGAACTGCTGCAAACCTTAACCCGCGAACACGGCCGCACCGTGGTGACCGTCCTGCACGACCTGAACTTTGCGGTGAACTATGCCGACCTGCTGGTATTTCTCAAAAAAGGGCAGATCGCCGGGGTTATTAATGAACAGGAATTCTGCACGCCGGAGCTGATCAAAAACGTCTTTGACGTGGACGTTCAGATGTCGCTCAACCCGCAGACCGGCAAGCCCTTTTTTATGCCGTTCCGCGCTCGTGAGGAGAAAGCTTTATGAGCGCCTCCGCGCTGCTGCTGCAGCGCCGACAATCCCGGCCCCGGCTGGCGCTGGTATTGCTGAGCCTGCTGCTGCTGGGCGGCTCGCTGGTGCATCTCGGGCTCGGCGCGCGCTGGATTGCCCCGCAAACGGTGTTGCAGGCGCTGTTCCATTACGATCCGCGCAATTTTGACCACCGAATTATCGTTGATTTACGTCTGGTACGTCTCGCGGCGGCGCTGCTCACCGGCGCGGCGCTCGGCGTGGCGGGCCTGCTGCTGCAAACCGTGATCCGCAACCCGCTGGGTGAGCCGCATATTCTCGGTCTTAACGCCGGCGCTTCGCTGGCGGTGGTGGCGACATCGGCGCTGGGGATCAGCCTCGGCGGCGTCGCGTTAGCCAGGCCGCTGACCGCCGCCTGCGGCGCGGCGCTGCTGTTTGGCGGCGTGATGCTGCTGTCGTCGTCCGGTCGCGGTGGCGTCACGCCGCTACGCATTACCCTGTGCGGGGTGGCGCTGTCGGCCTTTGCCTCGGCGGTGACGGCGGCGATTCTGATCCTCGATGAACAAACGCTACTGGCGATGCGTACCTGGCTGGCGGGCGATCTTGCCGGGCTGAACTGGCAAACGCTGCGCGCTGCGCTACTCCCGGCGCTGGCGGGGCTGACGATCGCGCTGATCATTGCCCCGCGTCTGAACGTGCTGGCGCTGGGCGATAAGGTCGCGCTGGGGCTGGGGGTGAAAATCGTTCAGACCCGCCTGCTGGGGCTGGCCGCCATTGCGCTATTGTGCGGCTCCGCGGTGGCGGTGGCCGGGCCGATCGGCTTTGTCGGGCTGGTGGTCCCCCACGCGGTGCGCCGGCTGATTAGCGAAGATATTCGCCTGGCGCTGCCGCTGGCCGCTCCGGTTGGCGCCCTGGTGCTGCTGCTGGCGGATATCGCCGCCCGCACGCTGGCGGCCCCCCAGGAGCTGGCGACCGGCGCAATGACCGCGCTGGTGGGGGCGCCGGTGTTTATTGTTATCGCCGCGAGGTTTTTTAAATGAAAAATGCCGTCCGTCGCGCCGGCTTTCGGCCGCTGACCTGCGGCCGCTGGCACATTCTGCTGCGGCCCGCGGCATTAAACATCGCCGCTGTTGCGCTGCTCGTCATCCTGCTGCTGGCGCTGTTTGGCCTGACCCGCGGCAGTTTCCCGATGCCCTCCGGTACCCTGTTTCATGCGCTGCTGGGTGGGGAAAACGTGGGCGAACAGCAGCGATTTATTCTGTTTGATATCCGCCTGCCGAGGCTGTTTATGGCGCTGCTGTGCGGGGCGATGCTCGGTCTGGCCGGCGCGGCGATGCAGAGCATTACCCGCAACGGTCTGGCGGATCCCGGGCTTATCGGGGTGAAGGAGGGGGCCAGCATTGTCGTCCTGGCGCTGGTGCTGTTCTTCCCGGCGGTGGGCCTGGTCTGGCGGCCGCTGGCGGGAATGCTCGGCGGCGTGCTGGTGGCGCTGCTGGTTCTGGCGCTGGCCCGCGATTGTTCGCGCCCGCGCTTTATTCTCATTGGCATCGGCGTGTCGTGGACGCTGGCGGCGGCGGTCGGTATTTTTATGACCACCGCCGACGTGCGCGATGTACAAACGGCGATGATCTGGCTGGCGGGGAGTTTGCACGCGGCGACCTGGCCGCTGTTGGTCGTTGCCTTCTGCTGGGCGCTGCCCGGGGCGATGATCCTTTTTTTGACCGCCAGGGCCGCCGATGTGGCGCTGCTCGGCGACCGCACGGCCATCGGCCTCGGCGTACGTCTGCAGCAGCTCACCCTGTTGCGCTTTTTCGCGCCGGTGCTGCTCACCTCCGCCAGCGTCTCCTGCGTCGGTAGCCTTGGCTTTGTTGGCCTGATGGCGCCGCATATGGCGCGTTTTCTGCTGCGCGGCGGCCAGGTGGCGCTGCTCTGCGGCAGCGCGTTAATTGGCGCGCTGCTGGTGTTAGTCACCGATACCATTGGCCGACTGGCGTTCGCGCCGCTGCAGATCCCCGCAGGGATCGTCATCGCTCTGGTCGGTTGCCCGTTTTTTATCGTTCTGCTCTGGCGTCGTCGTGATGCCCTGTAAATCAAAAAGGATCGCTATGCGTTGGTTCGTTTCTCTGCTGGTGCTGCTGGCGGGCGTCGCCTCGGCCGCCGATACGCAAACCTTTACCGACGACTTAGGTCGCACGGTCACCGTTCCACGACATCCGCAGCGCATTGTGTCGATGCACGATCTGGATATCACCATCCCGCTGATTGAGCTTGGCGTCCCGCCGGTGGCCAGCCATGGCCGGACGCGTCCGGACGGCAGCCACTTTTTACGCGCCAGCGCTCAGCTGACCGGCGTTGATTTTGATAACAGCGCGATTCGGTTTATCGGCACGGCGGATATCGATCTCGAGGCGGTAGCCGCCGCGAAACCGGACCTGATTATTACCGAGCCCAGCCGCCACGTTTCGGTGGAGCAGCTGGAGAAGATTGCGCCGACGGTCAGCATCGACCACCTGCAGGGCAGCGCGCCGCGCATCTATAGCAAGCTGGCGCAGCTCACCGGCACCCAGCCGCGGTTATTGATTCTCGAACGCCGCTATCAGGCGCAGATTGCCCAGCTGAAGTCGATTGTGGACACGCAAAAAATCGTGGTTTCGGTGATTCAGGCCAACAACGGCAAGGTTACCGTGCATCACTCTTATCATACGCTGGGCCGCGTGCTGCGCGATGCCGGATTTCGCTTTCCGCCGCTGATCGACAACATCCCCGATGGCCAGCGTATTGACGTCAGCGCCGAGCAGCTACCGGCGCTGGACGCCGATTTCGTATTTGCCACCTGGCGTTCCGATACCGGCGGCAGGCCGCAGGATGAGCTGCAGGCGATGGAGAGCGTGATGCCCGGCTGGTGCGACTTTATGCGAGCCTGCCGCACCGGGCGCTATATTCTGCTGCCGCGCGACGAGGTTATCTCTAACTCCTACGCCGCGCTGTCGCTGATGGTCGCCCAGGTGCAGTCGCACATTGCCGGTCGTCCTTTGCCCGAGGGATTGCAATGAAAACGGTGGTTAAAAGAGAGAAGGGACGGGTGGACCTGTTCGGTGAACGTTTTCGCGCTCGCGCGCATCAACTGTCGCCACGTTTGCTGGCGGTGGTGAGCTATATCAACGAAAACCGGGAAGCGGTGCTGGAGCGCACGGCTATGGAAATCGCCGCCGCGACGAATACCTCGGACGCCACGGTGGTGCGCGCCATCCAGGCGCTCGGCTTCGCCGGCCTGCGGGAGCTGAAGCAGACCATGGAGCGCTGGTTCGGCCCGTCGGCGACCTCGTCGGAAAAAATGATCTCCACGGTGAGAGCCTTGTCCAGCGACGTCAATTCGAGCATCGATTTCGTGCTGGACGGGCATCAGCGGGCCTGCGAAGTGCTGTCGCGCCCCGCCACCCGTGCGGCGGTGGCGCAGGCGGTGGCGCTGCTCACCGACGCCCGCCAGGTGGGGATTTTCGGGATCGGCGCCTCGGGCATTCTGGCGGAATATACCGCCCGGCTGCTGAGCCGCATCGGTCTGCCTTCGTACGTGATGAACCGCACCGGGTTTAGCCTCGCCGAGCAGCTGATCGGCCTGCAGCGCGGCGACGTGCTGATTATGATGGGGCAAAAGTCGCCGCACCGGGAGGGGATGACGACCCTGCGCGAGGCCCGGCGACTGGGAATACCGACGATTTTGCTGACCCAGGCGGTGGATTCTCGCTTTAGCCAGGAGGCGCAGGTGGTGATTGAGGTGCCGCGCGGCGGCGATAACGGTCGGGTGCCGCTGCACGGTACGGTGCTGGTATGCCTGGAGATGATTGTGCTGTCGGTCGCCTCCACCGCGCCGCAAAAAACGGTGAAATCGATGAAGCGGATCAATGAATTGCATCGGGCTATTGGTAAATCCGGCGGTAAACGAAGCTAAACGACAGATAATTTACCGTCGGGAAGGTTTCCGGTTGCATGCCATGCTGACTGTGTGTATTTTTATGCAAAATTAATGCATAAAACGGAGTTGTCATGGTTAAGAACTGGATGAAAGCATGTTGCCTGGTGGCAGCAATGATCGGCACCGCTCAGGCGGCTCAGCAAACTTATGTGGTGGGCTCCGGCGGCACCTATCGCCCGTTTGAATTTGAGAACAGCCAAAAACAGCTGGAAGGTTTTGATATCGATATCATTAAAGCGATCGCCAAAGCGGAAGGCTTTGATATCAAACTGGTCAATACGCCGTGGGAAGGGATCTTCGCCACCCTCAGTACCGGCGATCGCGACATTATTATTTCCGGGATCACCATCACCGATAAGCGAAAGCAAATGGTGGATTTCTCCGCCCCTTATTTCCCGGCCGAGCAGTCCATCGTCGTGCCGGCGGATTCGAAAGTCACCTCCCTTGAGGCGCTGAAAAATGAGAAAGTCGGCGTGGTGAACTCCAGCACCGGCGATATTGTGGTTTCCTAGGTGCTGGGTAAGAACAGCACGTCAATCAAGCGTTTTGATAATACCCCGCTGATGCTGCAGGAGCTGTTTGAAGACGGCGTAAGCGCCGCGGTCGGCGACGTCGGCGTGGTGAAATATTACATTAAGCAGCACCCCGAGAAGCAGTTCAAGCTGGTGCCGGATGCCAAATTTGAGCGCCAGTATTTCGGCATCGCGGTGGCCAAAGGCAACAGCGAGCTGCAGGCGAAAATAAACGCCGGTTTACAGAAGATCGTCGCTGACGGCACTTACGCCAAAATCTATAAAACCTGGTTCGACGAGAACGTTCCGACACTGCCAGCGCAGCAATAATTCGATTTTTGTTTTCATCACGGCTATCGACACTGGCGATAGCCGTATTTTTTAGGGAAGGGCTATGACGGGATTCCGTTGGGAGATCATTGAGGAGTACGGTCCGCTGTTTATGGACGGTGCCCTGATGACCATTAAATGTACCATTATCTGCGTGATCCTCGGCCCCCTGTGGGGACTGCCACTCGGGCTGGGGCGCATGGCGAAAGCCGAACATGGGATATGGAAGTACGTTCTGCGTTACCTGGTGCAGTTTCCGGTGCGCTTTTACGTCAGCGCGTTTCGCGGCACGCCGCTGTTCGTGCAAATTATGGTGGTGCACTTTGCGCTGGTGCCGCTGTTTATCAATCCCCGCGACGGTTTGCTGGTGACCAGCGGCATGATGAGCGCCGATTTTGCCCGCGAGCTGCGCTCAAACTATGGCGCGTTTCTCTCCTGTATCGTGGCGATTACGCTGAACGCCGGGGCTTACGTGTCTGAGATCTTCCGCGCCGGGATCCAGTCGATCGATAAGGGGCAAATGGAAGCTTCCCGCGCGCTGGGAATGCCGTGGTGGAAAACCATGCGTCAGGTGATTCTGCCGCAGGCGTTTCGCCGCATACTGCCTCCGCTGGGCAACAACGCCATCGCCATCGTCAAGGACTCCTCGCTGGCGTCGGCTATTGGTCTGGCGGACCTGGCCTACGCCGCGCGCACCGTTTCCGGCGCTTACGCCACCTACTGGGAACCCTACCTGACCATCTCTCTGGTGTACTGGGTTATTACATTCCTGCTGGCGCAGCTGGTTAACCGTCTGGAAAAGAGGTTTGGCAAAAGTGATTCACATTCGTAATTTACACAAGCGCTTCGGCGACAGCCTCGTGCTGCGCGGCATCAGCTGCGATATTAAGCCACAGGAAGTGGTCTGTATCATTGGGCCGTCCGGTTCCGGGAAAAGCACCTTCCTGCGCTGCATGAACGCGCTGGAAACCGTTAGCGAAGGCGAAGTCGAGGTGAACGGCTATGCCGCTCACGATCGCGCGACCGACCTGAATAAGATGCGGGAAAGCGTTGGTATGGTTTTTCAGCGCTTCAATCTGTTCCCGCACAAAACGGTGCTGGAAAACCTGATTATGGCCCCGATGAGCCTGCGCGGCATGGCGCGTGCGGAGGCAACGCATCTGGCGGAAGAGCTGTTGGCGAAAGTCGGACTGAGCGATAAGCGCGACGCCTGGCCCTCCAGCCTTTCCGGCGGCCAGCAGCAGCGCGTGGCCATCGCGCGCGCGCTGGCGATGAAGCCATCGATTATGCTGTTTGATGAGCCCACTTCGGCGCTCGATCCTGAGCTGGTGGGCGACGTGCTGGAGGTGATGAAAAATCTCGCCAGCGAAGGGATGACCATGGTGATCGTAACCCACGAGATGGGCTTTGCCCGCGAAGTGGCCGACCGGGTTATCTTTATCGACCAGGGCATCATTCAGGAAGAGGGTAAACCGGCGCAGATCTTTGGCGCGCCGACTAACCCGCGCACCGCCGCGTTTTTAAGTAAAGTGCTGTAACGACTCCCGGCCCCGGCGCGCGACGGCGCTGCCGGGGAGAAGACCTTGCGCGGGCGATGAGGGCGCTTTCGTTCTGTCAAACCGTGACTGCCCTTAAGCGTTACTGCGCCGCCTCGCGAATATCATCCCTCTCTTCTTCGCGCTCACGTTCGTCCGCCAGTAGCGCTTTTTCGTTTTTGCCCAGGCACTGAATCAGCAGGAACAGCGCGCCGCTGACAAACAGCGTGATAAGCAGGCCGTCATAGCCCGAGACGCTAATCAACAAGCCGCTGACCACCGGGCCGGCCACGCTGCCCGCAGACCAAAAGAAGCCCAGCAGGGCGTTGATCATAATCAGCTTCTGCCCGAAGAAGGTTTTCCCGGCGCGGACCAGCGATAGGGTATAGAGTGCCCCCGCCGCGGCGCCGAGAATCAGGCAGCCGACAATCAGCTGGATGTACGCTGCCAGCAGGAACGGCAGGGCCAGCAGGGCGAGGCAGACGACCATTGCGCAGGTCAGATGTACGCGGCGGATGCCGAAGCGGTCGGCAATCCAGCCCAGCGGCGCCTGAAATACGGCATCGCCGGTAAGTACTACCGTAACCAGCAATACCGCCGTCACTTCATTCAGCCCTTTATCCATACCGTAAAGCGGCAGCAGCGCCAGTATGCTGGCATCAAAAAAGGCAAAGCAGCAAACGCCGGAAGCAAGCACCGGTAAAAACGCGCCGAGGCTGCGCCAGCGGGCCCGTTCCGCCAGCCGGTCGCGGCTGCCGGTTGGCAGGTGGCGCAGCAGCAGCAGGCAGGCGAGGGTCACCACGCCGACCAACAGCAGCGTCCAGGATTGCCAGGCCTCTCCGGCGGAGATCAGCAGCGGCCCCGCCAGCTGACAGCCGGTAAAGGCGGAGGCATAAATGCCGGTCAGGGTGGCCCGATTTTTCCCCGCCGCGCCGCCGGTGATCCAGCTTTCGCCAATGACGATAATTACCCCTGACGCCAGGCCGGTCACCAGACGCGGCAGCAGGAGATGAAGCATATCAAACGACAGGCAGGAGGCGATCGTAGCTGCCGCCAGCGCCACCAGGCTGACGGAGAGCAGAAGCCCCATCTCGAAACGCCGGCACAGCGCGGGTGAGAGGAAGGAGGAGATCATCATCCCCGCTGGCGGAAGCGCGGCCAGCAGGCCGACGTAAACGGTATCAATCTGCTGCTGCGCCAGCTCCAGACTGATTAAGGGCACCGTGTATCCGGTGATAAATCCCACTAATGAAGCCGCCATGATCATCGCCAGCGTGGGGGCAAGACGATTCTGCTCTGGGTTGAACATTTTATTTTCGGTTAAGGAGGTCTGTAGAGTGAATTATTCGGCAAAACGCCAGTATAGCTGCATAATAATTAATCGCACGCCTTATGTCACCGTTGATATGACTACAAAAAAACGCAGTGCAGGCCGATGCCGCGCAGGGGCGCGTTGGCGCTGGGTTTGGCGGAAGTTGTCAGCGAGCGGGCGAAAGGATATAACCAATAGGCTAGCGGGTTACCCGTAGCCCTAAAAAATCGCATAAATCACTCGTTCAGCGCTGAAGCTGTGCAGGAAAGGAGTATGTCATGGCTGTGTCCCCTTCACTGATCGCCGAGGCCATTCGCTGGCGACGTGATTTTCATGCTTGCCCTGAGCTGGGGTATCAGGAACAGGAAACGTCGCGCCGGGTGGCTGAACTGCTCGCTTCATTTGGCCTTCAGGTGCATCGCGGGCTGGCGGGTACGGGCGTGGTCGCGACGCTGGAGAACGGCCCGGGTCCGGTAATTGGCCTGCGGGCCGATATGGATGCGCTGCCGATAACCGAGCTGAGCGACGTCGGCTATAAATCGCGAAACCCGGGCGTGATGCACGCCTGCGGCCACGACGGCCATAGCGCGATGCTGCTGGCGACGGCGGCCCATCTGGCGCAGACCCGATGCTTTCGCGGCACCGTGCACTTTGTTTTTCAGCCTGCTGAAGAGAACCTGGGCGGCGCGCGTAAAATGGTGGAAGAGGGGCTGTTTGCGCGCTTCCCGATGGATGCCATTTACGCGCTGCACAACTGGCCGGGTATGCCGCTGGGCCAGGTGGCGATCAGCAGCGGAGCGATGATGGCCTCTCTCGATGCGTTTGAAATCACCCTGACCGGCAAGAGCTGCCATGCGGCGATGCCGGAGCGCGGGGCGGACCCGATTGTCGCCGCGGCGCAGCTGATTATGGCGCTGCAAACCATTCCGTCGCGCCGCCTGTCGCCGCAGGAATCCACGGTGGTAAGCATTACCCAGATTTCCGGCGGGGAGGCGATTAACGTGCTGCCGGATAAAGTCGTGCTGCGCGGCACCTTTCGCTGCCTGAACAACCAGGTGCGCGAGCGGGTCAGGGGGCTGATCGAGAGCTATGTCGCCGCCCAGCCGCAGGTATCAGACGTGGAAGGCTAAATCGCCAGGTATCCCGGCAATCCGGTGACCACCAACCATCCTGCTGACGCGCAGAAAGTTCGTGAGGTGGCGAGTGCGCTTCTGGGCGAGTCGGCGGTGATCTGGAACGGTAATCCGTCCATGGCGTCGGAAGATTTTGCCTGCATGCTGGAGGCCTGCCCGGGCGCTTATTTCTGGATCGGCACCGATGGCGAGACGGCGTCAAAGCCGCTGCATAATGCCAGCTATGATTTTAACGATGAACTGATTCCGCACGGCGTGGCGCTGTGGACGACGCTAGTGGAGACGCTGCTGGCGTAAGAGACCGATCCCGGAGGCGATGCTGCGCATCTGTCCGGGCTACCGGCCCGCAGACGGCACTGA
>OKHZ01000050.1_pt1 | contig 9783 bp, 10 predicted proteins | sample 1609961 | NCBI WGS metagenome assembly OKHZ01 (sample SAMN04436601, study PRJEB24849) | human gut metagenome | biome: human gut; feature: NICU; material: stool | host: Homo sapiens | place: USA: Saint Louis, MO | collected 2009-12-06 | reverse complement strand
ATCGCCGCTTCAAGCGTCGCCACGGTGTAAGTTTCGCCTGAGGCGATCATCATTTGCAGCACTTCGTGACCATGAATCGATGGCATATTCTCTCCCGTAAAGCCCGCAGAATATACCAGCCCGGGCGGCGAATTCTTGCGCCAGCGCAGCTTTGAAGCAAACCCTCTGCTACTGTAAAGTTTTTATTACAACGCCTGTAACCTTCATTTGACGAAGCGACTGATTTCACATACTCTGCGCGGCATAATGAATTGTGAATGCCGTAATGGATAGTGAAAAGCGTGAAGAACCGCACTCTGGGTAGTATTTTAATCGTCGCCGGCACCACCATCGGCGCAGGGATGTTAGCCATGCCGTTGGCATCGGCGGGCGTAGGTTTCGGCGTGACGTTAGCTTTGCTGATAACGCTTTGGGCGCTAATGTGTTATACCGCTTTGCTGCTGCTGGAAGTCTATCAGCACGTGCCGGCCGACATGGGTCTGGGTTCGCTGGCGGCACGTTATCTGGGCCGATACGGGCAATGGGCAACCGGCTTTTGCATGCTGTTTCTGCTTTACGCGCTCACGGCAGCCTATATCAGCGGCGCCGGCGAACTGCTGGCCTCAAGCCTCAATCAGTGGCTGGACTGGACGCTGCCTCCTGCGGCAGGCGTTCTGATCTTTACCGCTATCGGTGGGACGGTCGTCTGCATCGGGACTTCGCTGGTCGATCTTTTTAACCGCTTTTTATTCAGCGCAAAGATTATTTTCCTCGCCATTATGCTTGCGCTTCTGCTGCCGCACATTCACCAGATAAACCTGCTGACTCTGCCGCTACAGCAGGGGCTGGCGCGTCGGCCATTCCGGTGATTTTTACTTCCTTTGGTTTTCACGGCAGCATACCCAGTATTGTGAGCTACCTGGGCGGCGATATTCGCAAGCTGCGCCGGGTATTTATCATCGGAAGCTTTATTCCTCTGGTCGCCTATATTTTCTGGCAGCTGGCGACGCTGGGCAGCATTGACTCTCCTGCGTTTACCGCGCTGCTGGCGCAGAATGCCGGGCTCAATGGCCTGCTGGAGGCCATCCGTGAAGTGGTGGCATCGTCGCACGTTGAGCTGGCGGTCCATCTGTTCGCCGACCTGGCGCTGGCGACATCATTTCTCGGGGTGGCGCTTGGGTTGTTCGACTATCTGGCCGATCTGTTTCAACGCCAGAACAGCGCCGGTGGACGGCTACAGAGCGGTCTGATTACCTTTTTGCCTCCGCTGGCCTTCGCGCTATTTTATCCGCGTGGCTTCGTGATGGCGTTAGGCTATGCGGGCGTTGCGCTGGCCGTGCTCGCGCTCATGCTGCCTTCGCTGCTGGTAATGAAGAGCCGCCTCCAGCACCATGATGCCCCGTGGCGGGTCGCAGGCGGTTCAGCGGCGCTGTGGCTTGTCCTGCTCTGCGGGATCGCTATCGTAGTGATTCAGTTTGCGATAGTCGCAGGATTACTGCCGGCGGTGGGATAAAAAAGGGGCCAATTCGGCCCCTGATGTTATTTCGTTAAACAGCACTGCTTATATTTCTTACCGCTGCCGCACGGGCAAGGATCGTTGCGCCCAACCTTGCTCTCATTCCTGATGGGCTGCTGAACTTGTGCGGGCTGAGCGTGCTCAGTCCAGTAGTTGTAAAGCGCCAGGGCCGCAGGACGAATTCGCTCAACGCTGGCGATAAACTCTTCCGCGGATAGTTCATCCAGCGCCTCGAAGCGCTCTTCGGTACCGTGCAGAGCGATGGCGTCCAGCTCTGCCTGCAGCTCGGCAGGCAGACCTGACCAGTCGCTTAATCCCACGCCGCGCATATAGCCAAAGCACCACTCCTCAACAATGGTGAGCTCCTGCCACTCCTCTTCCCGGCTGCCGAACATCGGTTCGCACTGCTCGGGATAGTCGCTTAAACGCTCGGCAATATCGCTCATATGCTGCAGCGTCAGGTTGACGAAACGGTCTCGCTCGCGATCGTTGGCCCAGCGCGGCACATTATCCGCTCCGCCCCAGATAGCAATCAGCCACTGCGCGGGCGCAATCTCGGTCGGCCCGGAGAGTATGGCCGTCAGTAGGCCATCCAGTTCAGCAACATCCATGATGGTGCCTTCTACCGCGTATTTCGACAGGATATCATCCAGCCATTCCACTTCGCTTTCGTTCAGGGGTCCAGTTTTCATAAACAGGCTCATCGTCGTAAAAAATGGCGCTTACAGTAGCGGAAATAGCGAAAGAAAACTACCCGGCTACAGGAGCTTCAGCGTGCGAAGTGTTTCCGCAATTTCGCTAAAGGCATCCGACGAAAGCGGGAGCAGCGGTCGCGGTAAGCAATCCTCCCCGCACAGCCCGAGGATACTTGCCGCTGCGGCGGTCACTCGCAGGCTGCCACCATATTTACTGAATAACATCCACAGCGGCGCGAGCCTGGCGCTGATTGCCGTCGCCTGCTCAGCGTCCCCTCGCGCTGCCGCCGCGGTTAACTCTTTGGCGACCTGCGGGAAAAGGCCGCCGCACACCGAATACCAGACTTCGCAGCCGGCATTCAGGCCATCGGCCGCGCAGGCGTCCCCGCTATTGCCAATACTCACCCCTGCCGGTAGCTGGCGCCGCAGGCTCTGAATCCGGCGGACGGTTTCATTTTTCGCGGGGCCGGGGATTTTAATTGAGGCGATCCCGGGTAGCGCGGCGATCGCGCCTTTAAGTTCATCCGAAGTCGTCACATGCGTGGTAACGGGATTGTCGTAAACGCAGACGGGGACGGAGACCTGTTGGGTGACGGTCTGGTAAAAAGTCAAAATCTCCTCGTCTGTCAGGGGTTGATAAGCCATTACTGGCAGAAGCAGCGCGCTGGCGCCTGCCATCTGCGCGTCTTCAGCCAGACGGAGAACCTGATCGGTCCCCAGCGCCCCTATGCCGACCATCAACGGAATGGGTCCGGCATGCGATTTTACCTGGCGCACCACCTGCATTCTCTGCTCACGGCTAAGCCAGGCATAGCTTCCGGTGGAGCCAAGTACGCCGAGGGAATCGACCTCAGATTCGACGAGACGAGTGACAATTCGGGCAAATGCCGTTTCATCAACGCCATGTGGATGTAACGGAGTCAGAGGAAAAGCGCAGAGGCCAGTAAACATTTCATCCCCACTTATTGAGATAATGATTGAGTGCTGGCAGATAATAGCAACAGAAAAGTATTTTGTCCTATGACAAAATGTACCCGACGATCGCGAGGTAGCGCTGATGCTGTGTTTCATAAGGGACAAAAACAAAAAAACCACCCGTAGGTGGTTTCACGACACTGCTTATTGCTTTGATTATTCTGCTTTATCCCAATGGTACCCGGAGCGGGACTTGAACCCGCACAGCGCGAACGCCGAGGGATTTTAAATCCCTTGTGTCTACCGAGTCCACCATCCGGGCTCGGGAAGAAAGTGGAGGCGCGTTCCGGAGTCGAACCGGACTAGACGGATTTGCAATCCGCTACATAACCGCTTTGTTAACGCGCCAAATTCTTCAGGCCTTTCAGCCAGACATCCGCTTGACGCCGATGTCTTTTAAACTGGAGCGGGAAACGAGACTCGAACTCGCGACCCCGACCTTGGCAAGGTCGTGCTCTACCAACTGAGCTATTCCCGCATCATCAAGCTAATTTGCTAATTAGTTGATTTTGTTATCGTCTGCCAGACTGTGCTGCCGTTCGATGCGATGCATTCTACTTACCTGGCGCAATGAGTCAACGATATTTTTCAAAACCTTGTGTTGTTTGCTGAAAATTGCGCCGAAACGATCACTGATCAAGCAAATCCCCGCGCGCGGCGTTCAGATATTGCAGCATCGACCACAGCGTCAGCACCGCCGCCACGAGGAATAGCCCAATCGCCGCCCATTCAACCCAGATATTTGGCCGCCACAGCATCCACACCAGCGCCGCCATCTGGGCCGTGGTTTTTACTTTACCAATCCATGATACCGCTACGCTGCTGCGCTTACCCAGTTCAGCCATCCACTCGCGCAGCGCGGAGATGATGATTTCGCGCGCGATCATCGTAGCGGCCGGTAACGTTACCCACCAGGTATGATAATGCTCGGCCACCAGCACCATCGCAATCGCCACCATGACTTTGTCCGCAACCGGATCGAGGAAAGCGCCGAAACGAGTGCTCTGATTCCAGCGACGCGCCAGGTAGCCATCAAACCAGTCGGTCACCGCCGCGATGAAGAAAATCAGGGCGCAGGCAAAAGGAGCCCAGCTAAACGGGAGATAAAACGCCAGTACAAAGAATGGAATAAGAATGACGCGAAACAGAGTAAGCAACGTAGGGATATTAAATTGCATGGTAACGGGTAACTATCTGTTGTAAGTAAAAATTAGCCCTATGTTGCTACAGAGCCCCTAATGTTTCAACGAGTAGAAGATCTTTTCTGCCAGACCGTGAGATATACCCGGTACTTTCGCAATCTCTTCGACGCTGGCCTTCTGCAGTCCCTGCAGACCACCCATATATTTCAGCAGCATCTGTCGGCGTTTTGGCCCCACCCCTTCGATGGTTTCCAGCGTGCTGGTGCTTTTTACTTTTGCCCGTTTTTTACGGTGGCCGGTAATGGCGTGATCGTGCGACTCGTCGCGAATATGCTGTATGACATGCAGCGCGGGGGAATCCGGCGGCAGGCTAAAGCCCTCGCCTTCCGGTTCGAAAAACAACGTCTCCAGGCCCGCTTTGCGATCGCTGCCTTTTGCCACGCCTAATAACAGCGGATGACTTTTATCCCACGGCACGTCCAGCTCGGCAAAGACCGTTTTCGCCTGGCCAAGCTGGCCTTTACCGCCGTCGATCAAGATGACATCGGGGATCTTACTCTCTTCTATTGCCTTGCCGTAGCGACGACGAAGTACCTGATTCATCGCCGCATAATCGTCCCCGGGCGTGATGCCAGTGATATTGTAGCGGCGATATTCCGCACGCAGCGGTCCGTTGCTATCGAAAACCACGCACGACGAGACGGTCTCTTAGCCCATCGTATGGCTGATATCAAAACATTCCATCCGATTAACGGCGGGGAGTTTGAGTAGCGTCGCGAGCGCCTGCAGGCGCTGAGTTATCGTTGAATGCTGAGAAAGCCTGGTGGTCAGCGCCGTCGCGGCGTTAGTCCGCGCCAGTTTCAGATAGCGGGCGCGATCGCCGCGAGGTTTGGTCTGTACGTTAACCCGGCGTCCGGCCAGTTCTGAGAGCGAATCCGCCAGCAGGGTTTTATCGACGAGGTTGAAATCCAGCAGGATCTCGCTCGGCAGCGTCCGCATCTGGCTGCCCTGTAAATAGAACTGCCCGACAAACGTTTCCACCACTTCACCCAGTTCGGTACCATTCGGCACTTTGGGGAAATAGCTGCGGCTGCCAAGGACTTTCCCCTGGCGTATAAACAGCACGTGGACGCATGCCATTCCGGCATCAAACGACACGCCGATAACATCGAGATCGTCCCCGGTATTGGAGACGAACTGCTTCTCCGTTACCCGACGGACGGCTTGAATCTGGTCGCGGATCCGCGCAGCCTCTTCACACTCCAGCGCCGGGCTGGCTTTTTCCATGCGGGCAATCAGCTGAGTCAGTACCTGATCGTCTTTACCCGCCAGGAACAGGCGTACGTAGTCGACCTGCTGAGCATACTCTTCCTCACTCACCAGCCCGGCAACGCATGGCCCGAGACAACGGCCAATTTGGTACTGCAGGCACGGCCGCGAGCGGTTGCGATAAACGCTGTTTTCGCACTGGCGGACAGGAAAGATCTTTTGCAGCAGCGCTAACGTCTCGCGAACGGCGTAGCCGTTGGGGAACGGACCGAAATATTCGCCTTTCGCATGCTTGGCTCCGCGATGCGTCGCCAGGCGGGGATGCGTATCGCCGCTAAGAAAAATAAAGGGGTAGGATTTATCATCGCGCAGCAGCACGTTATAGCGCGGCTGATAAAGCTTAATATAGTTATGCTCAAGCAGCAGCGCTTCCGTTTCGGTGTGGGTCACGGTAACGTCAATCTGGGCAATAAGCGCCACCAGCGCTTCGGTTTTACGCGAAGCCAGGTTGCTGCGAAAATAGCTGCTAAGCCGCTTTTTCAGATCTTTTGCTTTGCCTACATAGATAACAGTACCGCCAGCATCATACATACGATAGACGCCCGGCTGGCTGGTTACGGTTTTCAGGAAAGCTTTTGCATCAAAAACATCACTCACTGACTTGCTAACGACTCCGCATTGCACAGGCCATGGCGAATTGCCAGGTGCGTCAGCTCCACATCGCCGTGAATGTTCAATTTACTGAACATGCGATAGCGGTAGCTGTTCACGGTCTTGGGACTCAGATTTAACTGCTCTGATATCTCGTTGACCTTCTGACCTTTAGTAATCATTAGCATAATCTGCAATTCTCGCTCAGACAAACTGGCAAACGGCGATTCGGCCTTTTCCGGTTCAATCTGGCTGAGCGCCATCTGCTGAGCGATATCGGATGCGATATAACGCTGACCCGAAGCCACGCAACGAATCGCATTGACTACCTCCTGCGGCGCAGCGCCTTTACTGAGGTAGCCAGCGGCGCCTGCCTGCATGACTTTCGCCGGCAGCGGATTTTCCGTATGCACGGTCAGCATAATCACTTTGGCATCAGCAACGGAACGGGCAATTTTTCGCGTAGCCTCAAGGCCGCCGATTCCCGGCATGTTCATATCCATCAGGACTACATCAACGGGATTTGCGCGGCACCATTTCACGGCATCCTCACCGCAGCAGGCCTCGCCGGCAACTTTAATCCCTTTTATATCTTCCAGAATGCGTCGTATCCCTGCGCGCACTAGTTCGTGGTCATCAACAAGAAGGACGTTGATCAAAGGAATATTCTCCAGAATTAGGGATAACGCCACTGATAGCTTATCTCCTACATATTACCGGGTTTTAGCGTAACTTTAAAAGTCAAAAAATGTCCTGGAAAAGATTTCTTAGGCAATTATGGAAATCTGCCTGCACACCTGCTGGAAAGCCATACTTAACATAGAGTTGCGAAACGGTTGTTTTTTAACATTCATCACACAGATTACGTAAAAACACAACACTCTGCGTAGATGAGAAATACGCGCCTGAATATGTAACAAATATTAACAGTGAAACGGCGTCATGGAAAAAATTAAGCTGCTTACATCTCATGATTACGTATTATTCAGCCAATTAAAACATTCACCATTCAAATGAGAGAACGAAAACCAAGCACTCCTTTTTTTTCCTTTGCTTGTGGTATACTGCGCCGCCTTCACTTTTAGACATGCGCATTTGCGCAGAAAGCAAACGAGGATATCGATGAGCACACCAGATTTTTCCACTGCGGAAAATAATCAAGAACTGGCACAGGAAGTTTCGTGCCTGAAAGCGATGATGACGCTGATGCTGCAGGCCATGGGTCAGGCGGATGCAGGCCGAGTGATTATTAAAATGGAAAAGCAAATTGCGCAGATGGAAGATGTGGCTCAGGCTGCCGTATTCTCCAGCACCGTTAAGCAAATTAAGCAGGCATATCGTCAGTAATGATTCACCGGCTGAAGGTATGACTAACAGCCGGTCTTAAGTCTGGCACGCAGAACAACCTATAAGATCAAATTAATCCCGTCGCTACCGCGTAGCAGGCAATTTGCGTTTTGTTTGGCGCATTGAATTTTCGCTGCATATTCTTCTGATGAAAATTGACGGTATTTTCTGAGATAGACAGAATCATTGCGACCTCAGCCGAGGTTTTGCCTTCCGCTGTCCATTTCAAAATCTCCAGTTCACGTCGACTAAATTTCATTTCCGGCGGCATAACCATTTCGTCCTCCAGCCGCAAGAGCGTCAGCAGACTCAGTTCGGTCAGGGTTCTTAAGCGCATCTCCAGTTCATCTTCCTCAAAGGGCCCCTGGCTGTGGCTGGTTCCTGAGACGGATAAGAATCCGTGTGCATGGTTTGGCAGCGTCAGGCACTGCGTTACCCCCTTGCGTAAGCCATGATCGCGCGCACCGTCCCATAATTCAGGGGTGTCGTGGAATAGCTTATCGTTCCAGGGTAGATGCCCGCGAAGGAAATTCTCCTTGCGCAGTACCGGGTCAATCGCGAAATAATTCTCGGCTTGATAATGCGACATCCAGGCCGGAGGATAGGTCGATTGCAGGGTTACCCTGGGGCGAGTGAAAGGCACGGGATGCCGTACGCAGAGCGCGAAGTAGTCATATTCCAGCGCTTGTGCCTGCTGCTGGAGTAGATGAAAAACTCCTTCGCCTGCAGAAGCTGACTGAAATTGTTGCAGCATTTCCCGCCGCCAGCTGAAAAAATCATTGTCCCTCATAACTGACCAAATAACTCCTGAGTGATAATCATTATTATAAATACATAAAACTAACACATAAACCCTGCTTATATGTATAAAATATGGTAGCCATCGCATTTATTAGATGGCGACTGGCAACAGCGCCTGATGAGTGAAAAGTATGCCCGCAGTTGTGGCACAAAACCTTGACAGATATATCGGCGTTGATTATGTCCTGAGGCTGGACTTTTAACTTTTACCGAAACTCGGTTAAGCGTCGTTTAGCAGGCCGCTCCCCTCAGCCTTAGCGGAAGCGGCCTGGGCACTGAGATTATTGCATCAGAAATTTTTCGAGGAACTGGCGGGTACGCGCCTGCTGAGGATTGGCAAAAAGAGATTTCGCGTCTCCCTGTTCAACGATACGCCCTTGATCCATAAAAATAGCGCGGTCCGCTACGTCGCGGGCAAAGCTCATCTCATGGGTAACGATAACCATCGTACGCTTCTCCTGCGCCAGCTGACGTATGGTGTTCAGCACCTCCCCCACCAGCTCGGGATCCAATGCCGAGGTTGGTTCATCAAACAGGATGACATCGGGGCGCATCGCCAGCGCGCGAGCAATTGCCACGCGCTGCTGCTGCCCGCCGGACAAACGACGCGGGTAGCTGTTTTCTTTACCGGTAAGCCCCACCTTGGCCAGCAGCTCACGCGCCCGGGCGATGGATTCATTTTTATCCTCCCCTTTGACGATCACCGGCCCTTCAATGATGTTCTCCATCACCGTACGTTGGGGAAAAAGATTAAAGTTCTGAAACACGAAGCCCACTTGCTGACGCAAACGGCGGAGGTCCGCTTTTTGCTGACCGAGGCTGCGCGCGGTATCGATGGTCACGTCGCCGACGCGAATGGTACCGTTTTCCGGCTGTTCCAGCAGATTAATACTGCGCAGCAGCGTGGTTTTCCCTGAACCACTGGGTCCGATAATCGCCACCACTTCGCCCTGTTGAACCTCAAGGTCGATACCGTGAAGCACCGTTTGGCCATGGAATTTTTTCACCAGGTTTTTTACTTCAATCGCACTCATTTTGGATCACGCTCCTGGCGGTTCAGCTGATTTTCAAAATAGTTTTGCAGCGTGGAAAGCACCGTCGCCATTACCCAGTAAATCAGCGAAGCAGCCAGGTACATGGTGAAAACTTCCAGCGTGCGCGAGGTGATTAGCTGAGCCTGGCGGAACAGCTCCGGCACCTGGATTGTCGCGGCCAGCGACGTATCTTTTACCAGGCTGATAAAGCTGTTCGACAGCGGCGGCAACGCCACCCGCGCCGCCTGTGGCAAAATCGCGCGACGCATGGTCTGCCACGGCGTCATACCAATACTGGCAGCAGCTTCCCACTGACCTTTATCAATAGAATAAATGGCGGCGCGCAGCGTTTCGGCTGCATAGGCGGCAGTGTT
>OKHZ01000048.1_pt1 | contig 9888 bp, 10 predicted proteins | sample 1609961 | NCBI WGS metagenome assembly OKHZ01 (sample SAMN04436601, study PRJEB24849) | human gut metagenome | biome: human gut; feature: NICU; material: stool | host: Homo sapiens | place: USA: Saint Louis, MO | collected 2009-12-06 | reverse complement strand
CGCTGAGTACGTAATCGCCGATAGACCATTCTTCGTCAATTTCGGTTTGAATCACGCGCTCATCTATTCCTTCATAGCGACCACTTACCAGAATCTGCTTTTGATTCGTGGCCAGTTCGCTAACGCCCGCTTGATCAAGCTTGCGGCCCTGTGGTGAAAGATAAATCACCTTTGCGCCTTCACCCGCCGCGGCTTTTGCTGCATGAATCGCATCCCGCAAAGGTTGCACCATCATTAGCATCCCCGGTCCGCCGCCGTAAGGACGATCGTCCACGGTACGGTGCCGGTCATGAGCGAAATCTCGAGGACTCCAGCTCTGGATGCTCAGCAGGCCATTTTTTACTGCCCGGCCAGTTACCCCGTAATCGGTAATTGCGCGGAACATTTCTGGAAACAGGCTAACGATACCTATAAACACAAGCCAATCCCCATAGTGCCGTTTTTTACCGTTTATTCGGAGAATTTAAAAACCAGGATCCCAATCTACTTCGATAGTACGAGTAGCGAGATCGACTTTCTTGATAACCTGCCCATCGAGGAACGGAACCAGCCGCTCCTTGATACCAAATGCATCTTTCAGGTTTGCCTTGATGACGAGAACGTCATTAGACCCGGTTTCCATCATGTCGATGACTTTACCGAGGCTATAGCCTTCAGTGGTCACTACCTGGCAGCCCATCAGGTCTTTCCAGTAATAGTCACCCTCTTCAAGCGCAGGCAGCTGCGATGAATCCACGACAATTTCGCAATTAGTCAATAGATTCGCTGCATCGCGATCGTCAATGCCTTTCAGCTTAATGACGATATCCTGATTGTGGTGGCGCCAGCTTTCCAGCTCAACAACCTGCCACTGACCCGCCTTCTGGATAAACCAGGGCTGATAGTCAAAAATGCTTTCGGCGTCTTCGGTGGAGGAAAACACTCTGAGCCAACCACGGATACCGTAGGAAGAACCCATTTTGCCCAATACAATCGGATCAACAGGTGCTTGTGCGGTGTGTTGCTTGCTCATCATGACCACCGTGACAGATTAAGCTGCTTTGTTAGCGGCTTTGATCAGCGCAGCTACGCGATCGGAAACAGTCGCGCCCTGGCCAACCCAGTGAGCGATACGATCCAGATCCAGACGAGTTCCTTCTTCGGTCGCAGAAGCGATCGGGTTGAAGAAACCAACGCGCTCGATGAAGCGACCGTTGCGTGCATTACGGCTGTCAGTAACAACAACCTGGTAGAACGGACGCTTTTTCGCGCCGTGACGTGCTAAACGAATAGTAACCATAACATCCTCTTGTGTGAATAAAACACCGGGCCCCATCGAGGAACGGAGCCCGGTGTCATATTAAAAGCCCGAAAATTTTACTGATTTCTGGGGAAATTGCAATCAGCAGTTATAAACTCTGCTGTGGAAGGGCACCGCAGATACCCTAAATTGGGTACCTGCGAGTAATTCATAGCCAGAGCGCGCCAACAATGGGACAGGAAAGAAGGGCGCGCCGGCAGCAATAGCCACAATACTATCGGCCTCCGGGGAAACCTGGCGGCATCATACCTTTCATTCCACGCATCATCTTCATCATGCCGCCTTTCGACTTCATCTTCTTCATCATGCGCTGCATATCGTCAAACTGCTTGAGCAGACGGTTCACATCCTGCACCTGCATTCCGCAGCCTGCGGCGATACGGCGCTTACGCGAACCTTTAATAATTTCCGGTTTAGCGCGCTCTTTCAGCGTCATCGAGTTGATGATGGCTTCCATACGCACCAGCACTTTGTCGTCCATTTGCGATTTAACGTTGTCCGGTATCTGCCCCATGCCCGGCAGCTTGCCCATCAGGCTGGCCATACCGCCCATGTTTTTCATCTGACGCAGCTGCTCAAGGAAATCGGTCAAGTCAAAACCATCGCCTTTTTTCAGCTTAGAGGCCAGCTTTTCAGCCTGCGCGCGGTCGACCTTACTTTCGATATCTTCGATCAGGGACAGGACATCGCCCATGCCGAGAATACGGGAAGCGATACGATCCGGATGGAACGGCTCCAGCGCTTCGGTTTTCTCGCCAACCCCGAGGAATTTAATCGGCTTGCCGGAGATATGACGAATCGACAGCGCCGCGCCGCCGCGGGCGTCGCCGTCCACTTTGGTCAATACAACACCGGTTAACGGTAGCGCTTCGTTAAACGCTTTCGCGGTATTCGCCGCATCCTGGCCGGTCATCGCATCGACAACGAACAGGGTTTCTACCGGATTAAGCGTTGCATGGACCTGCTTAATCTCGTCCATCATCGCTTCATCAACGTGCAGACGACCAGCGGTATCCACCAGCAGCACGTCGTAGAATTTGAGCTTCGCTTCTTTCAGCGCGGCATTAACGATATCAACCGGTTTCTGACCAACGTCAGACGGAAAGAAATCGACGCTAACCTGCTCTGCCAGCGTTTCCAGCTGTTTGATCGCCGCGGGACGATAAACGTCAGCGGAAACCACCAGGACTTTCTTCTTGTGCTTTTCACGCAAGAATTTACCCAGCTTAGCGACGCTGGTCGTTTTACCCGCCCCCTGCAAACCGGCCATCAGAACTACGGCAGGCGGCTGCGCGGCTAAATCGAGCGCCTGGTTCTCTTCGCCCATCGCGGCAACCAGTTCGTTGCGCACGATTTTGACGAACTCCTGCCCCGGGGTCAGGCTTTTATTAACTTCATGACCAACTGCGCTCTCTTTTACACGGTTGATGAAGTCGCGAACCACAGGCAGAGCAACGTCCGCCTCCAGCAGCGCCATGCGCACTTCGCGCAGAGTATCTTTAATATTGTCTTCAGTAAGGCGTCCGCGGCCGCTAATGTTGCGCAGCGTACGCGACAAACGATCGGTTAAATTATCAAACATTGTCTCTCGCCTGAGGTGGAAACGGTCGGTCGCCGCAGCGACACAAAAACGGAATGGGCGCAGTATAACACGACATAAACGCGAATGTGCTGCAACGGTTGGAGCCAGACTCGCGTGACGTTATACTGCTTCTCTCTACTATTTAGTCAACAGTCGACGCGCATATGCCTGTTTTTGCTCTACTCGCCCTTGTCGCCTACTCCATCAGCCTCGCGCTGATCGTCCCTGGTCTGTTACAAAAAAACAGCAGCTGGCGGCGGATGGCGATTCTTTCCGCAACTATTGCGTTGATTTGTCACGCCTTTGCGCTGGAGTCACGCATTTTTCCCGGCGGCGAAAGCGGGCAAAACCTCAGCTTATTAAACGTGGGATCGCTGGTTAGCCTGATGATCTGTACGGTGATGACCATCGTCGCATCGCGCAATCGCGGCTGGCTGCTGCTGCCCATTGTCTACACCTTCGCCCTGATCAACCTCGCGTTCGCCACCTTTATGCCGAACGAGTACATCACGCATCTGGAAACCACGCCGGGGATGTTGGTCCACATCGGCCTGTCGCTCTTTTCTTATGCTACGCTGATTATCGCCGCGCTCTACGCTCTGCAGCTGGCGTGGATTGACTATCAGTTAAAGAACAAACGATTGACCTTCAGTAGCGAAATGCCGCCGCTGATGAGCATCGAACGTAAAATGTTTCATATCACCCAGATAGGCGTGGTGCTGTTAACCCTGACGCTGTGTACCGGGCTGTTTTACATGCATAACCTGTTTAGTGCGGAAAACATTGATAAAGCCGTACTCTCTATCGTGGCGTGGTTCGTTTATATCGTCCTGCTTTGGGGCCACTATCATGAAGGGTGGCGCGGACGCCGGGTCGTCTGGTTTAACGTGACTGGCGCAGGCCTGCTGACGCTGGCCTACTTAGGTAGCCGCGAATTGCAACAGTTCAAGAGCTAAGTCTTTAAGGAATCCCTAGTGGAACATATCTCCACCACCACGCTGATCGTAACGCTGATCATCATGGTGGTTATCTCCGCCTATTTCTCCGGTTCTGAAACCGGCATGATGACGCTAAATCGCTATCGCCTGCGTCATATGGCCAAACAGGGTAATCGTCAGGCAAAACGCGTTGAAAAGCTGCTGCGCAAACCTGACCGTCTGATTAGCCTGGTCCTCATTGGCAATAATCTGGTTAATATTCTCGCTTCGGCGCTCGGCACCATCGTGGGTATGCGCCTGTACGGCGATGCAGGCGTTGCCATTGCCACCGGAGTTCTGACGTTCGTGGTGCTGGTATTTGCCGAAGTGCTGCCCAAAACCATTGCGGCGCTCTACCCGGAAAAGGTCGCCTATCCCAGCAGCCTTCTGCTCGCGCCGCTGCAAATACTGATGATGCCGCTGGTGTGGTTGCTCAACACCATCACCCGCATTCTGATGCGCATCATGGGCATTAAAACCGATATCGTCATTAGCGGGGCGCTCAGCAAAGATGAACTGCGTACTATCGTTAATGAATCACGCTCGCAAATCTCCCGCCGCAATCAGGACATGCTGCTGTCGGTTCTGGATCTCGAGAAAGTTAGCGTGGACGACATCATGGTCCCGCGCAATGATATCGTCGGTATTAATATTAACGACGACTGGAAGTCCATTGTCCGCCAACTGACCCACTCTCCCCACGGCCGCATAGTGCTGTACCGCGACACCCTTGACGATGCCATCAGCATGCTGCGGGTACGCGAAGCTTATCGCCTGATGACGGAGAAAAAAGAGTTCACAAAAGAGGTAATGCTGCGCGCCGCCGACGAAATTTACTTCGTGCCGGAAGGGACGCCGCTCAGCACCCAACTGGTAAAATTCCAGCGCAACAAAAAGAAAGTGGGCCTGGTTGTGGTTGATTATGGGTATATTCAGGGGCTGTTCACGGTTGAGGATATCCTCGAAGAGATCGTCGGCGATTTTACGACCTCCATGTCGCCTACGCTTGCTGAAGAGGTAACGCCGCTTAACGATGGTTCAGTGATTATCGCCGGTACCGCCACCGTACGTGAAATCAATAAAGCATTTAACTGGCATCTGCCGGAAGATGAAGCGCGAACCATTAACGGTATCATTCTGGAAGCTCTCGAAGAGATCCCTGCACCCGTCACCTGCGTTCGCATTGAACAGTATGATATCGATATTCTTGATGTTCAGGAGAATATGATTAAACAGGTGAAGGTTATGCCGGTAAAACCCATTCGTGAAAGCGTGGCGGAGTCATAGCATACCTGGCACGGTGCAGGTCTGAATAGAAAAACGGCTACCTCATGGTAGCCGTTTCGCTTATTTACTTCGCTTTCGCTACGGTAACCATCGCCGCGCGAATAGTACGGCCATTCAAGGTGTAGCCCTTTTGCATAATGCCCAGAACGTTACCTGCGGGTACGTCCTCGGACTCAACCATCGCAATGGCCTGATGCACGTTCGGATCCAGCGGCACGTTAGTATCGCCAATGACTTCCACGCCAAACTTACGAACCACGTCCAGCATCGACTTCAGCGTCAGTTCGATACCTTCAACCATCGGCGCCATATCCGGGTTGGCTTTATCAGCCACTTCCAGGGCGCGGTCCAGGCTGTCGATGACCGGCAACAGTTCGTTGACGAACTTCTCAAGCGCAAACTTATGCGCTTTTTCGATATCCTGCTCGGTACGACGGCGCAGGTTATCTTCATCGGCTTTCGCACGCAGCAATACTTCACGTTCGCGCTTCTGGGCTTCAACGAGCTGAGCTTCCAGATTCGCAATTTTTTCATCGCGCGGATCCACCTGCTCAGCAGAAGCTTCTGGCTCAACTGCCTCAATCTCTTCGTGCTTATACATGATAATTTCTTCAGGGGCTTGCCACTCAGGCGTTTTCTGTTCTTTACTACTCATGAATTTCTCCGCGTTTTTTTCGCATTCATCTCGCTAACTTCGCTTATTATGGGGATCAGTTTCCGGGTTTCAAGGGAACGCAGCCAGATTGTCACTATTCATTTAACTCAAGGACATCCAGATCATGAAGAATCACTTCAAGTGTATAGGCATTGTGGGACACCCTCGTCACCCAACCGCGCTGACCACACATGAAATGCTCTGGCGCTGGCTGTCCAGCAAAGGTTATGAAGTTCTGGTTGAGCAGCAAATCGCTCATGAATTACAGCTCAGCAATGTGAAGACCGGGACGCTGGCGGAAATTGGCCAGCAGGCAGACCTGGCCGTCGTGGTTGGCGGCGATGGTAATATGCTCGGCGCGGCGCGGACGCTGGCGCGCTACGATATTAACGTTATTGGCATTAACCGCGGAAATCTCGGCTTTCTGACCGACCTCGATCCGGACAACGCGCTACAGCAGCTCGCTGATGTGCTCGAAGGCCACTATATCGCCGAAAAACGCTTCCTGCTGGAAGCTCAGGTCTGTCAGCAGGATTGCCAGAAGCGTATCAGCACGGCGATTAACGAAGTCGTCCTGCACCCCGGTAAAGTAGCGCATATGATTGAGTTTGAAGTCTATATTGACGAGGTGTTTGCTTTCTCTCAGCGCTCAGATGGGCTCATCATCTCCACGCCTACCGGCTCCACGGCCTTTTCCCTCTCCGCCGGCGGGCCGATCCTCACCCCTTCGCTGGATGCTATCACCCTGGTGCCTATGTTCCCGCATACGCTTTCGGCCCGGCCGCTGGTGATCAACGGTGACAGTACTATTCGCCTTCGTTTTTCGCAGCGCTGCAGCGACCTCGAAATTAGCTGCGATATCCAGATAGCGCTGCCCATTCAGGATGGAGAAGATGTGCTGATCCGCCGGTGTGATTATCACCTTAATCTCATCCATCCTAAAGATTACAGCTATTTCAATACATTAAGCACTAAGCTTGGCTGGTCGAAAAAATTGTTCTGATTTTATAGCCAGCCCCTTTACTGGATAAAAAACCCGATTATACTGTACGAAAACACAGTAATGGTTTTTCATACAGGAAGGCAGCTATGTTGGCACAACTCACTATCAGTAATTTTGCTATCGTTCGTGAGCTGGAAATCGATTTTCACAGCGGTATGACCGCCATTACCGGCGAGACCGGCGCCGGTAAATCGATCGCTATCGACGCGCGGGGGCTGTGCCTGGGCGGTCGGGCGGAAGCCGATATGGTGCGCAGAGGCGCCAGCCGGGCTGATTTATGCGCGCGCTTCTCCCTGAAAGACACGCTGGCCGCACAACGCTGGCTGGAACAAAACCAGCTGGAAAGCGGGCGTGAGTGTTTACTTCGCCGCGTTATCAGCGCAGACGGCCGCTCTCGCGGCTTTATTAACGGTACGGCGGTGCCTTTATCCCAGCTCCGCGAACTGGGACAGTTTCTTATCCAGATCCATGGCCAGCATGCGCACCAACTGCTGACTAAGCCCGAACATCAGAAGACCTTACTTGATGGCTATACCGGTGAGTATGCGCTTACTCAGCTAATGGCTGAGCGCTATCGTCAGTGGCACAAACGCTGCCGCGATCTGGCGCAGCATCAGCAGCAAAGCCAGGAGCGCGCCGCGCGTGCGGATCTGGTGCAGTATCAACTAAAAGAGCTCAACGAGTTTAATCCGCAGCCGGGCGAATTCGAGCAAATTGATGAAGAGTACAAACGTCTGGCCAACAGCGGTCAATTGCTGTCGACCTGTCAGCATGCGCTGTCGGTGATGGCAGACGGCGAAGAATCCAATCTGCAAAGCCAGCTCTATGCCGCAAAGCAGCTGGTGAGCGAGCTGGTTGGTATGGACAGTAAACTCTCCGGAGTGCTGGATATGCTTGAAGAAGCATCTATTCAGCTTAGCGAAGCCACGGACGAGCTGCGTCATTATCACGATCGCCTCGATCTCGATCCGAATCGTCTGTTCGAACTGGAACAACGTATCTCCCGACAGATTGCCCTGGCGCGCAAGCATCAAATTACGCCCGAGGAGCTTCCAGAATTTTACCAGTCGCTGCTGGAAGAGCAGCGTCTGCTGGATGATAGCGCCGGTTCCCTGGAATCCCTCAGTCAGATGGTCGTGGAGCATCATCAGTTAGCCCTTGAGACGGCGAAGCAGCTACATGCCCTGCGTCAGAATAGCGCTGATGAGCTGACTCAGTTAATTACGGAAAGTATGCACTCACTTTCAATGCCACACGGTATATTCTCCATTGATGTCGCGTTTGATGAGCGTCATCTCACCGCTGAAGGCGCAGACCATATTGAATTCCGGGTAACCACCAACCCGGGTCAGCCGCTGCAGCCAATCGCTAAAGATGCTTCCGGAGGCGAACTCTCGCGTATTGCGCTGGCGATTCAGGTGATCACTGCGCGGAAAATGGAAACTCCGGCATTGATTTTTGATGAAGTAGATGTCGGTATCAGTGGCCCTACGGCAGCGGTGGTGGGCAAACTGCTGCGCCAGCTAGGTGAGTCAACCCAGGTGATGTGCGTTACCCACTTACCGCAGGTGGCCGGTTGCGGACATCATCATTTCTTCGTCTGCAAGGAAACAGACGGTGAAATGACCGAGACGCATATGCACCCTCTGGATAAACGCGCTCGCTTGCAGGAACTGGCCCGTCTGCTGGGCGGCAGTGAAGTCACTCGTAACACTCTGGCAAACGCGAAAGAGTTGCTTGCCGCGTAAACTATTTGATTTTCACAGAGTCATAGTGAACAGCAAATTGCCGATAGACCTGCAGCCGAAGGTTCCCAACCGGGCAAAGGTCTATTATCATCGGCATATTACAGATGAGCCACGTACTGCTCGGGCCCAAAAAGGAATCAAATCACTATGCGCTGTAAAACGCTGACTGCTGCCGCAGCGGTTCTTCTTATGTTGACCGCAGGCTGTTCCACTCTGGAGCGAGTGGTTTACCGTCCTGACATCAACCAGGGTAACTATCTGGCACCAACCGATGTAGCAAAAGTTCGTGTCGGCATGACGCAACAACAGGTTGCCTATGCCTTGGGTACGCCGATGATGTCGGATCCGTTTGGCACTAATACCTGGTTCTACGTTTTCCGTCAGCAGCCTGGGCATGAAAAAGTTACCCAGCAGACGCTTACCCTGACCTTTAACAGCAGCGGTGTGCTGACCAACATTGATAACAAACCTGCCCTGACGGCGGAGTAATAAAGCTATCAATACACAAAAAGCGCTCATTGAGCGCTTTTTTTTATATCTGCATCTTTGGTGCGAAACGGTTACTTTCCGGCGTTTTTCTCCGCCCGCTGACGACGTAGCTCTTTCGGGTCAGCAATCAACGGACGATAGATTTCGACCCGATCGCCATCATGGACGCGATCCTGAAGCTTAGCCGGGCGGCTATAAATTCCCACTTTGTTTTTCGTCAGCTCGATATCGTCACGTAGCGCCAGAAGACCGCTGGCAACAATCGCCTGCTCGCCCGTCGCCCCCTCCTCAAGCTTGACGCTTTGCAGATACAGTTTTTCCGGCAACGCGTAGGCCACTTCAACCACGATTTTAGCCGGCACTGTAGACCTCTTTAGCGCGCGTCGTGAATGCCTGAACCATATTCATGGCCAGTTCTTTGAAGATACGACCAAACGCCATTTCAATCAGCTTATTGGTGAATTCAAAATCGAGATGAAACTCAATTTTGCACGCTTCCGGGCTTAAGGGGATAAATTTCCAGCCGCCAATCAGCTTTTTAAACGGACCATCGACCAGACTCATCAGGATGCTCTGGTTACTGGTGAGCGTATTTCGCGTTGTGAAGGTCTTACTGATACCCGCTTTGGATACGTCAACCGCCGCAGTCATTTGCGTCGGCCCAAGCTCCAGAACCCGGCTACCGGTACAGCCCGGCAGAAAATCAGGGTAGGACTTTACATCATTTACCAGTTGATACATCTGTTCAGCACTGAACGGCACCAGCGCGGTACGGCTAATCTGAGGCATAGCAGGTTCCACATATAAACACAGGTCAAATAAAATCATTTATCTGCTTCTAAAAAAA
>OKHZ01000047.1_pt1 | contig 9894 bp, 8 predicted proteins | sample 1609961 | NCBI WGS metagenome assembly OKHZ01 (sample SAMN04436601, study PRJEB24849) | human gut metagenome | biome: human gut; feature: NICU; material: stool | host: Homo sapiens | place: USA: Saint Louis, MO | collected 2009-12-06 | reverse complement strand
GGAGAGTATATATAGAGCAGGATTTATGCAAATCGCGGTTCAGATATAGTGCTTTTAACAGGCTTGCTGAACATTAAAAGGATATCTCTCAATTACGATGAATAGCTTGAATTCTAAAAATAGAAAAGTAGAGTTTAACTCTAAATACATAAAAACAAGAGTAAACGAACAGCCGCCAAAACAGCCGCGCATGATGTTAATGGAGAAGCGAATCATCTCATAGGCCGGAATGCGGGCATCGCCGTAAGAAGGATGCGGAACGCGCTTATAGGGCAGCGCAAACACGCTATCCATCTCTTCGGTTGAGAGCGGAATGGCGGGCGGGTTAATCCAGATATAGCGCTCGCCGTGCTTCTGCATCAGCGCCCGGGCGCAGCCGGGGTTAGTTTCATGGTGCAAAATGCGCGAGGCATGCGCGTAGAGAACTTTATCGCCTTTTACTTTCTCAAACGAGGGCAGCAGAACGTAGGTCTTCTCCCACGGTTTCGGACGCGGCGGCTGGACGGTAACGCGCTTCGCTTCCTGTTTTGGCGGCGCGACGGTTTTGTTATCCGCGCACGGTAGATCTTCACCGTACGGATGCGGGATCGGGTCGATTTTCCCCGGCGTGTCCAGACGCGTGGAGTCCACCCCGCTCCAGCCAGGCAGCGCTTCCTTCACCATGATGGCGGTGTTGCGTACATCGCGAATTTGCCCGATAGGCTCGCCGGCGGCCAGACGGTGCGCCACTTCCACCAGCGGACGCTCGCCGTTGCCGAACATCAGCATATCGGCCTTAGAGTCCACCAGCACCGAACGGCGCACGGTATCGGACCAGTAGTCATAGTGCGCGGTACGGCGCAGGCTGGCTTCGATGCCCCCGAGGATCACCGGGACATCTTTCCACGCCTCTTTGCAGCGCTGAGTGTAGACCAGCGTAGCGCGATCCGGGCGTTTACCGGCCACGTTACCCGCCGTGTAGGCATCGTCATGGCGCAGCTTACGGTCGGCAGTGTAGCGGTTGATCATCGAGTCCATGTTACCGGCGGTCACGCCGAAGAACAGGTTCGGTTTACCCAGACGCATAAAGTCATCTTTGTTGTTCCAGTCCGGCTGGGAAATAATCCCCACGCGGAATCCCTGGGATTCCAGCATGCGTCCGCAAATCGCCATCCCGAAGCTCGGGTGATCGACATAAGCATCGCCGGTCACCAGGATGATGTCGCAGCTATCCCAGCCAAGTTGATCCATCTCTTCTCGCGACATTGGCAGAAAAGGCGCGGGGCCAAAACAGGCGGCCCAATACTGCGGCCAGGAGAAAAGGTCACGATCCGGTTGGATCAGGGATATTGCGCTCATATTGCTTCCGGGGAAAATGATAAAAAAATAATCAAAAAGGGCGGCGATTATAAGCCGGAACGATGGGAGAAATGAAGGAGGTTTTTCCAATCCCGGCCAGCAGCAGGCCGGGACAAAATAAATTACGGCGCCGGATTCACCAGAATCTGGCCAATGGAGCCGCGGTCGGCAAGCTCCAGCGTCTGGCTTAAGTACTGGAACGGATAGTGCGGCCAGGAGGGCTGGTTGTAATAGACCAACAGCTCAACCTGCCCGTCGATCCAGACGGTATCCTTCCAGCCGCGGTCTTCCGGGAACGGCGCAGAACCGTTCACGTTACGCACCTGGAACATGACGCCTTCAATATGGAACGACTGCGGCCGGTCGGCGCGCACCGTCCAGCGCTCCCAGGTTCCCTGCTGCGCCGTAATATCAATACGCTGCGGATCCCACAGCTGGCCGTTGATTCCCGGATCGTCGCCAAGCGTAATATCGCGGCTGCGGATCGGCGCGCCGGCCAGCATTTCCGTAGGCAGCAAGCGCACAGGCAGGCTATCGGTCACCAGCGGCAGCAGGCCCGTCGGGCGCAAAGTCAGAATCAGCGTTGAAATCAGGATGCTCGACGGTTCGAAGAAACCGCGAATACGATCGACGATACTCGCCGCTTCCCCGCAGGTTATCGACACCTCATCGCCGTTGGTCATGTCGACCAGGATTTCGCGCCGTTCGCCCGGAGCCAACGACAGCTGCTTTAGCGAAACCGGCGCCGGAAGCAGCCCCTGGTCACCGGAGATGACGTGCAGCAACCGACCATCGCTCATCTGCAGCTGGTAGCGCCGGGAGTTAGACGCATTCAGCAGACGCAGGCGCACCCAGCCGCGCGACACTTCAACAAAAGGCCCCTGCACGCCGTTCACCAGCAGCGTATCGCCAACGAAGCCGCCGCTGCCGGGTTCGCTATATTCAGGCGTACCGAAGTTATCCAGGCGCTTGTCCTGAATAATCACCGGGAAATCATCCACACCGTAGTGGTTAGGGATCGGCAAATTCTTGCTAACCTCATCTTCTACCAGCCACATCCCGGCAAGACCGTTATAAACCTGTTTCGCCATATGGTTTGGCGTGTTGGCCTGATACCACAGCGTCGCCGCGCTTTGGCGGATCGGCAGCACCGGAGCCCAGTCGGCGTTGGCGGACATCATACGCGCCGCGCCGCCAATCAGCGGACCGGGAACCTGCAGACCGCGTATCGTCATCACGACGTTTTCCGTCAGGCTGTTGCTGTAGATCAGCTTCACATCATCGCCGTTCCAGACGCGGATGGTTGGCCCCATGTAGCGGCCGTTAATCCCCCACCCCGATGCGCGGGTGCCCGGCGTAAACGACCAGTGCGCACGCTGTAGCGTCAAAAATAGCGGCTGCCCGCGGCGGGACTCAAGCAAAGGAGGAATCGGCAGCGCGGGCTGCTGACCAGCAGCCTGTGCCTTCAGCGGCGCGGCGCCTGCGCACAGCGCTACGCCTGTAGCCTTAATGAACTGACGCCGACTGAGTGACATATTAACTCCATGAGACACTGACTAATGAATAAGGGAATTCGTTTCCCGCCAGCAATACGCGCGCCGTTTGCGGCGTTTCCGGTGTTATTTCTTGCCGGCCGCTTCGCGTTCGGCAACTTCTTTATCCAGCTCGGCAATTTTCGCGGACATCAGCTCGCGACAGTGCATCGCCAGCGCGCGGACGCCCTCTTTCCCGTACTGGCTGGTGTCGACCGGCGGCAGCATTTCGACAATCACCAGACCGTTATTCAGGCGATTGAGCTTAATTTTATTCGAAGTATTAGACACGCTTACCGGAATTATGGGTACGCCCGCCGCAATAGCCGCATGAAAGGCACCGGTTTTAAAGGGCAGCAAACCGCGACCACGGCTGCGAGTCCCTTCCGGAAACATCCAAAAAGAGATTTTACGCTTTTTAAATGCGTTCACGACTTCTGCAATGGTGCCGTGCGCTTTTGTCCGGTTATTGCGGTCAATCAGTAGATTCCCCGTCAACCAATAGAGCTGGCCGAAAAAAGGGATCCACGCCAGGCTTTTTTTACCTACCGAAACGGTCGGCGGCTGTACGATATTCGATGCCGTCACCATATCATAGTTATTCTGGTGGTTAGCGATATAGATAGCGTTACCGTAGCTTTCGGCATCGGCAGGCTTGCGGAGTTCAACCTTCAGACCGAAGACCGGCGACAGCTTGCCAAAAAGGTGACCGAAGGTGGCGACGTGCTTAGGATTACGCGGACTGAACAGACAATAGATACAGCCGAAGATGCACACCAGAATACAGTAAATGACAACGATAATTAGTCGAAAAATAAATAGCATAGCTACCTCTAAAACCCAAACCGCTTAGAATTATACTCGCTGTTTAGCAAATGATTGACGCCATAGCGCAATTCAGGCCGGGCACAGGTTCCCTGGGAGCACATTGTTAATCGCAATGCCTGAATAAACAACGTTTTTGCGGTAAATATTCACCTCCCCCGCCTCACCGCGAGGGAGGTGCATCTTACTCTTCGCTACCGCCCGCAGAGGCGCGACGCGGAGAATCAATCTCTATCCGATCGATTTTCTGCAATCCGCGCATCAGAGAGCCGCGGCGGCCGCGCTCGCCGGTCACTTTTTGCAGCTCTTCCGGACGGAGTTTAATTTTCCGCTTACCGACATGAATCGTCAGCGTACTTTGCGGCGGCAGGACAAACAGATGCGCCAGGCCATCCTGGCCCGCAGCCGCTTCCGCCGACGGAATATTAATAATCTTGTTGCCCTTACCTTTCGACAGCTGCGGCAAGTCACTGACCGGGAACATCAGCATGCGGCCGGCAGCGGTAATGGCCAGCAGCATGTCCGATTCGTCTTCTATTACCAGCGGCGGCATCACGTGCGCGTTATCCGGAAGGCTAATCAGCGTCTTACCGGCGCGGTTGCGCGCCACCAGATCGTTGAAAGTACAGATAAATCCGTAGCCTGCGTCGGAAGCCAGCAGCAGTTTTTGATCATCGGCTTCCATCAGCATATGTTCAACCGTCGCCCCCGGAGGCAGCGTCAGCTTACCGGTAAGCGGCTCGCCCTGACCGCGCGCGGACGGCAGGGTAATCGGGTCAATCGCGTAGCTGCGCCCGGTAGTGTCAATAAAGACCACTGGCTGATTGCTCTTCCCTTTCACGGCCGATTTAAAACTGTCGCCCGCTTTATAGTTCAGCCCCGGCGCGTCAATATCGTGACCTTTGGCACTGCGTACCCAGCCGCTCTGCGACAGAACGATAGTCACCGGCTCAGACGGCAGCATATCGTGCTCGCTCATCGCCTTGGCTTCTTCGCGCTCGCGCAGCGGCGAACGGCGATCGTCGCCAAAGGCGTCGGCGTCGGCCTGCAGCTCTTTCTTCAGCAGGTTATTCATCTTGCGTTCAGAGGCCAGGATGGCCTGCAGGTTGTCGCGCTCTTTTTCCAGCTCGTTCTGCTCGCCGCGAATCTTCATCTCTTCCAGTTTGGCGAGATGGCGCAGTTTTAACTCCAGAATCGCTTCCGCCTGGGTCTCGCTGAGGCCGAAGCGCGACATCAGCGCCGGTTTCGGCTCATCTTCGTGACGAATGATCTCGATAACTTCATCGATATTCAGAAACGCCACCAGCAAACCTTCAAGAATATGCAGGCGCTTGAGGACCTTTTCCAGACGGTAGCTGAGACGACGGCGCACGGTATCGCGACGGAAGGTCAGCCATTCCGAGAGGATTTCCAGCAGGTTTTTAACCGCTGGACGGTTATCGAGCCCGATCATATTCAGGTTGATACGATAGCTCTTTTCCAGATCGGTCGTCGCGAACAGGTGGTTCATCACCTGCTCCATATCGACGCGGTTAGAGCGCGGGACGATCACCAGGCGAGTCGGGTTTTCGTGATCCGACTCGTCGCGCAGATCATCCACCATCGGCAGCTTTTTGTTGCGCATCTGGGCGGCGATCTGCTCGAGCACGCGGGCGCCGGAAACCTGATGCGGCAGCGCGCTAATCACCACCGCGCCGTCTTCTTTGGCCCATACCGCGCGCATCCGCACCGAACCGCGGCCATTCTGGTAGATTTTGCGGATTTCGGCACGGGGGGTAATGATTTCCGCTTCGGTAGGATAATCCGGCCCCTGCACGATATCCAGCAGGTCATCCAGCGAAGTTTGCGGCTTTTCAATCAGGGTAATGGCCGCCCGGGCCACTTCACGCAGGTTGTGCGGCGGAATGTCCGTCGCCATCCCAACGGCAATGCCGGTAGTACCGTTTAGCAGAATATTGGGCAGGCGCGCAGGCAGCATCTTCGGCTCCTGCAAAGTGCCGTCGAAGTTTGGTACCCAGTCAACGGTGCCTTGCCCCAGTTCGCTCAGCAGCAGTTCAGCATACTTCGACAAACGGGATTCGGTATAACGCATTGCGGCGAAGGATTTAGGATCGTCCGGCGCCCCCCAGTTTCCCTGACCGTCAACCAGCGGATAGCGGTAGGAGAAGGGCTGAGCCATCAGCACCATGGCTTCATAGCACGCGCTGTCGCCGTGGGGATGGTATTTACCCAGCACGTCACCGACGGTGCGGGCGGACTTTTTGAACTTCGCGCTGGCGTTCAGACCCAGTTCAGACATCGCATAGACGATGCGACGCTGGACCGGCTTCAGGCCATCGCCAATAAACGGCAGCGCCCTGTCCATGATGACGTACATGGAGTAGTTAAGGTAGGCGTTTTCCGTAAATTCATGCAGCGCAAGGCGCTCTGCCATATCGCTCATTAATCGTGAATCCTCAATCTGCGTACCGGCCGTTCGGACGGCAAAACTACCGGCGATAATACCCTATCTGACGCCCTGAGTCACAGGGCGTTAGGCCGGTTGAGGAATTCCGTGAGCATCCTTCAGTTATGGCTGAAGGCGATTCGCAAATTAGGGGGTGATTTTACGAATCTGCTTTACATCGATCTCCACTGAGTTCCAGTCTTTATCGACTTCGCCCTGGATCTCTACCGTATCCTGCGGTGTAACGGTCACGCCGTTCCAGCGCTTGTGATCGATATCGACGTTGACGGTGCCGGAGCTGTCCTGGAATTTATACAGATCATCGGAAATACGCTCCACGATTTTACCGCGCAGGGTCACCCAGGTATCGTCACGCAGGCTTTTCGCATTCGCAACCGTCGTTACGCTCCCGTTCGGGCCAATAAACCCGCCATTTTGCGAGGTTGTCTGGCTGGTTTGCGTGGAGCCAGGGCCGGAAAATCCGCCCTGTTCAGCAGCCAGTACCGGCATGGAAACTAAAGCGATGATGGCGGTCATTGCGGCGATTTTCTTCATGATGTGTTCTCCCTTTGTGTTTATATCGTCACTATTACACCGGGCAAAACTTAACAACTTCTTAAGCGGAAAAAATAAATTTTATTCCTGTACAGGGCGCGCCGCAACGCGCTTTACTGCTGGAATAGCCGAGGGATACAGGAGCAGGAGAATGCGTATTTTATTGGTGGAAGACGATAAACTGATCGGTGACGGCCTCAAGGCAGGGCTGACAAAAATGGGATTCAGCGTCGACTGGTTTACCCGCGGTGAGGAAGGAAAAGCCGCATAGTACAACGCCCCCAATGACGCCATTATTCTGGACCTGACCCTTCCCGGCATTGATGGGCTGGATATCCTGCGCGAATGGCGCGACAAAGGCCGCCATGAACCGGTACTGATCCTTACCGCCCGCGACGCGCTCAGCCAGCGGGTTGAAGGGCTTCGGCTCGGCGCCGATGACTATCTATGCAAACCCTTTGCGCTGATTGAAGTCGCCGCCCGTCTGGAAGCGCTGATGCGCCGCGCCCACGGCCAGAGCAGCAGCGAGCTGCGGCACGGCAGCGTGGTTCTCGACCCGGGCCGGCTCACGGCCACCCTGAACGGCGAAAGCCTGGCGCTCAAGCCAAAGGAGTTTGCGCTGCTGGAGCTGATGATGCGTAACGCCGGACGCGTGCTGCCGCGTAAGCTGATCGAAGAAAAACTCTACAGCTGGGATGACGACGTTTCCAGCAATGCGATAGAGGTGCACGTCCACCATCTACGCCGTAAACTCGGCAGCGGTTTCATTCGCACCGTTCACGGTATCGGCTACACCCTGGGGGACGCATGAAACGACTGGGCAAACTGAGCCTGCGCGTTCGCCTGACGCTCCTTTTCCTGCTGCTGACCAGCGCCGCATGGGGCATCGCCAGCTTTGTGGCCTGGCAACAAACGACCGATAAGCTGGATAAGCTCTTCGATACCCAGCAGCTGCTATTCGCCCGCCGCCTTAGCGCAATGAATTTTGACGAGCTTCACACTCTCTCTTCGCAGGTGCGAGAGAAGAAGAAGGTCAAGCACGGTCATCTCGACGACGACGCGCTGGCTTTCGCTATCTTTACCACCGATGGCAAGATGGTGCTTAACGATGGCGAGAATGGCCAGGATATCCCGTGGGGCCGCAATCGGGAGGGATTCAGCGACGGCTATCTGCGCGGCGATGACGACGAGTGGCGTTTTCTGTGGCTCACCACCCGCGACGGCCGCCATCGTATCGTTGTCGGCCAGGAGTGGGATTACCGTCGCGAGATGGCGCTGGATATCGTCACCAGCCAGCTCACGCCCTGGCTGATTGCGCTGCCGCTTATGTTTTTGCTACTCATCGTGCTGTTAAGCCGGGAACTGGCGCCGCTGAAAAAGCTGGCCAACACGCTGCGCGCCCGGGCGCCGGATTCCGCCGAAACGCTGAATAATAAAAACGTGCCCAATGAAGTTCGCCCGCTGGTCGACGCGCTAAATCAGCTGTTTATCCGCACGCATGATGCCATGATCCGCGAGCGTCGCTTCACATCCGATGCGGCCCACGAACTGCGCAGTCCACTGGCGGCGCTGAAGGTGCAAACTGAAGTAGCCCAGCTTTCGAAGGACGATCCGCAGGGGCTGGATAAAGCGCTGGCGCAGCTTCACCAGGGTATCGATCGCGCAACCCGCCTGGTCGATCAGCTTCTGACTTTGTCGCGCCTGGATTCGCTGGCGCAGCTGGACGATATCCAGCGCGTCGCCCTGGACGACCTGCTGCAGTCGGCGGTGATGGAGATGTACCACCCCGCTCAGCAGGCCGGCGTTGAGCTGCGTCTGCATCTGAATGCGGATAACGTCGCACGCACCGGCCAGCCGCTGCTGTTAAGCCTGCTGGTGCGCAATCTTTTAGATAACGCCGTACGCTATAGCGCCGCCGGAAGCCAGGTCGATATCACGCTTGAAGCTGGTGAATTTCGCGTGCGCGATAACGGCCCGGGCATTAGCGCCGAAGCCCTGGCGCGTATCGGCGAGCGCTTTTATCGCCCGCCGGGACAGGAACAACCCGGCAGCGGTCTTGGGCTATCCATCGTCAAACGTATCGCCGCGCTGCACGGAATGACAGCCAGTTTCGGCAACGCCCGGGACGGCGGATTCGCAGCGCGCATTCGCTGGAAGCGCTATTATTGCTAAAAAAGCAAAAGACTTTGCACATTTTGCTCATTTTACCGCTCTGCCCGACGGGGTAACATGACTCACAAAATTGAAAGGTTGAGGATAAAAAATGAGCAACATTCTGATTATCAACGGTGCGAAAAAATTCGCCCACTCTAACGGCCAACTGAACGACACCCTGACCGAGGTCGCGGATGGTTATCTGCGCGACGCCGGGCATGATGTCAAGGTCGTCCGCGCCGAGAGCGAATACGATGTAAAAGAAGAGGTGCAGAATTTTCTCTGGGCTGACGTGGTTATCTGGCAGATGCCGGGCTGGTGGATGGGCGCGCCCTGGACGGTGAATAAGTACATCGACGACGTCTTTACCGAAGGTCACGGAGCGCTGTACGCCAGCGATGGCCGCACCCGCTCCGATGCCAGTAAGAAATATGGTTCCGGCGGCCTGATTCAGGGCAAAAAATATATGCTGTCCCTGACCTGGAATGCGCCGATGGAAGCCTTCACCGAGAAAGATCAGTTTTTCCACGGCGTCGGCGTCGACGGCGTTTACCTGCCGTTCCATAAGGCTAACCAGTTCCTTGGGATGAGCGCCCTGCCGACCTTCATCGCCAACGATGTGATCAAAATGCCCGATGTTCCGCGTTATACGGCAGAATATCGCAAGCATCTGGCGGAAATTTTTGGTTAACTGTACTGAGTTATGAAAAGACGACAAGCGCGGCTACTCTGGCGGCGGCTTGAAGTATGATGAGAATACACAGAAGGAGTTGAGTTAACCATGTTGACAGTGATTGCTGAAATTCGCACTCGTCCGGGGCAACACCATCGTCAGGCGGTGCTGGATCAGTTCGCAAAAATTACCCCGACCGTTCTCCAGGAAGAGGGCTGTCACGGCTATGCGCCGCTGGTGGATCACGCCGCTGGCGTCAGTTTTCAGACCACCTCGCCGGACTCCATTGTCATGGTCGAGCAGTGGGAAAGCGTCGCCCATCTTGAAGCGCACCTGCAGACTCCGCACATGAAAGCCTACGGTGAAGCCGT
>OKHZ01000046.1_pt1 | contig 9961 bp, 10 predicted proteins | sample 1609961 | NCBI WGS metagenome assembly OKHZ01 (sample SAMN04436601, study PRJEB24849) | human gut metagenome | biome: human gut; feature: NICU; material: stool | host: Homo sapiens | place: USA: Saint Louis, MO | collected 2009-12-06 | reverse complement strand
TGGGGACGCCGGTGGAAGTCGATGAAAAACCGGCCAGCCGCTTTGTGGCGAGCTTTATCGGCAGCCCGGCAATGAACCTGCTGGACGGTCGGGTCAGCGACGACGGAAGCCGCTTTGAGCTTGAGAGCGGGATGCTTTTACCCATTAACGGCGAGCATCGCCGCTATGCCGGGCGTAAGATGACGCTGGGTATCCGTCCGGAACATTTTGCTTTAAGCTCCCGGACGGAAGGGGGCGTACCGCTGGTGATGGATACGCTGGAAATTTTAGGCGCCGATAACCTTGCTCACGGGCGCTGGGGCGCGCAAAAGCTGGTGGTCCGGCTGCCGCACCAGCAGCGTCCGCAGGCGGGCAGCACTCTGTGGCTGCATCTGCCGCAGGAAAGTCTGCACCTTTTTGATAGTGAAACAGGACAACGCGCATGAGTCACTGGCCTTATCCCCATATCGTCGCCCACCGCGGCGGCGGTAAACTGGCCCCGGAAAACACCCTGGCGGCCATCGATACCGGCGCTCGTTATGGCCATACGATGATTGAATTTGACGCTAAGTTATCGAAAGACGGGCACATTTTTTTACTGCACGATGACAATCTTGAACGCACCAGCAACGGCTGGGGCGTGGCGGGCGAGCAGGCGTGGAACGATCTGCTAAAAGTGGATGCCGGCAGCTGGTACAGCGGCAAATTCAAAGGCGAGCCGCTGCCGCTGCTGAGCGAAGTGGCCGATCGCTGCCGTCAGCACGGCATGATGGCCAATATCGAAATTAAACCGACCACCGGCACCGGCCTGGTGACCGGTAAAGCGGTGGCGCTGGCGGCGCGTGAGCTGTGGCAGGGAATGACGCCGCCGCTGCTCTCATCGTTTGAAATCGATGCGCTGGAAGCGGCGCAGGAAGCGGCGCCCGAACTACCGCGTGGGCTACTGCTGGATGAGTGGCGCAACGACTGGCGCGAACTCACCGCGCGTCTTGGCTGCGTCTCTATTCATCTCAACCACAAGCTGCTGGATGAAGCGCGAGTGGCAAACCTGAAGGCTGCGGGCCTGCATATTCTCGTCTATACCGTTAATAAACCGCAGCGTGCCGCCGAACTGCTGCGTTGGGGCGTTGACTGTATCTGCACCGATGCGATTGATCTCATCGGCCCACGCTTTTCGGCATAACAGGCGGCAGGCGGCCTTACGGGGTCGTCTGGCGCTGCAGCATCCCACCGTTGTTGTTGGGTAGAGGCTGCTGCCGGTTCAGGTTGTTATTCTGCTGTACCCGCTGCCGATCGTTATTCAACTGCGTCTGAAGATGCTGCTGCTGCGTGCGCGACTGGCTCTGAATACCCTGCTTCAGATTGTTTTGCTGCTGCATTTGCTGGGTCTGCATCTGATTTTGCATCCGCTGCTGGCTGGGCACCACGTACCCCGGCTGATTGGGGTTATTGTCGATATTGATCGGCTGCGCCATGACGCTCAGCGGGACCAGCGCCGCCAGATATAACATTGCTTTCATTGTTCTCTCCTCACTTCGTGGGATCGCTTAAGTCTACTCCGTTTCCGGCGTAACAATGATCTTTTAGGACTTATCAGCCAGGCTTATACCCTAAATAATTCGAGTCGCAAGAAGGTGGCTCCCGATGAGCTTACTCAGGTAAGCGATGCGGGTGACGAGCGCGGACAGCGTAAGTGCGGCCTGAAGTATAACGGGTATCGACGGGGATAAAACACAATTCAGGAGTATGACAATGAGAAGAACAACGCTCTGGCGTCAGGTGGTCATCGCTGCGCTGCTGGCGGGCGGCAGTTTTACCGTCGCGGCAGATCCCGCCCCGCCTCCGGTCTCGTATGGTGTAGAGGAAGATGTTTTTCATCCGGTTCGCGCTCAGCAGGGGATGGTCGCCTCGGTGGATGCGCTGGCAACGAAGGTTGGCGTGGATATTTTACGTCAGGGCGGCAATGCGGTGGATGCTGCCGTGGCGGTGGGCTACGCGCTGGCGGTCACCCATCCGCAGGCCGGTAATATCGGCGGCGGCGGGTTTATGATGCTGCGAACCAAAGACGGTAATACCACGGCAATCGACTTCCGCGAGATGGCCCCTGAACAGGCCACCCGCGATATGTTTCTCGACGATCAGGGCAATCCGGACAGTAAGAAATCGCTGACCTCCCATCTGGCTTCCGGCATCCCGGGAACCGTGGCCGGCTTCTCCCTCGCGCTGGAGAAATACGGCACGATGCCGCTCAACAAAGTGATCCGTCCGGCAATTAAGCTGGCGGAAGAGGGCTTCACGGTCAACGATGCGCTGGCCGACGATCTGAAAACCTACGGCAGCGAAGTGATCCCCGACCATGCCAACAGCCGGGCTAGCATCTGTAAAAACGGAGAGCCGCTGAAAAAGGGCGATAAGCTGGTGCAAAAACAGCTGGGGAAAAGCCTGGAGCTGATTGCCGAGCTGGGGCCAGATGCCTTCTAAAAAGGGGCGCTCGCCGACCAGATTGCCGCGGAGATGAAGAATAACGGCGGACTAATCACCAAAGCGGATCTGGCGAATTACAACGCGGTTGAACGTACGCCGGTGAGCGGCGAGTATCGCGGCTATCAGGTGTTCTCCATGCCGCCCCCATCGTCCGGGGGCATTCATATCGTGCAGATCCTGAATATCCTCGAAAACTTCGATATGCATAAGTACGGCTTCGGCAGCGCCGACGCCATGCAGGTGATGGCCGAAGCTGAAAAGCACGCCTATGCCGACCGTTCGGAATACCTTGGCGATCCGGACTTCGTCAAGGTGCCGTGGCAGGCGCTGACCAGCAAAGCCTACGCTAAATCGATTGCCGGGCAGATTGATGTCAATAAGGCGAAGCCGTCGAGCCAGATTCGCCCCGGTAAGCTGGCCCCCTATGAAAGCAACCAGACTACCCATTTCTCGGTGGTGGATAAGGACGGTAACGCCGTTGCGGTGACCTATACGCTGAACACCACCTTTGGCACCGGCATCGTGGCGGGGAACTCAGGCATTCTGCTGAACAATCAGATGGATGATTTCTCAGCTAAACCCGGCGTGCCGAACGTCTACGGGCTGGTGGGCGGCGACGCTAACGCCGTCGAGGCGAAAAAACGTCCGCTGTCATCGATGTCGCCAACGATTGTGGTGAAAGATGGCAAAACCTGGCTGGTGACCGGTAGCCCGGGCGGCAGCCGCATCATCACCACGGTACTGCAGATGGTGGTGAACACCATCGACTTTGGGATGAACGTCGCGGAAGCCACCAACGCCCCGCGCTTCCACCATCAATGGCTGCCGGACGAACTGCGGGTAGAGAAGGGGTTTAGCCCGGATACGCTGAAGCTGCTGGAGAGCAAAGGGCAGAAAGTGGCGGTGAAAGAGGCGATGGGCAGCACCCAGAGTATTATGGTTGGCCCGGATGGCACGCTGTACGGCGCATCCGATCCGCGTTCGCCGGATGATTTAACCGCAGGGTATTAGGTTTACCCTCAACTAACCCTCTCCCTGCCGGGAGAGGGTTAGTTGAGCTTCACCCCTTCAGCCGCGCCATAAAGTAGGCATCGACATATTCGCCGTTGCGCAGGGCATACTTTCTCCCCGTCCCTTCAATTTCAAAGCCTAATTTCTGATATACCGCAACCGCGGGAGCGTTATCCACATACACCGTCAACTCAATACGGTCAACGCGGAGCCAGTTGTCGCACATGTCGATCATGGTGCGAATCAGCTCACTGGCAACGCCGCGATTGTGCCATCGTGAATCCACGCAAATGCCGAAATCGGCGACGTGGCTCCGGCGCGGGCGCTGGATAACCTCAATGGCGAGGTGTCCCACGACCTGGTCATCTATGCTGGCGACCAGCTGTTTGACGCCCGGTCGGTCGGTTAGTCGCTCGTGCCACATATGGCTGGAAGGATGAGGAACCTGTAGCGTATTGCGATATACCTCCGGCTGAGCATGGATCTGACGGATTGCGTCGTAATCTTTGGCTTCGGCATGGCGTATCACTATGTCGCTCATTCTTCATTTTCCTTGATGGGTTAATCGTCCTTCTAAACATCACTGACTTTAAAAGAGGGATCAACGACTATTTTTTGCAAAAAGAGGTGGACAAGTGCGAATGAGAATGATTATTATTGCTTTGCGTTCAGGGAGACCCTTGCGGAAAGCCTGAAAGCACGACATTGCTCACATTGCTTCCAGTATTACTTTAGCCAGCCGGGTGCTGGCTTTTTTTTTTGCTTTTTTTCAGCCTGCGCCCGGATGTGGGTTACTGCGCCGCTTCGGCAGTATGCGCTTCCGCTCTCTCTTTCGTTTCTACCGCGGTATCTGTGATGAATCCCACCACGTTGTTCTTTTCCGCGACCGGCGGCAGCACTTCTGCCTGGCCGGAAAACACGCCGCCCTTTTTAATGGCCAGCGTACGGTAGGCCAGCGTTCCGGTGACGTTACCGTTTTTATCGATTTCAATGGTATCGCTACTGCACTGGCCGATGACGCAGCCGTCAATAACCAGTTCGCGGCAGGTAATGTTTCCCTCCAGCAGGCCGCCGGTCATGATCTTAATTTGGTTCTCTTTCGCGTCGATATCGCCGCTCACCGTGCCGTAGATATCGACATTACCCGCCGCAATAATGTTTCCTTCAAAGCGCATGCCGCTGGCGATGACCGTGGTATCCGGCTTCCTGGCCGCAGAGGTGACTTTGTCGTTGACCGGCGCGGGTACGCTGGCTGGCTGTGGCGTAACGTCGATAGTTTTATTCTTTTTAAACATATGGTTAACCCGATGGTATTGAAAATGAAAAACGAAGGATGACAGGGAGAAAGAACCAGATAACAAGGCCATGTACGTGGATTCGAAGCACCATGCCAGCAGGCCAAGCAGCCAGAAGAGAAGAGCGCTATTTATGGCTAAATACTTGCTTTCCATGCGAATGAGATGGCTACTCCTTAGTCATCGTGGGTTGGAAAAGAGAAGGACGATGTGGCTTACTAACCGCCAGCGCGCTGGATAAAAAATGTTCTCTTCCTGAGGGTTTCTCTTATCCAGAAATTAGTCTGCGGGGTCAATCATTTTGAACGGTAAATTTATCATTTCAGAATATACCCCTTTGAATATAGGGTTTAAGTTCGCTGCTGGCTTGCGCTATGGTTAATAGCAGCGATATTAACTAAGGACAGCGTTATGACTTTACACTGCGCATTTATTGGATTCTGCAAAAGTACCACCCGCTACCATCTCCCCTATGTTTTGCACCGAAAAGACAGCTGGCATGTGGCGCATATCTTACGCAGCAGCGCCAGGCCGGAGGAGCAGGCGCCGCAGTATTCGCACATCCACTTCACCAGCGATCTCGATGAAGTGCTTAACGACCCGCAGGTCAAGCTGGTGATCGTGTGTACCCACGCGGACAGCCATTTTGACTATGCCAAACGGGCGCTGGAGGCGGGTAAAAATGTGCTGGTCGAAAAGCCTTTTACGCCGACACTGGACGAGGCGAAGACGCTATTCGCGCTGGCGAAAAGCAAAGGGCTGACGGTCACTCCGTACCAGAACCGCCGCTTTGACTCCTGCTTTCTGACCACGAAGAAAGTCATTGAGAGCGGCAAACTGGGGGAGCTCGTCGAGATTGAAAACCATTTCGATAACTATCGCCCGATAGATGGTGGAAAGCCTGGCCTGCCGCAGGATGGGACGTTCTATGGTCTGGGGGTCCATACCATGGACCAAATTATTGCTCTGTTTGGCCGCCCGGATCATGTGTCTTACGACATTCGTAGCCTGCGCAACCAGGCCACCCCGGACGATACTTTTGAGGCCCAGCTGTTCTACGGCAATCTGAAAGCGATTGTTAAATCCAGCCATCTGGTGAAGCTGCCCTACCCAAAATTCATCGTCCATGGTCATAAAGGGTCATTTATTAAATACGGTATCGACCAGCAGGAGACCAGCCTGAAGGCGAATATCATGCCCGGTGAGCCAGGATTCGGCGCGGACGATACGTTGGGCCTGCTGGAGTACGTCAATGAAGCAGGGGAAACCGTACGGGAAGAGGTTCCGCTTGAAACCGGCGACTATGGCCGCGTCTATGATTCGCTGTATGAAACCCTCGTTAACGGCCAGCCTAATTTCGTCAAGGAATCTGAGGTTCTCACGAATATCGAGATCCTTGAACGCGGCTTTGAGCAGCCGTCTCCCGCCACTATAACCCTTGCAGGATAAGCAACTCCGGCTCCTCTGTGCTTGTTCATATTTTTTGAACAGAGGAGTCAATTTTCACCCTCTATGATCGCCAGGGGATTGGGTCCACACTTATCCCATCGAAAACATATGGGGGTGCAACATGATCTACTTACGCAAAGCTAACGAACGCGGCCACGCTAACCACGGCTGGCTGGATTCCTGGCATACTTTCTCTTTCGCGAACTATTACGATCCTAACTTTATGGGCTTCTCGGCGCTGCGGGTTATCAACGATGACGTGATCGACGCAGGCCAGGGCTTCGGTACCCATCCGCATAAAGATATGGAAATTCTGACCTACGTGCTGGAAGGGGCCGTGGAGCATCAGGACAGCATGGGTAACAAAGAGCAGGTTCCGGCGGGTGAGTTTCAGATCATGAGCGCGGGTACCGGTATTCGTCACTCTGAGTACAACCCAAGCGCCACGGAAAAACTGCATCTGTACCAGATCTGGATTATGCCGGAAAAAAATGGCATCACTCCGCGCTACGAACAGCGCCGCTTTGACGCCGTTCAGGGCAAACAGCTGGTGCTGTCGCCGGATGCTCGCGAAGGCTCGCTGAAAGTGTACCAGGATATGGAACTGTACCGCTGGGCCCTGCTGAAAGATGAGCAGTCGGTGCATCAGATTGCCGCCGAACGCCGGGTGTGGATCCAGGTGGTGAAAGGTGAAGTCACCATCAACGGAACGAAGGCCACCACCAGCGATGGCCTGGCCATTTGGGACGAGCAGGCGATTTCCGTGCATGCTGACGGCGATAGCGAGATACTGCTGTTCGATCTGCCGCCAGTCTGATACGCGTCATCCTTCAAGCCGCATTTTTGTTGGCTCTCCTCACTCACCCCGGTCGCGTACCCCTTGTACGCTTCCGGGGGTTCGTTGCGTTGCCGCCTCAATGCAACTTGAATGATTTTGCGTATCCACTCTAAATTAATCTGTTAGCCCTCTTTTCTCCGGGAAGGTTGGGCTTTGTCCGTGATAAACTGAGAAAATGTCTCCCGTTTATCACAGTCAGGACGATGAAAAAGAAAAGACCCGTACTTCAGGATGTAGCCGATCTTGTCGGCGTGACCAAAATGACGGTCAGTCGCTATTTACGTAACCCGGAACAGGTTTCCGAAGCGCTGCGTGGCAAGATTGCCGTTGCTCTCGATGAACTGGGTTATATTCCTAATCGCGCCCCTGATATCCTCTCTAATGCGACCAGCCGCGCCATTGGCGTGCTGCTGCCCTCGTTAACTAACCAGGTCTTCTCGGAAGTGCTGCGCGGTATTGAAAGCGTAACCGACTCTTTCGGCTATCAGACTATGCTGGCGCACTACGGCTATAAGCCGGAAATGGAAGAAAAACGCCTGGAATCGATGCTCTCCTGGAATATTGACGGCCTGATCCTTACCGAACGGACCCATACGCCGAGAACCCTGAAGATGATTGAAGTCGCGGGTATCCCGGTTGTGGAGCTGATGGACAGTCAGTCGCCGTGCCTCGATATCGCCGTCGGCTTTGATAACTTTGAAGCGGCCAGACAGATGACCGCGGCGATTATCAATCATGGTCACCGTCACGTTGCCTATCTTGGCGCACGTCTTGATGAACGTACTATCATCAAACAGAAGGGGTATGAGCAAGCGATGCTTGATGCCGGTATGACGCCCTACAGCGTGATGGTTGAGCAGTCTTCTTCTTATTCATCGGGAATTGAGCTAATGCGCCAGGCGCGTCGCGAATATCCGCAGCTTGACGGCATTTTCTGTACCAACGATGACCTTGCGGTCGGCGCAGCGTTTGAGTGCCAGCGGCTGGGGCTTAAAATCCCTGACGATATGGCGATTGCCGGTTTCCACGGCCACGATATTGGTCAGGTGATGGAGCCGCGTCTGGCCAGCGTGCTGACGCCGCGTGAGCGTATGGGGCGGATTGGCGCTGAACGTCTGCTGGCGCGGATACGCGGTGAAGCGGTGACGCCTAAGATGTTAGATTTAGGTTTCACATTGTCACCGGGCGGATCTATTTAAACTGACAAATTTGAAGTAGATCACACATATTCACATCTGGCACGAATGGTTATTGCTTCTCCACTACTCCGGCATGACAATGTTACCGATAACAGTTACCCGTAACAATTAATCTGTACGCCAGTATTCCACGCCGTTAAACGCTGCCAGGCTGCGCGTATGTGTCCAGTGGGAGGAAGCTTTGAGCACGACTAACCATGATCACCACATCTATGTCCTGATGGGCGTTTCCGGCAGCGGGAAATCCGCTGTCGCCAGCGAAGTGGCGCATCAACTGCACGCCGCGTTTCTCGACGGCGACTTTCTTCATCCGCGCAGCAATATCAACAAGATGGCTTCCGGCGAACCGTTAAATGACGACGACCGCACCCCGTGGCTGCAGGCGCTGAACGATGCCGCCTTTGCTATGCAGCGCACCAATAAAGTGTCGCTGATTGTCTGCTCCGCGTTGAAAAAGAGCTATCGCGACATCCTGCGTAAAGGTAACCCGAACCTCTCCTTTATCTATCTGAAAGGTGATTTTGCGGTTATCGAACAACGTCTGAAGGCGCGTAAAGGCCACTTCTTTAAGACTCAGATGCTGGTTACGCAGTTTGAGACGCTGCAGGAACCGGGCGCGGATGAAAGCGATGTGTTAATCGTCGATATCGACCAGTCATTGGAAGGCGTGGTCGCCAGCACCATTGAGGTGATCAACAAAGGCAGTAACTAGTGAGTACATTAACGCTTGTTTTGCCAGCAGTCGGCTCCGTTTTGCTGCTGCTGTTTTTAGTCATGAAGGCGCGTATGCATGCCTTCGTGGCTTTGATGGTGGTTTCTATTGGAGCAGGGCTTTTTTCCGGAATGCCGTTAGATAAGATCGCGGCGACGATGGAAAAAGGCATGGGCGGCACGCTGGGTTTTCTGGCTATCGTCGTCGCGTTAGGGGCTATGTTTGGTAAGATCCTGCATGAAACCGGCGCGGTCGACCAGATTGCCGTTAAGATGCTGAGATCTTTCGGCCACAATCGCGCCCATTATGCGATAGGTCTGGCCGGGCTTATCTGCGCGCTGCCGCTGTTTTTTGAAGTGGCGATCGTGCTGCTGATCAGCGTGGCTTTCTCAATGGCGCGCCATACCGGCACCAACCTTGTGAAGCTGGTGATCCCGCTGTTTGCTGGCGTAGCCGCCGCGGCCGCGTTCCTGCTACCGGGGCCTGCGCCGATGCTGCTCGCCTCGCAGATGCATGCCGACTTTGGCTGGATGATCCTGATTGGCCTGTGCGCCGCTATCCCGGGGATGATTATTGCCGGGCCGCTGTGGGGTAACTTCATCAGCCGCTATGTTGAACTGCACATTCCGGACGATATTAGCGAGCCACACCTTGGCGAAGGCAAAATGCCGTCGTTCGGCTTCAGCCTGTCGCTGATTCTGCTGCCGCTGGTGCTGGTTGGCCTGAAAACCATCGCCGCGCGCTTTGTGCCGGAAGGTTCTACCGCTTACCAATGGTTTGAGTATATCGGCCATCCGTTTACCGCGATTCTGGTGGCGTGCCTGGTGGCTATCTATGGTCTGGCGGTACGTCAGGGAATGGCTAAAGATCGGGTGATGGAGATTTGCGGTCATGCGCTCCAGCCTGCGGGCATCATCCTGCTGGTCATCGGTGCGGGCGGGGTGTTTAAACAGGTGATGGTCGACTCCGGCGTCGGCCCTGCCCTCGGTGCAGC
>OKHZ01000045.1_pt1 | contig 9979 bp, 10 predicted proteins | sample 1609961 | NCBI WGS metagenome assembly OKHZ01 (sample SAMN04436601, study PRJEB24849) | human gut metagenome | biome: human gut; feature: NICU; material: stool | host: Homo sapiens | place: USA: Saint Louis, MO | collected 2009-12-06 | reverse complement strand
GACGGCTTTCGGCCCCTCGACGCACGTTTTACCGCCGGGACCGCCCGCAATACGCGGCCAGCCATCTTCATCCCAGTACACTTTTTGGATCGACGTTTCTCTGCCGAGGGTTGACCAGCCGCGAGGATCGCAACGGTATTTTGCGAGGGGCACGGTCAGCGGTTTTACCACCAGCGCGGCGCTGTCGCAGTCGAGTCGTTACGGTGTTCCTGGCGGTAGCGCAGGTTAATACGTCCATCACTGCCGGCGGGTGGTTGGCCGATCCGCAAGCCTTGTGGACGCTTGCGCTGCAATAAAGGCATGCAGTCGAAAAGGAGAGGGCCGGGACAATAACGTTATTACCCATACTGTTTTGCATTTATGCAGCCGATGAAGACTTGCCGGGTATATGCCGCAATAATCGTAAGGATATATCAGCAGGGTTTTCCTTATACCCTATGAAAAATAGCAGGGGGCTGTTGGAATAAGGATATACGTTCCGTCGCAAATGCCAGAGCCGTTACTGAGTTCACTGCTGGTCCGCGAATTATCCTTAGGGTGGATTTATACGGATTAGCATTAATGATGACTCGTTTATTAGGGAGGTGCGACAACCCGAATAGTGAAAAAACCTCACTGGCCGGGCAAACTAAAAATTAAATAGCTCTCATAATCGCGGCATATTCTGCCTGCCCGGAATGGGATTGTTATTATCTGAATAAGATTAACCTGTCTTGAGATAAACATGATAATGATAAAAACTTTCATCAACGATGGCGGTTATCGCCGCTGGTCTTCCGCGACTATGACAACGGCAAGGATACTAGCGACAACCGTAAAACGATGGCGCCATTGTGCGACCAATGTACTTCTGGAACGATGTGCATTCGGCCTGGCTGGAAGCAAGCTATCAGCGCGTCGATTACGATCGGGGCGGCGATAACCGCGGCTGGAAGCTGACGCTGTCGCAGAATATCGCCATCGGTATGGGGCCGGAGTTCCGCCCGATGCTGCGCTTCTACGTAACCGGCGGTCAGGTAGATAACAAGCGCACCGCAAAGGTCAACGGCACCAAAGACGAACAGCTGGATTCGCTGAACGTTGGCGGCATGTTTGAAGCGTGGTTCTAAGCTTGTGAAGCCGTCCCGGATGGCGGCTGTCGCCTTATCCGGGCTACCGTACCGCAGACAACGGTGAACCTGTAGCCCGGCTAAGCGCAGCGCGAGCCGGGAAGAAGCCGCATCGATATATTTATCCCGGCGTATTCCCCGGGTGGCGGCGTAACGCCTTACCCGGGCTTCCCTACCGAGCAACGGTGAATCCGTCGCCCGATGTGATGATTACCTCTGGCTCATCCGGCGGGCAATGCGCTCAAGCTTAATCATCAGCAGCAGCGTGATGCCCACCAGCACGATGGTCAGCGCCGAACCATCGGCAATATTGCCGCGATCGGTGAGGCTGAAAATCGTCACCGGCAGCGTCGTCCAGCCCGGCGGATAGATCATCACCGTCGCGCCCAGCTCTCCCATCGACAGCGACAGGCTCAGCGCCAGCGCGGAGATCATCCACGGGGCCATGAGCGGCAGCGTGACATAGCGCAGGCGATACCACGGCGATGCCCCGAGGCTGGAGGCGACGCTTTCAATATCGGCGGAAATCCGCGTCAGACCGGTGGAGACGTTGCTGAAGGTAAACGCAGAAATCAGCACGAAGTGCGCCGCCAGCACGATCCAGAAAGTACCGTTCATTTGTAGCGGCCCCTGGCTGAAAGCCACCAGAATGCCTAAACCCACCGATACCGAAGGAATGGCGCTCGGTAAATAGAACGCCAGCCCAAGATATTTTTGCAGCTTCGCGCCGTGCTGGCGCAGAGCCAGCGCAGCCCACGTGCCGCACAGCAGAGCGAACAGGCTGGCGCAAAATCCAACCATCAGGCTGGAAAAGAGCGCATCCCACGCAGCCCCGCGAAAGGCGTTCACAAAGTGCCCAAGGGTAAAACCGGACGGCAGCAGGCCGTTCCACTGCTGGCTCAGGCTGGACATCAGAATCACCGCCAGCGGCAGGAAGAAGAATCCGGCAAACAGCGTTGCCGCCAGCGCGCCCGCCGCCGCGCGGCCTTTACGCGACCAAATCAACATCGTTAGCTCCTCACGCCGGTACGCGCGGCGGCCAGGCGATAGATTATAAACAGTCCCAGCGACAGCAGAATATTTATCAGGGCAATCATGCAGGCCTGGCTGTAATCCGATTCGAGAATAGCCTTGCTGTACACCATCATCGGCAGCGTATTCACGCCTTTGGCGCCGATAAACAGTACGATGCCGAACTCGTTAGTCGTCAGCAGCAGGCACAGGCTACCGCCCGCCATCAGCGCCGGCAGCGCCGCCGGGAAAATCACCTGGCCGATAACCCGCAGCGGATGCGCGCCGAGAATACTCGCCGCCTCTAGCTGGCTTTTATCAATCTGCCGCAACCCGGCCATCAGCGGACGCATCACCAGAGGCGTGAAAACGGTGATTTCCGCCAGAATCACGCCCTGAATGGAATAAAGAAAATCGATCGGCGGCAGTTCGAAAGACAATAGCGACATTAGCGCGCCGTTCAGCAAACCCGCGGAGCCGTAGATAAAAGTAAACGCCAGGGTAATGAGAAAGGTCGGCAGGGCAATAAAGGTATCAATCACCCGGCTGATCAACTGGCTGCCGGGAAAGGGAATAAACACCAGAATCAGCGCCAGGACGCTGCCGAGCAGCAGGCAGCCCAGGGTGGCGAAGATCGCGATTTGCATCGAATTGAGCAACGCGATGATAAAGCGACGGGATCCCACGACCTGCCAGTAGGTTTCAAGGCTCAGGTGTCCACTGGCAGCACGTAGCGCCTGGTCGCCGATCAGCAGCAGCGGATAGAAAAACAGGGTCGCCAGCACCAGCAGCGGCGGCAGAAGCCACAGTAAGGGCCGCAGCTGAACAGAGCGACGCGGGAGCGTTAGGATCTGCGACATTATGACACCTCAATCAGGACCGCATCGTTGGGTTCAAAATAGAGCGCCAGCCTGTCGCCGGCCCGCGGCAGCGGATCCACGTGGGTCATCACAATGCGCACCGCCTCCCCGGCCACGTCGCATAGCAGGTGGGTCAAATCGCCCTGCCAGTGCACCGACTGCAGGGTAGCGTTAAGCCGATTGCTGGTGGCCGTTCGCGGCGCGAGGCTCATATGCTGCGGACGAATACACAGAAGCTTATTATTGCCGTGCTGACCGCCGCGGCTGAAAGCGGTAATCAATCCACCGCCGCAGCTGACGCTGACCAGGCCAGGCCCTGCGGTATCTTTCAGCGCCGTCGCCTGCAGGATATTGGCGCGTCCGAGAAACTCGGCGGTGAAACGATTAGGCGGATAGTGGTAAAGCTGATGGGTTTCGCCATGGGCAATGAGCGAGCCGTCTTTCATGATGCCAATCTTGTCCGCCAGGGTCAGGGCTTCAGTCTGATCGTGGGTGACGTAGAGAATGGTCAGCTCCGGCAGTTCGCGGTGCAGGCGGGCAATTTCCTCCACCATGTTGTGACGGATTTGCGCATCCAGCGCCGAGAGCGGCTCATCAAGCAGCAAGACCCGCGGACGTACGGCGATGGCGCGGGCAATCGCGACGCGCTGCTGCTGGCCGCCGGATAGCTGGTGCGGATAGCGGCTGGCGTAATCCGCCATGCCGACGATTTTCAGGGCGTCTTTGACGCGTGCAGCTATCTCCGTTTTCGGCTGCTTCTGCGCCCGCAGGCCGAAGGCGACGTTATCTTCTACCTTCATATGCGGAAACAGGGCGTAGTTTTGCACCACCATGCCAAGGCCGCGTTGATACGGCGGCAGGTGGGTGACATCCGTATCGCCCAGCAAAATCCGCCCGCCCGCCGGCTGTACAAATCCGGCTATCGCCCGCAGCACCGTGGTTTTTCCGGATCCGGATGGACCGATCAGCGCCAGCACTTCACCCGGTTCAATAGTTAAGGTCAGCGGCTTCAGCACCACGTTGCCGTGATAAGAAACGCGCAGCGAGTCGAGAGTGATCCCGGACGTTCCCGTCGACGACGGGGGATGAGCGACGGTCGTTTTCATTAACATCACGCTTACTCGCTGTCGGTGACTTGATGCCAGCGGGCAATATCCGCCGACAGTGAAGCCGCAACCTCGTCCCAGTTGGGTTCCCAGCTTTTCACGCCGTTAAGCGCCGCTTTCGCCGCTTTAAAGTTAGCGTCTTCCGGCGTCACGTCGCTGCGCGCCGGCAGCCCCCAGGAGAGCGCGCTAACGCTGGCCTGAGCGGGCTTATCGAGCAGGAAGTTAATCAGCTTTTTACCGTTTTCACCGTTCGGGCCGTTTTGCACCAGACCGATGGTATAGGGCAGCGCCAGCGCGCTGCGTTCGCCTTTAGCGTCTGCGGGCCAGAAGATTTGCACATGCGGATTACGCGCCATCTGCGACAGGTTCATTTGCAGATCGCCGTTAGCGACGTACAGCTCACCTTTATTGACCAGCGCGGTCAGCTTACCGGTAGAAGCCGATGGTCCGACGTTGTTGGTCTGGAGTTTACCCAGATAATCGAACCCCGCATCTTTGCTGCCCAGGCTGTGGAACGCCTGCAGCATGACCGCCGTACCGTCGCCCGCCTGTCCCGGCGTCGAGTACTGCAGCTTGTTCCTGAAACGGCTATCGAGCAGATCCTGCCAGCTGGCCGGCGCGGTTTTCAGCAGCCTGCTGTTATAGATAAAGGTCAGATAGTTGTTCACCAGCGGCGAGTAGCGGTCGTGGACGCCGGGGATCTGGTCGCTGCCCTGCGGCTTAAATTCGGCCAGTAATTGTTCTTTGGCGGCGCGCTGGATAAACGGCGGCACCGTCACCAGCACGTCCGACTGCGGATTGGTGCGCTCTTTTGCCAGCCGTTCGACAATCGCTCCGGAGCCGCCTTCAACGTACTGCACTTTGATGCCCGTTGCCTTCGTAAAAGCGGCAAACTGGTTCTGATACCAGCTGTTGTCGCCGTCGTGCAGGCCGTCGGCGGAATAAACGGTGACAACGTCAGCGGACCATACCGGGGCGCTGGCGAGTACGGTAACGGTTAACAGAGCAAGTCGGGAGAGTTTCATCGTATCAGCCTCTTCGGATGGTGATCTTTATGGTCTATACCAGATTGACGTTCACGCTACCGGGGCTTTATGACAAAACGATGAATGAAGTGTGGCGAAAGGATTAAACGGAGGGAGATATACCGCTCCCGGAGGCGGCGCTTGACGCGCCTGTCCGGGCTACCCGTCCGCAGACGGCGGTGAACCCGTAGCCCGGTCAGCGCAGCGCCACCGGGACGCTCGGCTCTGAAACATTCAATACCGAGTCCTATCCCGGAGGCGGCGCTTGACGCGCCTGTCCGGGCCACCCGTCCGCAGACGGCGGTGGACCCGTAGCCCGGGTAAGGCGCCAGCCGCAACCCGGGGAAAATGCGTGGACAGGACTCATAAAATCAATGGGTATCGACTTCGATGCGCAGGCTGTCGTGACGCCAGTACTCGATATCGTAATCGAGAATTCGCCCGTGTTGATCGTAGTTGAGCCGGCGCAGCAGCAGCGCCGGACGCCCTTCCATCACCCCCAGGGCTTCCGCGGCCTGGGGCGGCATCGAGGTGGGCCAGAACGACAGATGCATACTGGTATATATCAGGTCATAGCGGGTCTGATAAATCTCGGTCAGGCTGCCGTTTAAATCGTGGCGCAGCAGCTCGGGAACCCTGGCGGGCAGACAGTGGTTTTCACAGTAGCAAATCGCCCGCCCGTCGGCATAACGCAGACGGGTGAGCAGGTAAACCTGATCGAATGGCTGCAGCGCCAGCGGCGCCATAACGTCCAGCGGAACGGCGGTTAAACGCCCGTCCAGCAGCACCGTTTTCGGCTCCCGCCCCTGCTCCAGGCACAGCTTATGGAAGTTGGTATTTTGCGTCGGATCCAGCCAAAGCCGCTCCGGCGTGACAAACCAGCCGCGGCGGTCGGCGCGATAAATCACGCCGCTGGCCTCAAGCTGCGCCAGGCTCTCGCGCACCGTAATACGCGTGGTATTGAACAGCGCGCACAGCTCACGCTCGGAAGGCAGTTTATCGCCGCTCTTCAACGCGCCGTTTTGAATACGCGCCTGTAGCTGCGCCTTGATCAGCAGATACTGTGGCGTCTCGCCAGAGGGTGATTTCATGTTCGCTCGCTGCCAAATTTGATGCGCTCATTATACATAACCAGATGAATTTTTTGTTGCAGCGCCACTTTCCCTTTGACCTTTTCCGCAGACGATCGCCATTATAAAAAGTATCTGGTATAGACCAAATGGTGAAATAGATGACTCCACGCAATTATCTGCTGCTGACCCCCGGCCCGCTGACCACTTCCCGTACGGTAAAAGAGGCGATGCTGTTCGACAGCTGTACCTGGGACGATGACTACAATCTCGGCGTGGTTCAGGCCATCCGCCAACGGCTGGTGGAACTGGCGACGCCCGCGGACGGCTACACTTCAGTACTGCTGCAAGGCAGCGGTAGCTACGCGGTTGAGGCAGTGCTCGGCAGCGCGATCGGCGTGCAGGACAAGATTTTGATTATCAGCAATGGCGCCTACGGCGCGCGCATGATCGAGATGGCGAAACTGTTGAACATTGCGCACCACCCTTACGACTGCGGTGAAGTCGCGCGACCGGACGCTGCAGCGATCGAACGGATCCTGCAAACCGACCCGGCGATCACCCATATCGCTATGGTCCATTGCGAAACGACAACCGGTATGCTCAACCCGATCGAAGCGGTGGCGGCGCTGGCAAAACGGTACGACAAACGCTACATCGTCGATGCCATGAGCAGCTTCGGCGGCAATCCCATGGACGTCGCCGCGCTGAATATCGATTATCTGATCAGCTCCGCCAACAAATGCATTCAGGGTGTGCCGGGCTTTGCCTTCGTCATTGCCCGGGAGGCGGAACTGGCAAACTGCCAGGGCCGCTCGCGCTCGCTGTCGCTGGATCTGTACGCCCAGTGGCGCTGCATGGAGGATAACCACGGCAAGTGGCGCTTCACCTCACCGACCCATACCGTGCTGGCCTTTGCCCAGGCGCTGAAGGAGCTGGCGGAGGAAGGCGGCGTGCGCGCACGTCATCAGCGTTACAGCACGAACCAGCGCCGTCTGGTGGCGGGAATGCGTGCGCTAGGCTTTAAGCCGCTGCTCGACGATAGCCTGCACTCGCCGATCATCACCGCGTTTTACTCCCCGGATGCGCCGCAGTATCGCTTTAAGGATTTCTATCAGCGGCTTAAAGAGCAGGGTTTCGTGATCTACCCGGGCAAGGTGTCGCAAAGCGACTGCTTCCGTATCGGCAACATTGGCGAAGTGTACGACGCCGACATCACCGCCCTGCTGGCGGCCATTAAAAACGCCATGTACTGGCAACGCTAAGGAACCATCATGAACCGTATTAACGCCGTTATTCTTGATTGGGCAGGCACCACCGTCGACTTTGGCTCCTTCGCGCCGACGCAGATTTTCGTTGAGGCCTTCCGTCAGGCTTTTGCCGTGGAGATTACGCTCGAAGAAGCCAGGGTGCCGATGGGTCTCGGCAAATGGCAGCATATTGCAGCGCTGGGGAAACTCCCCTCCGTGGACGCCCGCTGGCAGGCGAAGTTTGGCCGCGCGATGAACGCTGCCGATATCGATGCGATCTATGCCGCGTTTATGCCGCTGCAGATTGCCAAAGTCGTCGATTTTTCTGCGCCAATCGCCGGGGTTGTCGACACCATTGCCGCGCTGCGCGCCGAAGGTATAAAAATTGGCTCCTGTTCCGGCTATCCGCGTCCGGTGATGGAAAAGCTGGCGCCGGCCGCCGCCGCGCAGGGCTATGCGCCTGACCACAGGGTAGCGACGGACGACCTCGCCGTCGGGGGACGGCCGGGACCATGGATGGCGTTGCAGAACGTCATTGTCCTCGGCATCGACTCGGTAGCCCACTGCGTCAAGGTTGATGATTCCGCTCCCGGCATTACCGAAGGATTAACCGCCGGGATGTGGAGCGTGGGTCTGGCGGTTTCCGGTAACGAATTCGGCGCCAGCTGGGAGGAATATCAGCAGATGAGCGCCGAAGAGATCGCCGCCCGCCGCGAGCACGCCGCCGGGAAGCTGTCCGCCGCCTGGGCGCATTACGTCGTGGATACGCTGGCGGATTTACCGGGCGTCATTGCCGACATCAACCGTCGCCTGGCGCAGGGCGAACGCCCGTAGATTTATTGACGGTTCGCCTGACTGCGGCCGATTACACCCGTACTTTCGTCGCCACCAGTACACCGGTGAGCAGCATTAATGTACCGGAGAGGACCAGCGGCGAGAGCAGACCAAGGTGGTCCAGCGCCACGCCGCCCACCGCTGCGCCGCAGGTATTGGCCAGTTGGATCACCGCCACCTGAATCGACCCGGCTTTTTCCGCCTGATCGGACAGGGAGCGGGTGATCCACGTTGACCAGCCAACCGGCACCAGCGCGAAGGCAAAACCCCAGATAACGGCCACCGCCGACGCCACGATTTTACTCTCCCCCCACCGCACCAGCACCGACGCGCTGATGGCCAGCACCACCGGAGCGATCGCCAGCGCCGCTTTCACCGATCGTTTGAGCAGCATCGAAGAGAGCGAGGTGCCGACGAAGCTGGCGATGCCGAAGCTCAACAGCACCAGCGTCAGGCCGTCAACGTCAAAGCCCGCCAGCGTCATATACACCGGGCGAATATAGGTAAAGAAGGCGAACTGGCCGGCGAAGGCCATAAAGATGGCGCACATCCCGGCCATTACGCCGGGGCGCTTTAACAGGCCAAACATATTTTGCTGCGCCGAGGTCGACTCGCCAGGCAAAGAAGGCAGCGCCTTCAACACCCAAATCGTACAGACCACGCCCATCACCGCGGCGGCGTTAAAGACGTTACGCCAGCCGATAATCCCGCCGAGGAAGCTGCCGAGCGGCGCGGCGATCACCAGCGCTATCGATACCGCGCCGAAAATGACCGACAGCGCTTTGGGCACCACGCGCATCGGCACCAGTCGCATGGTGAGCGACGCCGACATCGCCCAAAAACCGCCCAGCGCCAGCCCAAGGCAGGCGCGCCCCACCAGAAGCAAGGAGAAACTGTTGGCAAAGGAGACCAGCAGACAAGAGACGGTCAGCAGGACGGAAAACAGAATCACCACGTAGCGACGATCGGTACTGCGGATGATCGAGGTGATAAACAGGCTGGCAAACATCGCCACAAACGCGGTGGTGGTGACCGACTGCCCGGCAACGCCTTCTGAGATGCCCAAATCCTGCGCCATCGGCGTAAGCAGGCTTACCGGCAGGAACTCAACGGTAATCAGGCAGGCAACGCAGAAGGCCACCGCAAAAACCGCCGACCAGTTGGGTCGCGCCGCCTGATTAGCCTGCGGCGCAGAGGCATTCGAAGGAGTCATAAGTTACCTGCATGGTTGAATACGGAGGAGCCGCGCAGTGTAACATTTAAAATGTGACGAATTTAACGTTTTGACAACTTTCTCACCAGTATCGCCCGCGACAACAAGGTTCGCTGGATTAAAGATGGAATGCGATTCGCTTGCCGCCTGGCAGCTTAACATCAATACTTAACTCACCCCCGAGCGCCGCAACGTACCGCTTCAGCGTTGACAGGCGGGGGTCGTTATCGGCCTGCTCCATTTTAGCAATGGCGGGCTGTTTAACACCCATAGCCTTAGCCAGCTCGGCCTGAGACAAATTCAGCTCCTCCCTTAACATACTTAAAGCGATAACCTGACGCATCGCTTCGACTTTTTCAGCAATACGCGCCTGGCTTTCCGGGCTCTGTTTGGCCATTAATTCTTTAAGGGTCGCCATATTTTTTCCTTACTGATTAAGGTGCTTACGGTACTCAGCATCTGCAAGCTTGATCATATCTTTATAGAATCTCTTTTCATTTA
>OKHZ01000044.1_pt1 | contig 9993 bp, 4 predicted proteins | sample 1609961 | NCBI WGS metagenome assembly OKHZ01 (sample SAMN04436601, study PRJEB24849) | human gut metagenome | biome: human gut; feature: NICU; material: stool | host: Homo sapiens | place: USA: Saint Louis, MO | collected 2009-12-06 | reverse complement strand
CAAGAGTTGATTTTGAGGTTAAATTGAGGTTGCAAAAGGGTGAGAATCGCTAAGTGCGCGTCTTATAAGGCCTGGAGGGGATGTCAATAATTGAGAAAAAATATAGAAATTTTGATCGAGTGCTGATTTCTTCATCGGAAGAAATAATCACGCGGCTTGATGCCGCGCAATCATCATAGGAAATACTGCTGACGTTATGCTTTTTTCGCCGTTGTATGCAACATATAGTTAACATCCACCCCCGGCGCCAGCTTGAAGGTATTGGTTAGCGGATTGTAATGAAGACCGGTAATGTGCTGCTCTTTCAGAATTGTCTCATCTACCCAGCCGAGCAGCTCCGCTGGTTTAATGAATTTCTTCACATCGTGGGTTCCCTTCGGCACCATCTTCATGACGTACTCGGCGCCGACAACCGCCATCAGCCAGGCTTTACCGTTACGGTTAATGGGAGAGAAGAATACCTGGCCGCCAGGCGTGACCAGCCGCGCGCAGGCGTGAACGACCGACTGCGGGTCCGGCACGTGCTCCAGCATCTCCATGCAGGTGACGACGTCGTACTCCCCGGCGTGCTTCGCCGCGTGTTCTTCCACGGTTTCCTGGACATAGTCGACCTGAATACCGCTCTCCAGGGCATGCAGTTTCGCGACCTGAAGCGGTTCAAACCCCATATCCAGACCGGTGACCGTAGCGCCTTCCCGGGCCATGCTTTCTGCCAGGATGCCGCCGCCGCAGCCGACATCCAGCACTTTCTTACCAAACAGGCCGCCTGAGCGCTCCGCAATATAGCCAAGACGCAAAGGATTAATGCGATGTAACGGTTTGAATTCGCCCTCTAAATCCCACCAGCGCGATGCGACGGCTTCAAATTTAGCGATTTCATTATGATCAACATTGTGGGCCACCGACGGTTTTTCGGCATTCATGGGCGCTATTACTCCTGTTCAGTTCAGACCGGCAAGTATATCAGGCCTCCGCGATGAATAAACCGTCTATCCCTGTCCCTTTCACAGCGTGAAAATCATTGGGTATTGGTTTACCCGTATCACCTCGGCTGTGTTATAATTTGCGACCTTTGAATCCGGGATACAGTAGAGGGATAGCGGTTAGATGAGCGACCTTGCGAGAGAAATTACACCGGTCAACATTGAGGAAGAGCTGAAGAGCTCCTATCTGGATTATGCGATGTCGGTCATTGTTGGCCGTGCGCTGCCGGATGTCCGAGATGGCCTGAAGCCGGTACACCGTCGCGTACTATACGCCATGAACGTATTGGGCAATGACTGGAACAAAGCCTATAAAAAATCTGCCCGTGTCGTGGGTGACGTCATCGGTAAATACCACCCTCATGGTGATACTGCCGTATACGACACCATTGTACGTATGGCGCAGCCATTCTCCCTGCGTTACATGCTGGTAGATGGCCAGGGTAACTTTGGTTCGGTCGACGGCGACTCCGCCGCAGCGATGCGTTATACGGAAATCCGTATGTCGAAGATCGCCCATGAACTGATGGCCGACCTCGAAAAAGAGACGGTGGATTTCGTCGATAACTATGACGGCACGGAGAAAATCCCTGACGTTATGCCGACCAAAATCCCGAACCTGCTAGGCAACGGTTCGTCCGGTATCGCGGTAGGTATGGCGACCAATATTCCGCCGCACAACCTGACCGAAGTGATCAACGGCTGTCTGGCCTACGTTGAAAACGAAGACATCAGCATTGAAGGGCTGATGGAACATATTCCCGGCCCGGACTTCCCGACCGCTGCGATCATCAACGGTCGCCGCGGCATTGAAGAGGCCTATCGTACGGGTCGCGGAAAAGTGTACATTCGCGCCCGCGCGGAAGTGGAAGCTGACGCGAAGACCGGCCGCGAACCCATCATCGTGCATGAAATTCCGTATCAGGTGAACAAAGCGCGCCTGATTGAGAAAATCGCCGAGCTGGTCAAAGACAAACGCGTTGAAGGCATCAGCGCGCTGCGCGACGAGTCTGATAAAGATGGCATGCGCATCGTGATTGAAGTGAAGCGCGATGCGGTGGGTGAGGTGGTGCTTAACAACCTCTATTCGCAGACTCAGCTCCAGGTCTCCTTCGGTATCAACATGGTTGCCCTGCACCATGGTCAGCCGAAGATCATGAACCTGAAAGAAATTATTGCCGCGTTCGTGCGCCACCGCCGCGAAGTGGTGACCCGTCGTACTATTTTTGAACTGCGTAAAGCCCGCGATCGCGCGCATATCCTCGAAGCGCTGGCGATTGCCCTGGCCAACATCGATCCGATTATCGAACTGATTCGCCGCGCGCCGACTCCGGCGGAAGCGAAAGCAGCATTAATCGCGCGTTCATGGGATCTGGGCAACGTTTCCGCTATGCTGGAACGCGCAGGCGATGACGCCGCTCGTCCGGAATGGCTGGAGCCTGAGTTCGGCGTACGCGACGGTCAGTACTACCTGACCGAACAGCAGGCGCAGGCGATTCTGGATCTGCGTTTGCAGAAACTGACCGGTCTTGAGCATGAAAAACTGCTCGATGAATACAAAGAGCTGCTGGAACAGATTGCGGAACTGCTGCACATTCTGGGCAGCGCCGATCGCCTGATGGAAGTTATCCGTGAAGAGCTGGAGCTGGTCCGTGAACAGTTCGGCGACGCGCGTCGTACCGAGATCACCGCTAACAGCGCGGATATCAACATCGAAGACCTGATCAACCAGGAAGATGTTGTCGTGACCCTTTCGCATCAGGGCTACGTGAAGTACCAGCCGTTAACCGATTACGAAGCACAGCGTCGTGGCGGTAAAGGTAAATCTGCGGCGCGTATAAAAGAAGAAGACTTTATCGACCGCCTGCTGGTGGCCAACACCCACGACACGATCCTCTGCTTCTCCAGCCGCGGGCGTCTGTACTGGATGAAGGTTTATCAGCTGCCGGAAGCCAGCCGCGGCGCGCGCGGGCGTCCGATCGTCAACCTGCTGCCGCTTGAAGCCAACGAACGTATCACCGCGATTCTGCCGGTACGTGAGTACGAAGAGGGCGTGAACGTCTTTATGGCTACCGCCAGCGGTACCGTGAAGAAAACGGCGCTGACCGAATTCAGCCGTCCGCGTTCTGCCGGTATTATCGCGGTTAACCTCAACGAAGGCGACGAGCTGATTGGCGTCGATCTGACCTCCGGTCAGGACGAAGTTATGCTGTTCTCCGCCGCCGGTAAAGTGGTGCGCTTTAAAGAGGACGCCGTCCGCGCAATGGGCCGTACCGCTACCGGCGTACGCGGCATCAAGCTGGCCGGCGAAGATAAAGTGGTTTCGTTGATCATTCCGCGCGGTGAAGGGGCCATCCTGACCGTTACGCAGAATGGCTACGGTAAACGTACCGCGGCTGATGAGTATCCAACCAAGTCGCGTGCGACCCAGGGCGTAATCTCAATCAAAGTGACCGAACGCAACGGTTCCGTGGTGGGCGCGGTGCAGGTTGATGACTGCGACCAGATTATGATGATCACCGATGCGGGCACGCTGGTACGAACCCGCGTTTCCGAGGTGAGCATTGTCGGCCGTAACACTCAGGGCGTGATCCTGATTCGTACCGCGGAAGATGAAAACGTGGTCGGTCTGCAGCGCGTTGCTGAGCCGGTTGATGACGAAGAGCTGGATGCCATCGACGGCAGCGCGGCGGAAGGCGATGAAGATATCGCGCCGGAAGCAGATACTGACGATGACATCGCCGAAGATGAAGAGTAATTCTCTGCGGTAATTGTTCTGAAAGGGTCGGGCTCATCCCCGGCCCTTTTTGTTTTCCCGTTGCGGGACCGTAGTTTTATCGTTACCTTAACGCCATTCTGTTGAGCCCCTGACGGCCGAGCATCGCCACATTGAAATATCTAGCTTCTTTCCATAACACGTTAAAAGTTTCACGCTATCTGTTCAGAGCGCTGGCGGTACTGCTGTGGGTGCTGGCCGCTTTTGTTTCGGTGTTTTACATCGTCAACGCTTTGCACGATCGGGAATCGGAAATTCGCCAGGAATTTAACCTCAATGCCGATCAGGCGCAGCGCTATATACAGCGTACGGCCGACGTGATTAAGGAGCTGAAATATGTTGCCGGTAATCGGCCGATAGATGGCGGCGAAGGCGGCGATACGCCGGCCCAGCGCGGCAATATTTCAATTCCTGATTTTGAACCGCTCTATCCGGATTCCGACTGTGCGCTGATGAGTTCCACCTGGCGTAATTCGCTGCAGTCATTGGCGTGGTTTATGCGCTACTGGCGCGACAATTTCTCCACGGCCTACGACCTCTATCGTATTTTTTTGATTGGTAGCGACAATCTGTGCATGGCCAACTTCGGCCTGCGTGACATCCCGCTGGAGCGGGACCAGGCGCTTAAAGTACTGCATCAGCGCATTGAGCAGTATCGCGACGCGCCGCAAAACGAGCGCGGCAATAATCTGTTCTGGATAAGCCAGGGCGTGCGCCCGGGCGTTGGCTATTTCTATGCGCTCACGCCCATCTATGTGGCGAATCGTCTGCAGGCGATGCTTGGCGTAGAGCAAACCATCCGTATGGAAAGTTTCTTTACCCCAGGCAGTTTGCCGATGAACGTGACGATCCTAGACGATAAAGGACAGTCGCTGATTTCACTTGCCGGGTCGAATAGCAATATCAAACCGGACGCGAAGTGGATGCAGGAACGTCTGTGGTTTGGCTATACCGCGGGTTTTCGCGAGCTGGCGATGAAAAAAAGCCTGCCGCCGTCATCCTTAAGTATTGTCTATTCGGTGCCGGTAGATCAGGTGCTGGAACGCATTCGGATGCTGATACTGAACGCGGTGGTACTCAATCTGCTCACCGGCGCGCTCCTTTTCGCCCTCGCCCGAATGTATGAACGACGGATTTTTATTCCGGCCGAAAATGATGCCCAGCGCCTGGAAGAGCATGAGCAGTTCAACCGCAAAATCGTTGCCTCCGCGCCGGTGGGGATCTGTATTTTACGTACCCTCGACGGCACCAATATCCTGAGTAACGAGCTGGCGCATAACTATCTCAACATGTTAACTCATGAGGACCGGCAGCGGCTGACGCAAATTATCTGCGGCCAGCAGGTAAACTTTGTCGATGTGCTGACCAGCAATAATACCACCCTGCAAATCCGCTTTGTCCATTCGCGCTATCGCAACGAGAACGTGGCGATCTGCGTACTGGTGGACGTATCGGCGCGCGTCAAAATGGAAGAGTCCCTGCAGGAGATGGCCCAGGCCGCCGAGCAGGCCAGCCAGTCGAAATCGATGTTCCTCGCCACCGTCAGCCACGAACTGCGTACGCCGCTGTACGGGATTATCGGCAACCTCGATCTCTTGCAGACCAAGGAGCTACCGAAGGGCGTCGATCGTCTGGTGACAGCGATGAACAACTCTTCCAGCCTGCTGCTGAAAATCATTAGCGATATTCTCGATTTCTCTAAAATTGAGTCCGAGCAGCTTAAAATTGAGCCGCGGGAGTTTTCGCCGCGTGAGGTAATGAACCATATCTCCGCCAACTATCTGCCGCTGGTGGTGCGTAAACATCTCGGGCTGTACTGCTTTATTGAGCCAGACGTTCCGCAACTGATGTCCGGCGATCCGATGCGCCTGCAGCAGGTTATTTCAAACCTGTTGAGTAATGCGATTAAGTTTACCGATACCGGCTGTATTGTCCTGCACGTAGAGCGGGCGGATGATTATCTGCGCATCAGCGTACGCGACACCGGCGAAGGGATCCCGGCGAAAGAGGTGCTACGCCTGTTCGATCCGTTCTTCCAGGTCGGTACCGGCGTGCAGCGCAACTTCCAGGGAACCGGGCTCGGCCTGGCGATTTGTGAAAAGCTTATCAGCATGATGGATGGCGATATCGCCGTCGAAACCGAACCGGGTATGGGCAGTCGATTCACTATTCGTATCCCGCTTTATGGCGTGCAAAATACGCCGCCGCTGAATATTGATGGCCTGGCTGAAAAATGCTGCTGGCTGGCGATTGATAACAGCTCGCTGGCGGTGTTCGTCGAGCAGTTGCTGACCTTCCACGGCGTTCCTGTCCGTCGTTTTGACGGGCAAACGCCGGGAGCGGAAGATATTCTGTTAACCGATAGCGAGACGCATGAATCCTGGGCTGGCTGCGCGATGGTGATCTTCTCTCGTCGGCATATCGGTATTCCGCAAGAGCGGGTACCCGGCGAGTGGCTGCATAGCGTCGCCACGCCGCACGAGCTACTGCCGCTGCTGGGACGCATCTTCCATATTGCCGTAGCCAGTGCGGATAACGGCCCTGCGCTAGCTGCCGCGGATGCGCAAAACGCCAGCAATGATGACATGATGATTCTGGTGGTTGACGATCATCCGATCAACCGTCGCCTGCTGGCCGATCAGCTTGGATCGCTGGGCTATCAATGCGTGACGGCAAATGATGGGGTCGATGCGCTGAATGTCCTGAGCAAACAGCATATTGATATCGTGCTCAGCGATGTCAACATGCCGAACATGGACGGCTATCGTCTGACTCAGCGTATTCGCCAGCTGGGGCTCACGCTGCCGGTGATTGGCGTCACTGCCAACGCGCTGGCGGAAGAGAAGCAGCGCTGCCTGGAATCCGGTATGGACAGCTGTCTTTCTAAGCCGGTCACGCTGGATATCATTAAGCAGACGTTAACGCTCTATGCTGCGCGGGTACGTAAGGGAAGGGAGTAGAGAAGATTCCCGGATAACGCCGCGCTATCCGGGAAGAAAAGAGTTTAGTCTTTGTCGGTGGAGCTCAGGGAAACGGAAGAAAGGTAGTTCAGCAGGGCGATGTCGTTTTCCACGCCGAGCTTCATCATCGCCGATTTTTTCTGGCTACTGATGGTTTTGATGCTGCGGTTGAGCTTTTTGGCTATCTCGGTGACCAGGAAGCCTTCGGCGAACAGGCGCAGCACTTCACTCTCTTTCGGCGACAAACGTTTGTCGCCGTAACCGCCAGCGCTGATTTTTTCCAGCAGGCGCGAAACGCTCTCGGGAGTGAATTTTTTGCCTTTTTGCAGCGCTGCCAGCGCTTTAGGCAGGTCGGTTGGCGCCCCCTGTTTCAGGACAATCCCTTCTATGTCCAGATCCAGAACCGCGCTAAGGATCGCCGGGTTGTTATTCATCGTCAGTACAATGATTGACAGGTCCGGGAAATGACGCTTGATGTATTTGATAAGCGTAATGCCATCGCCGTATTTATCACCGGGCATGGATAAATCGGTAATCAGGACATGTGCGTCCAGTTTTGGCAGATTGTTGATTAATGCGGTGGAGTCTTCAAACTCGCCGACAACGTTCACCCACTCAATTTGTTCAAGTGACTTACGAATACCGAACAGTACGATCGGATGGTCATCGGCAATAATTACGTTCATATTGTTCATGTATTAGGCTACCTTGCTACAGCAAGCTCTTGACGTAGTCGTCAATGTCGCTGATATATTTTTCTATGCCTTGCGCATCTTTTTCTCGGATCAGATGCTCAAGCGTTTCACATAACTGCTTGCCGGGTACCAGATTTAGCATAGCAAACGCCCCTTTGAGGCGGTGAGCGGTCTGCGCCAGCGCGGCGAAATCGCCCGTTGCCCGTTCATTATACAGCCTCTTAACATCATCTGGTACCGTGTCAGCAAACAGCGTGTAATAGCCGCTGGCATGCAGTTCGGCGTTACTTTCGCTACCGGCAGAGGAAGGCTGCTCCTCTTCCTCTGCAAGCTGCTGCTCAATCAATTGCAGGATAGCTTCCTGCAGCGCAGCGCTGATATTAAAGTTTACGCGGAGCTGACCAGGACCAATCTTATGAACCCGGGCTTCATCATCGCTTAAAAGCAAGCCCGAAGCAGTAAGATTAGACGGATTATCCGTTAAAAAGAGATCATATTGTTGACTTGTGATTCTGTCATCCGGCGTGATGCAGGTGGCCCCCCAGCTCTCCAGCTGGCGAGTCACAATACGGCGGACTTCATTGGCGGTCACATCAAGCAATATCACCACGTCATCCAGCAGATGTTCCCCTGACTCACTCTCCTCTGCGCTGGCGGCCATTTTTAAATGCAGGGAGTAGCGGGTACCCAGCGACTCGCGTGCTTTGATATTGAGCTGCCCGCCGAGCTTGCGCGTCAGGCGATCGCAGAGCCAGAAGGTGAGGGCGTTGGCCTTGCCGTAGAGGTCTGCCTGCGTATCGTTGAGGAACGGGAAGTGCATATTGTCAATTTCGTTTGCGGAAACGCCGTTGCCGGTATCGAGAATACGGAAGGTCAGACGATCGTCCGCTGATTCATCTTTACTCACTTCCAGAGTAATTTTGCCATTAGGCGTGGTGGTAACCGAATACTGGATAAGCAGTAAAAGCGTACGGCGCAGGGCGTCGCGATCGCCGTAGCGTTGCTCATTGGCCGGCAAGGCGTTGTTAATCAGCAGCTGTAGACCCTTACGTTTGATGATAGGTAGCACTTCAGGCACCACTTCATCTATCAGTTCCTGAATCGAGAATAGACCCTGAGCGCTCTTCCAGCTATCGCTCTCCAGCAGGTTTGCCAGCTCGATTTCATCTACCAACTGCACCAGTTCGTCCGCATGCTGGGCCAGCCTGCGGCTTTCTGCCATGCCGAGCGCCGCGGCTTCTTCCGCCAGCGTCTGCGCCGGCTGCCTGAGCGCCGCTCCGATATGCTGCATAAACGCCGTGCGGCCCTGCTGATTTTTCTCATACAGACGCTGGGCCTGCTTAAGTTTCTTATTCACCATCACCTCACGGTCCTGATCGCGAATAATAAAAATTTGCGTTCGTGGCGAAACCTGACTGCGGAACTGACGGATTTCATACAGTTCATTGTTCACCGTCGCCTGGATCACGCCCTGATGCTGATCGGCCATATTAATGATGTTTTGCAGGTTCAGATGCGGCAGCAGATGATCGGCGATCGGATTGCTGATCACCGTACGGTTAGCCTCCAGATCGTGCACCAGCAGCCCGAGCGGCAGCAGGGAAACGATCTCTTCGTGAATGGCGCGCTGAGCGCGTAGTTCACTATTGGCTGCCGAGGAGATAGCCGTTCCCGCGACGCTTTTACGTCCGCTGTAGTGGCGGAAGGTGGTAAATCCGAACAGCGCCAGCGCCAGCAGACCAATATTCAGCAGCAGCGGCAGTAAAATATTTTGCAGCGATTCCAGAATCAGCTCGCTAAAGGGCACCATCCAGACCAGGCGCATACCGGTGGTATTAATGGTCGTGATAATTTCAATCTGCGGGCCGTTAAAGTTAATGCTGACGATGTCGGCAGCTTCTTTATCCGGATTGCTGGTTCCGTTCTGCGAGGGATCGGGCTCCAGACGGAAACTCTCCAGAGACATACTCGGCGGAATGAGATCGTTAATGGGCAGATCGAAGGCCACTACCGTCGCCAGATGACCGGGCTGGTTAAAGGTGGTGCGTAAGGTGAAGTAGTAGCCGTTTTGCCAGGCGAGGTGGCGCAGCGACGAAAACGTCTCGCGTTCATCAAGGGTATTGGCCTGCAGCAGCATCTCAGCCCGGCGTGATTCAACGACGCTGCTGATCGTCGATTCTTTGAAGCTGGAAGAGAGATCTTTTAACGGCAGCGTTGAAACCAGTATCAGGCTGTTATCCAGGCCGTTGAGATAATACATTGACCAGGGAATCGTCTCGGCGCCCCACAGGATATCGAGATAGTTGGAGATTTTTTGCGTCATTTCCAGCGTTGAGCCGTCATGAGAGCCAAAAATCAGCGCTTCGGTTTTGCGCCGGGGTTTCTCCAGATAGTAAACATCCTGCTTTAAACGCGTTTCCTGCAACCCGGTCTCGGAGGCTGAGCTGGCAGAGGTTGCGGCGATGTTGTCATAGATTTGCCAGGTGGCGTAGCGCCAGGTATCGATGCGTTTATGCAAGTCGTAGCTGCCTTCACCAACCTGGTAGCTTATATCTTTTAGCCAGGCTTTAAAGGCGCTT
>OKHZ01000043.1_pt1 | contig 10059 bp, 12 predicted proteins | sample 1609961 | NCBI WGS metagenome assembly OKHZ01 (sample SAMN04436601, study PRJEB24849) | human gut metagenome | biome: human gut; feature: NICU; material: stool | host: Homo sapiens | place: USA: Saint Louis, MO | collected 2009-12-06 | reverse complement strand
CCCGCTGCTTAAAATGCCAGCTGGTCCTGCGCCCAGTCGATCGCCTCCGCATCCTGAACGAGATCCGACTTGCCCGCAAAACGCAGATGTTCACCGGCGCTGTCGCTACGCGCAAGGGCATAAATATCCCCCACCGGGAACTGACGATCGGCAAGAGTTTCGAGCAGGGCTTCGCCTACGGCGCCCGTTGCGCCCAGTATGGCAATATTCCAGCCTTCAGACATGGTGGTGTACTCCAGAAAAAAAGCGGCCCTGCCGGATTATCCAGCAGGAGCATTAAGATGATATTAACGAACAGGATGATGTACGGCGTTAAAGCCAAGCTGGCGCAGCAGCGTCGCCGCCTGGGCATCACTACACTGCACGTACAGCGAAGACCATTCGCGACGTTCCTGGTAATTCTTGCGCAGCTTATCGAACTCGCCCGCAACGCCCGCGACTTTTCGCAGCGGCGCATCATCGCGGCGCACATCATACACCAAATGCGCCAGCCGTTTTAGCGTTGCCTGATCGAGCGGCCCGTGCAACGTAATGCGGCCAAACTCCGGCGCCGGTAGCAGCGTGTCCAGCGCCACCTGCTGCGGGTGGCCAATAAACGCGCTGTAGGCCTCAAAAAACTAGGTCGTACAGCGCGCTTTTCATTCAAGGGTGTAGGAGGCAATATGCGGCGTACCAATATCCACCCGCTTGAGCAGCTCGATATTTAGGTCCGGCTCCGGCTCCCAGACATCCAGCACCACGCTTAACGGCTGATTTTCCTGTAGTCGTTTAAGCAGCGCAGCGTTATCCACCACTGCCCCACGGCAGGCGTTGATTAATATCGTCCCCGGCTTCAGGCGGCGAATCAGCGCCTCATCCGCCAGGTGCAGCGTTTTGTACTGCCCTTCCTTATAGAGCGGCGTATGGAAAGTCAGAATGTCGGCTTCCTGCACCAGCTCGTCAAGAGGACGGAAGTCGCCCTCATCGCCGCGATCGGCGCGCGGGGGATCGCAAAGCAGCGTTTTAATTCCCAGCGCCTCGAGACGTTTGTGCAGGCGCCCGCCTACGTTGCCGACGCCCACGATCCCGACGGTACGGTCGCGCAGCGCAAAGCCATCGCGTTCAGCCAGCATGAGCAGCGCGGAAAAGTCATATTCCTCCACCGCGATAGCAGTACAGCCCGGCGCCGCGGAAAAACCGATTCCCGCCCGCTGCAGCCACGCCTGATCGACATGGTCGGTGCCTGCCGTTGCGGTGCCAACAAATTTGATAGCCTTGCCGGAGAGCAGCGCTTCGTTAACTTTGGTGACGGATCGCACCATCAGCGCATCAGCGTCATTGAGCGCTTCGACCGGAACGGGACGACCCGCAACGGCCTTCACTTCCCCCAGGCGGCTAAAAAGCTCGCGCGCATAGGGCATATTTTCATCAACGAGGATTTTCACGGTTCAGTACCTGTCTGAGAGCGAGAGTAAACCGGGGAAGTGTGCCATAATCTGCCCGCCAGGAACATCACCACCCGGCCCTGAGTACAGTAATTTAGTACAGCACTACGCAAAGGATTAATCATGACGCATCCCGTTTCAGGTATGTCCGATCGCCCTCCGGGGACAGGCGAACCTCCGCTCACTACCCAGCAGCGCACCGCGCTTGAGCGGCTCATTACGCGCCTGGTGGCGTTAACATCGCAGCAAAGTGCGGAAGTGTGGGCCTGCGTAAAGCACGATCTGCGCCTGAAAAACGCCGCCCCGCTGTTGGCAAGCCATTTTGCGGCCGCCGAACACAGCCTGAACCAGCGCTTAATCCTTGCCCAACAGAATCACCACCGCCGGCAAATCCTGGCGCAGCTGAGCGAACTGCTGAACCAGGGTAATAATCGTCAGGCGGTCAGCGATTATATTCGTCAGCATGACGGTCAAACCGCGCTGCATGCGCTCACCCAGCCGCAGCTGGAGAATGTTTTGCAACTGCTGCAAAGCGGTCAGCTCTCGATTCCTCAGCCGCAGCAGCGCCCGCCAACCCATCGTCCACTGCTGCCAGCGGAGCACAATACGCTCAATCAACAGGTGACCAAACTGGCAGCAGCTACCGGGGAGTCCAGCAAGCTCATCTGGCAGTCGATGCTGGAGCTAAGCGGCGTCAAAAGCGGGGAACTGATCCCGGCGACCCACTTCACTCCCCTCTCATACTGGCTCCATGCGCGGCAAACGCTCAGCACGCAGGCTACGCCGACGCTGATGTCATTGCAGGCCGCCCTGAAGCAGCCGCTTGAAGCCGCGGAGTGGCAAAGAGTGATGGATTTTGCGCAAACCAGCTGGCACGCAACGGCGCAAACGCCGCTAAGCGCAGCCCAGCTGCTGACGCTGCTGAACAAAATTTTCGTGCTCAGGGGCGCCAGAGCGCAAGAGACGCTGGCGAGCCCACCGGTTCAGGCGCCGCCTTCATCGCCGTGGCTGGCGTTTAAAAAGCCGTGGGCTATCGCGTTGACGCTGCTCGCGGGGCTTATTTTGCTGTGGTTAGTGATTTAACCGCCTGTTCGGCCCGTATACCGGGCCGAACAAAAGGCCTATTTACGCAGCGATACCAGCGTAATGAGGATCCCCAGCACGGCGCATATTGCCGCCGCCAGGAAGACGGAAGAATAGCCTAAAGAAGTCGCAAGCAATCCGGTAAGCGGGCCGGTGACGCCGTAGGAGATATCCTGAAACGCAGCGTAGCCGCCAAGCGCCGTTCCTCGAACCTGCGGCGGTACCCGCTTCACAACCTCTACGCCCAGCGCCGGGAAGATAAGCGAGCAACCGCAGCCGGTTAGCGCCGCGCCCGCCAGCGCGACCCAGGCATTGGGCGCCTGCCAGAGCAGCGCCAGGCCTACCGCCTCAATCAACAGCGAAACGATGGCCACTTTCACCCCACCGAAGCGGTCCGGCATCCAACCAAACAGCACGCGCATCAGCACAAATGCTCCACCAAACGCGGTTAAGGTAAAACCGGCCATCGCCCAGCCGTTGCTGGCGAAATAGAGGGAGACGAACGTGCCTATCACCGCGAAACCGACGCCCTGCAGTCCAAGACCAATACCGGGCCGCCAGATCATTCCCACCACGCTCCACAGCGACGGACGCGCGCCGCCGAGGGCGGGAATTTTACGCACCGTGCCGTTAATCGCCCACGCCACCAGCGGCAGCACCATGGTGACGCCGGCCAGCGCTGCAACGCCGTAATGGCTGTAGATCAGCAGCCCCAGCGGAGCTCCTGCCGCCAGCGAGCCGTATATCGCCATGCCGTTCCACGACATCACTTTACCTGAGCGCATCGGGCCCACCAGCCCCATTCCCCAGCTTAAATTGCCGGTGAGCAGCTGGCTTTCACCAAACCCCAGGATCAGACGGCCCAGCACCAGCAGGCCAAACTTCGCCATTACGGGGACCGGCAGCAGCGCGGCGCATAGCCAGGCACCTCCAGCCAGCGCACAGGCCAGCATCCCCTGTAGCACAGAGCGTTTCGCGCCGTACTGGTCCGCCAGACGACCTGCATAGCCGCGGGTTAATACGGTCGCCAGAAACTGGATACCAACGGCGATACCAACCATGGTGTTGCCGAAGCCCAGTTCCTGATGGACGAACAAGGGGATAACCGGCAGCGGCAGGCCAACGGTCATATAGGTAAGAAAAACGGCGAAAGTGATCCGAAACAGCGAACCATTCGCTGAAGGCGTTTTTTTTGTTTCAGTGACTGCGGACATGCTTTACTCCAGTTCGCAGAGTAAGGCGAGGTGATGGCCACGCCCTCTCCACCTGATTATCAGGTTTAAGGCGCGTTGGATGACGTTAAACGCTTACGCATTATCTGAGAGAATAATGTTGTGGCAGGAGTTTGCCTTTACACCCAGGGGTCTGTCAAGAATACAAAAAAGGGGAGCCGGCAGGCTCCCCTTGCAAAGCATGCTCGTTATGCGCTGTATTTACGCATCACCAGCGTGGCGTTAGTACCGCCAAAGCCGAAGCTGTTAGACATTACGGTAGTCAGCGCACGCTCGGTCGGCTCGGTCACAATGTTCTGACCAGCTGCCTGTTCGTCCATCTCTTCAATGTTGATGCTCGGGGCAATAAAGCCGTGTTCCAGCATCAGCAGAGAGTAGATAGCCTCCTGTACGCCAGCGGCGCCCAGGGAGTGACCGGTCATCGCTTTGGTCGCGGAGATAGCCGGGCTGTTATCGCCGAAGACTTCGCGAATCGCCCCCAGCTCTTTCACGTCGCCTACCGGCGTAGAGGTACCGTGGGAGTTCAGATAGTCAATCGGCGTATCTACGCCTTCCATCGCCATCTTCATGCAGCGAACCGCACCTTCACCGGACGGGGCAACCATATCTGCGCCATCGGAAGTTGCGCCGTAGCCAACGATTTCAGCATAGATGTGCGCGCCGCGCGCCAGCGCATGTTCCAGCTCTTCAACCACAACCATACAGCCGCCGCCAGCAATAACGAAACCATCACGGTGGGTATCATAAGTACGGGAAGCTTTATCCGGCGTTTCGTTATATTTGGTGGACAGCGCGCCCATCGCGTCGAACTCACACGCCATCTCCCAGCACAGCTCTTCGCCGCCACCGGCAAACACGATATCCTGTTTGCCCAGCTGGATTTGTTCCACAGCATTACCGATGCAGTGCGCAGACGTTGCGCAGGCGGAGCTGATGGAGTAGTTCACACCGTAAATTTTGAAAGGTGTTGCAAGGCAAGCGGAGACCGCGGATGCCATCGCCTTGGTCACCACATAAGGACCTACAGCTTTCAGGCCGCGCGGGCTGCGCATGGCATCAGCGCCAAAAACCTGAGACTTAGAAGAACCGCCAGAACCGGCAATCAGGCCCACGCGCGGGTTTTGCTGATAGACCTCATCTTTCAGGCCTGCATCTTCAATCGCCTGCTGCATGGAGAGATAGGAATAGATAGAGGCATCGTTCATGAAACGAACCACTTTACGGTCGATCAAACCGGTTGTATCCAGTTTAACGTTGCCCCATACGTGGCTGCGCATTCCCGAATCTTTAAACTCTTCAGAGAAAGTGATCCCGGAGCGTCCTTCACGCAGAGATGCCAGGACTTCCTGCTGGTTATTACCAATACTGGAAACGATGCCCAGGCCAGTAATCACTGCACGTTTCATTCAATACCTCTGTAAGTCGCACTATATTAAGTTTCGAGTCGCACAATAGCGTACACTTGTACGCCGAACAAGTCCGATCAGCCAATTTGTGTATAAATTTGCGCCCTCAGGCACACATCGTTAAGATCGTTCTACGCCTTGTGATTCGAGTAACTTACGTGAAACAAAACGCCATACAACCTGCCAACCTCGAATTTAATGCTGAGGGTACACCTGTTTCCCGAGATTTCGACGATGTCTACTTTTCCAATTACAACGGTCTGGAAGAGACGCGCTACGTTTTCCTCGACGGCCACCGGCTCAACGAACGCTTTTCAACACATTCACGTCCGTTATTTGTGGTTGCCGAAAGCGGGTTCGGTACCGGCCTTAACTTTCTGACGCTGTGGCAGGCGTTTGACGTTTTTCGCCGCGATAACCCTCAGGCTACCCTGCAAAGATTACACTTCATCAGTTTCGAAAAATTCCCGCTGCGCGCGGACGATCTGCGCCTCGCTCACCAGCACTGGCCGGAGCTTGCGCCCTGGGCCGAGCAGCTGCAGGCCCGTTGGCCACTGCCGTTTGCCGGCTGTCATCGACTACTGCTGGACGAGGGCCGCGTCACGCTGGATTTATGGTTTGGCGATATTAACCAGCTGACCAACGAGCTGGACGACTCGCTCAATCAGCAGGTAGACGCCTGGTTTCTGGATGGCTTTGCGCCCGCCAAAAACCCGGACATGTGGACGGCGGAACTCTTTGCGGCAATGGCTCGCCTGGCGAGACCCGGCGGCACTCTGGCCACCTTTACCTCCGCAGGTTTTGTGCGCCGCGGGCTGGAGGAAGCCGGTTTCAGCATGCAGAAACGCAAGGGCTTTGGCCGCAAGCGAGAAATGCTCATCGGGGAAATGAATCAACAACTCAACTTTCCCGCGCGTGCGCCGTGGTTTGCCCGCGGCGGCACCGAACAGCGCGATGCGGCGATTGTTGGCGGAGGGATCGCCAGCGCCCTGCTCGCTCTGGCGCTGCTGCGGCGCGGGTGGCAGGTGACACTATACTGCGCCGATGACGCTCCGGCACAAGGCGCATCCGGCAATCGCCAGGGAGCGCTCTATCCGCTGCTCAGCCAGCACGACCCCGCCCTGGCCCGCTTTTTCCCCGCTGCATTTACTTTCGCTCGCCGCCTCTACGACGATCTGCCGGTCATGTTCGATCATGACTGGTGCGGGGTGACGCAGCTGGGCAGGGATGAAAAAAGCGCGCATAAAATTGCCCAGATGGTTCAGCTTAATCTGCCGCCGGAAATCGCCCTCGCCGTTAATGCGCAGAGCGCTGCGGAACAAGCAGGAGTGGAAACCGGCTGCGGAGGAATAACCTATCCTGCCGGAGGCTGGCTGTGCCCCCAGCAGTTAACCGCAGAACTGCTGGCGCTCGCCGCCACTCGCGGATTACGGGTTCACTACCGCTATCCCGTAGAGACTATCAGCGCGGACAATACCGGCTGGCAATTAAACGATCGTCAGTTTCATGAAGTCGTGGTGCTGGCCAATGGCCATCAGGTAACCCGCTTCAGCCAGACGGAGCATCTTCCGATGTATCCCGTCGCCGGCCAGGTCAGCCATATACAAACAACGCCAGGGCTATCGTCTTTACGCCAGGTGCTGTCCTACAACGGCTACCTGACGCCGCAAAACCCGCACAACCAGCAGCACTGCATCGGCGCCAGCTATCAACGTGGACAGACAGATACCGCGTTTAGCGCCGACGATCAGCAGCAGAATCGACAGCGTCTGATAGACTGTTTCCCGCAGGCGCAATGGACGCGGGAGGTTGACGTAAGCGCGAATGAGTCCCGCAGCGGCGTGCGCTGTGCGACGCGCGATCATTTGCCGATGGTCGGCAGCGTGCCTGATTATGACGCGACCTTAAGTGAATATGCCTCGCTGGTTGAACATCAGGATAAGGCCGAAGCAGCGCCGGTTTACCGCAATCTTTATATGCTGGGTGCGCTGGGTTCGCGCGGCCTCTGCTCCGCCCCGCTCGCGGCAGAGATCCTCGCGGCGCAAATGAGCAATGAGCCATTACCGATGGATCAAGAGACGCTAGCTGCGCTGAATCCGAACCGGCTATGGGTAAGAAAACTGCTGAAAGGGAGAGCGGTGAAATAATAGCGGAGGAACCGTGCCCGGCGGGATGAACGCCGGGCGTCGGCTTAAGTAAGCGCTACAGAACTACGCCTGCATCGCCTTCTGATACAACCTGTCCCACATTCCCTGCACCAGTATCTGATCCGGCGGCGACAGTTCGCCCGCGCTGATGGCTTTTTCCAGGCTTTGGGTCACTTTATCATGCACCGCCTGCGCAGTATGCTCCCCTTCTCCTTCCAGCTCGGCCACCGCCAGCGTCAGGTGGCCGCGCAGATAACCGCCGGCAAACAGTTCATCATCACTGGCGTGGTCTACCATATTGTCAATTAACGCCAGAATGCGTGATTCAAACTCCGCGATCATCTTCTTTCCTCATATTATGTAAAGCGTGGCCTTAGTGCAGGTCTTCCGGCCACGGGAACTGTTCTGCCGTCAAAGGCGGCGTTTGGTAATATTCTTGCAGCGCCTTGATAAAACGCGCGGGACGCTCAGGGATCCCTTGCTCCAGATAGATCATGACCTGGGCATGTACCCGCCGCTGAAAAGCGATCCGATCGGGTTCAAAATCCCCTTCCAGATTGTCGCAGCTGACGTTAAACGGATATCCCGCTGCCACGCAAAACAGCCAGTCGAACGCCTGAGGTTTCACCTCGACGTCTTCAAATTTTGACTGGGTCATCGCGTCGCGCCCGTCCGGGCAGTACCAGTAACCGAAATCAACCAGCTCGCGGCGCGCCTTTCCGGCAATGCACCAGTGCGAAATCTCGTGCAGCGCGCTGGCATAAAAGCCGTGGGCAAAGACGATGCGGTTGTAGGGCACCTCTTCATCTGCTGGAAGATAGATCGGTTCGTCATCGCCTTTAATCAGACGGGTATTAAAATCAACGGCAAAACAGCCGTCGAAGATTTCGATCAGCTGTTCGTATTTATGCGTACTGTTCATTAGTTCATCCCCAACCAGCGGAGGATCTCCTGTCCATGGCTATCATAAAGAAGTTTCGCGCTCATCACCGCCGACACCACAACGATCATTGGCCGAATCAGTGACTGTCCTTTGCTCAGCACCAGTCGCGATCCCGCGCGAGCGCCGATAAACTGCCCGGCCATCATCACAAAGCCGGTCGCCCAAATCACCTTGCCGCCAATAATAAACAGCAGCCGGCCGCCAACGTTGGACGTCGCGTTAAGCAATTTTGCATGCGCGGTAGATTTCGCCAGATTGAACCCCGCCAGGGTGACGAAAGCCAGCGCGTAAAAGGATCCGGCGCCCGGGCCAAAGAAACCATCGTAAAAACCGACGCAGCCGCCAGCCACCAGGGCAAACGGCAGACCGTACAGACGTCGCTGCCGGTCCTCTTCGCCGAGTTTCGGCATCAGCAGAAAATAGAGGCCAATGCCGATAACCAGGATTGGCAGTATCTGTTTGAGAACATCAGACTGGACGTGCTGGACCAGCAGCGCGCCGCCGGTCGAGCCGAGAAAGGTCATCAGAATATTGAGCTTCTGGTCGGCCAGATTCACTACCTTGCGGCGGATGAAATAAAGCGAAGCGGACAGCGACCCGCCGCAGGCCTGCAGCTTATTCGTTGCCAGCGCCTGCGCTGGAGGAAGACCCGCCGCCATCAGGGCCGGGACGGTTAATAGCCCGCCGCCGCCCGCCAGGGAGTCAATAAATCCCGCCAGAATGGCCACGAAAAACAGCACCACCATTACCGTCGGCGACACCATAAAAAGATCGATAAAACTATCCATTAAAGAACATGCTCATCCAGTAGCGCCTGGCAGGAAGGCGGCAGCGGAGGCGGCGTCTTCTTCACAGGTGGGGTTGATCCTGGTTTAGGGGGGTCAAACCAGCTTTGCAATTCCGCACCGCAGCCATCGCCGGCCGGTGGCGGAGCCTGATCTTCGCACTCAAGGCTGCCTGCCGGACAGCGCAGGCGCACGTGCATATGCGCCCGGTGCTGGAACCATGGGCGAACTTTGCGTAGCCAGTCGCGATCGTTACCGGCATCCAGGCACAACTGCTGCTTAATTGCCGGGTTGACGAAAATACGCGTGACGTCGCTATCTTCCGCCGCCATCTTAATCAACTGGCTAATTTGCGGGCTCCACAACGACGGCACGACGCGCTTACCATCGCGGGCCACCAGATCCAGCGCCTGCGGCTTCAGCAGCTGAGCTGAACTCCAGCGCGCCTGCGGAAGCTGCAGAAAAATATCGACGTCAAGCCCGGACTGATGGCTGGCATGACCGCCGTTGAAACGCCCCCCGGCTGGCATCCCCATATCGCCAATCAGTACCGTTCCCATACCTCTGTTATACGCCTGGTTGCTTAGACGCTGAATAAACTGCACGAGATCCGGATGGCCGAAGTAGCGGCGCTGATCGGTACGCATCACCTGATAGCCGGTGGCGTTTAACGGCAGCGCCTGCGCGCCAACGATGCAGCCATTGGCAAATGCACCGATCGACTGCGGGCTGCCGCTGATGGGCTGGGTGATTTTCTGCCACGGCGTTGCCGCCAGGCTGGTACTGCTGGCGAGAAGCGCCAGCAGTGCGATAACGGTTTTTTTCATCTATTACCAGCGTGGAATTGATGTCGTCACGTCGCCATTTTGCGCGCGCTGACGCATAAAGTGATCCATAAGCACGATCGCCAGCATCGCTTCGGCAATCGGTACCGCACGAATGCCAACGCAGGGATCGTGACGCCCTTTGGTGATCATCTCGACTTAGGTCCTCAGATCGGAAGAGCGTCGTGTAGGGAAAAAATTTAGATCTCGGTGGT
>OKHZ01000042.1_pt1 | contig 10263 bp, 8 predicted proteins | sample 1609961 | NCBI WGS metagenome assembly OKHZ01 (sample SAMN04436601, study PRJEB24849) | human gut metagenome | biome: human gut; feature: NICU; material: stool | host: Homo sapiens | place: USA: Saint Louis, MO | collected 2009-12-06 | reverse complement strand
ATGCGAAATTTATGACGCTAATGGCGTTGTGTTTATCGATGCCATGAAGCAGTTCGGTTTCAGCCTACCCGCCGCTCCGCTGGCGCCGCGCCGGGATATTAAAGCCTTCGTAGAGCTGCATATTGAGCAGGGTCGCGTGCTGGAAACCAACAAGCAGTCTATCGGCGTGGTCAACGCCATAGTCGGACAGCGTCGCTACACCATCACCCTCACCGGCGAGTCTAACCATGCCGGCACGACGCCAATGGGCTACCGTCGCGATACCGTCCACGCCTTTAGCCGTATCTGCTGCGAATCTATCGCCAAAGCAAAAGCCCACGGTGACCCGCTGGTGCTCACCTTCGGTAAAGTCGACCCGCAGCCGAATACCGTCAACGTGGTGCCGGGCAAAACCGTCTTCACTATGGACTGCCGCCATACCGATGCTCTGGAGTTAACGGCATTTACTGAGGTCATTGAGGCCGATATGCGGCGGATCTGCCAGGAGATGGATATCGGCATTGAGATCGACCTGTGGATGGATGAGGCTCCGGTTCCCATGGAAAAGAAGCTGGTGGCCCAGCTCACCGCGCTTTGTGAAAAAGAGAAGGTGAATTTCCGCGTGATGCACAGCGGCGCGGGACACGACGCGCAGATATTCGCTCCCTGCTTCCCGACCTGCATGATCTTTATGCCGAGCATCAAAGGCATCAGCCATAACCCGGCGGAAAGCACGCATATCGAGGATCTGGCGGAAGGCGTAAAAACGCTCGCCTTAATGTTGCATCAACTGGCCTGGACTGAATAAGGAAACGATCATGGGTTATTTAAATAATGTGCTTGGCTATCGCGATGATTTACTGGCCAGCCGTTCCATCGTGCGCCACGGCAATTACGCGCTGCTGACGCCGGACGGTCTGGTCAAGAACGTTATTCCGGGTTTTGAACATTGCGATGTGACTATTTTGTCAACGCCGAAATTAGGCGCCACCTTTGTTGATTATCTGGTCAAGCTTCATGAAAACGGCGGTCATCAAAGCGGTTTTGGCGGCGAAGGCATCGAGACCTTCCTGTATTTGATTAAGGGAGAAATCATCGCCGGGGCTCAGGGTAAATCCTGCGCGCTGACCGAAGGCGGTTATCTTTACTGCCCGCCGGGTGAGCGGATGACTTTCAGTAATAACCATTCAGCCGATAGCCAGCTCTTCCTCTATAAGCGCCGCTATATTCCAACAGAGGGCCATGCGCCTTATCTGGTCACCGGCAACGTCAGCCAGCTGGAGCGTATTCATTATGAAGGAATGGAAGACGTTATTCTGATCGATTTCCTGCCAAAAGAGCTGGGCTTCGATATGAATATGCATATTCTCTTTTTCGCACCGGGGGCCAGCCACGGCTACATTGAAACCCACGTCCAGGAGCATGGCGCCTATATTCTCTCCGGCCAGGGAGTGTATAACCTCGACAACAGCTGGGTTCCGGTCAAGCAAGGCGATTATATCTTTATGGGCGCTTACTCCCTGCAGGCGGGATACGGCGTCGGACGGGAAACGTTCAGCTACATCTATTCAAAAGACTGCAACCGCGACGTTGAGATCTGATGGCTGACAAGCTGCAAACGTTACTATTGCCCGCTGGCGCGGGCCTACGGACTCAGTACAACTTTTTGCTATCGTCAATTTCGTAGGCCGGGTAAAGGCGCCAGCCGCTAAAAAGCGGGCGCAGTGTTCAAAACAGGTTGGTTATCAAACGCCCAGAATTCACTTTTTTGTTTAGCTATGTTGGATTTTGCCACGGTGTGAACCGTGGCATTTTTTATTCAGGCAGGCAGCGTCTGGCCAAGCTTGATGGCGCAGGCGATATTGCGCGCGCAGGCGTAAAGATTCTGCTCGCCGCGATCCAGCACCTCGGCCAGCGGCGCCAGCGCGGGAAGGATGCTAAAGACCGCATCAATACCATGCTGATGCACCGCTTCGACGCCGTCACCCAGCACGCCGGCGATGCCGATAACCGGAATGCCGTGCTTTTTGGCGATCCGCGCCACGCCAACCGGCGCTTTGCCGCCGACGGTTTGCGAATCCATACGCCCTTCGCCGGTGATCACCAGGTCCGCATCGCGCAGCGCCTCCTCCAGATGAACCGCCTCCAGCACAATATCAATGCCCGATTTCAGCGTGGCGTTAAGGAATATGCGAGCCGCCGCGCCCATCCCGCCGGCCGCGCCGCCGCCGACCATCGCCGTCACATCCTGACCGGTTGCCGCCAGCAGCACCTGAGCGTAATTTTCTAAACCGCGCTCCAGAACGGCGACCATGCCTGCGCAGGCCCCTTTTTGCGGGCCAAAGACCGCCGCCGCGCCGCGTTCGCCGAGCAGCGGATTATCCACATCGCAGGCTACGTCAATCCGGCACTCGCGAAGCCGCGGGTCGAGATCGCGTAAATCAACGTTGACCAGCCGCTCTAACGCTCCGCCGCCGAGGCCGACGCTCTCGCCGCGTTCATCAACAAAGCGTGCTCCCAGCGCCTGAGCCATCCCCATTCCGCCGTCCACCGTGGCGCTGCCGCCAATACCGAGAATTATGTGACGGACGCCGGCGTCCAGCGCATGGCGAATCAGCTCACCGGTGCCGTAGCTGGTGGCCTGCAGGGGGTTGCGTTCGTCGGGGGGAACCAGCATGAGTCCGCTGGCCGCCGCCATCTCAATAAACGCGGTGTGTCCGTCGCCGCTCAGGCCATAGAAAGCGCCGACAAAATCGCCCATCGGCCCCATGACCGGCAGCATCACCATTTTACCCTCGGTGGCCTCAACCATTGCCTCCACCGTCCCCTCGCCGCCGTCGGCGATCGGCAGACAGATGCACTCCGCCTGCGGGAAAATAGAGGTAAAGCCCGCCTTAATCGCCTGGGCGCAGCGGCTGGCGCTTACGCTTTCTTTGAAAGAGTCCGGTGCAATAATTATTTTCATGGTTCATCCTTTTTAATGTCATTACTTAATACGATCCCAGGGAATGAGATTTTCCATCACCACCGCCAGCAGCACGCCGATTAATAAGCCGTTGCCTAATAGCGGTCGAATTGTTAGGGGCAGCGTCTGGAGATAGACCGGCGGCAGGCCCATTAAAAAGATGCCGATAAATAACGGCAGCGCCAGCCGGTAGATATTTCGTGCGGTGAAGGTGATTTGTTTACTGAAAGATAAGCTGGAATATAACAACGGAAGATAGGAGACCAGCATGACCGCGCTGCTAATCGGCAAAGGCAGCGTGGTAAAAAAGTGGGTCAGCGGCGTAAATAGTCCCACCAGCAGACAGCACAGGCAGCCGATAATAAACGGCTGGCGCGAAGTCTCTCCAGTTTGGGTTAATAAACCTATCGATGAAACAAAAGGCGAAAACGGCACCACGCTGAGCGGAACCGTTATTAAGGTCATCAGGCCGGAGATAATTTAGCTTCGTCGGTAGCGGGTATTGCTGGCGCCCTGCTGGGGATAAAAAACGTCGCTACCGCGAATTGCGCCGTAGGTATTCGTAATATTCACCAGCCCCGCCAGCAGCGCCGTCAAAATAATGCCGGGGCGTAACTCCCCGCCGTAGCCAAGTGGAAACCACTGCCAGTGAATCGGCCCGGATGCCATCGTGGCGGGCGGAGTGCGAAACAGCAGGTACCAGCCAGCCCAGCCTACGAGGGTGCCAAACAGCAGGGCATAGCGAGCAATGCCGTCCGGAAGAAAAATGATCATCCCCAGCACCAACAGCATCACCGCCAGCGCCAGGCTAAACGGCGCCAGCTGAACGCCCACGTTAGCCTGGGTCGAACTGAAAGGCAGCCCGAGCATGCCTTTAAAAAAGATCGTGGTGAGCTGCGCGCCGAGCAGCAGCATAAAAAAGACCATGACCGTCGGGCTGAAGAGCTTCGCCAGGCGGTGACCGATGCCGCTCACGCCGATGATGATGGTGAATATCGCCGACAGAGAGATGCCAACCGCCAGGCTTGACGCAATGCTGGCAAATGGAGTGCCGCGCGCGGCTTCACCGACGGTGACGGTCAGGATAGTGCTCCACCATAGTCCCGTAGGCCCTTCCATAATCGCCCGACGATGGCCCAGCAGCGCCTGCGCCAGGCAGGCCAGCCCGGTGGTGATAAAACCGTACTGAGTCAGCGTAATCAGCGCGCTGGCGGGCAGCTGAAAAGCAGACTGTAACGTCGGCGGTACCACGACGGTGTTGCAGAAAATAAAGAAGAACCATTGAAATCCCGCCAGGGTGTTTCGTTTATTGAGCGGAAATACCACCATGATTGAATCCTGAAAAAGCGCCTGCCGTTAAACAGGCGCTGAGCATGGAATGGGGCAAGTGATTCCCCGGGTCGCGGCTTGCGTCTTATCCGGGCGACAAATCGGCTCGTAGCCCGGAGAAGGCTTTTACGCCGCAATCAGGGATTTCACCGGATCCCCGTTACTGCTGATGCTTAAGGATAAATTTCCCCTTCGGCGCGTGCGGGAAGCCCTGCTCGCTGTCATAGATCACATCGCCGCGCAGGAGGGTTCTGGCGATCCGCGCGCCAATCGTACGGCCGACGTAAGGGCTGACTTTATGGCGATATTCAAGGTCTTCCGCCTGCAGAACGTAGCTGCTGTTCGGCTGAATAAACACCAGGTCGGCGTCTTTGCCCGGCGCGATGCGGCCCTTATGCTTCAGGCCGAAAATATCCGCGGCGTTGGTCGCCATCAGGCGAGCAAACTGCGGCAAAGGCATACCGCGCTTCTGCACCGCTTCATCGAACATGACGTCCATACAGTTTTGCAAACCGGCAATCCCGCCCCAGGCCTGCATGATATTGCCCGCCTTCATTTCCGGCGGGCACGGAGAGTGGTCGGACACCAGGCAGTCGATCTCACCGTTGAATAGCTTTTCCCACAGCCCTTTCTGATTTTCCGCGTCGCGGATCGGCGGAGAGCATTTCGCCAGGGTGCCAATCTTTTCAAACTGTTCGGTATCCAGTACAAAGTAGTGCGGGCAGGATTCGCAGGTGACATCCTGACCTTCCTGACGGGCGCGCGTCACTTCGGCGACCCCTTCCGGGCTGCTGACGTGGCACACGTGCAGGCGGCAACCGGCGACCTTCGCCAGATACAGAACGCGGCGGATCGCCTCAACTTCGGTGAATACCGGACGGGAGGCGACGTAATCATGGGCGGTCACGCGCCCTTCTCTTTTCGCCTCTTCGCCCAGCTCATCGCAGATCAGCGCGTTTTCGCAGTGCACCAGTACCGTCTGCTTCATCTCGGCCAGCTTTTGTACGCCTTTGAAGAACTGCCAGTCGTTAACGTCGCGGAAGTCATTGTCAATCCCGCGATCGCCGCAGGTCGCGACGAAGCATTTGAACCCCACCACGCCCACTTCATCCAGCTCGTGCAGCCGGTCAAGGTTATAGGAGACCAGTCCGCCAAGCTGCGCGGCATCGATGGTCAACTTGCCTTTCGCGGCGTCGAATTTCAGCTCAATGGTCTCTCGATCGACGGTGGCCGGCAGCTGGTTCAGCGGCATTTCAATCATCGTAGTGATGCCCCCTTTTGCCGCCGCGCGGGTACCCGTTTCGTATCCTTCCCAATGGGTACGACCCGGCTCAGAGATGTGCGTATGCGCATCGACCATCCCCGGCGAAACGATAAGCCCCGTGGCATCCATGATCTGCTTCGCGTCCCCCAGGTTTTCACCGATAGCGGCAATTTTGCCGTCAGCAACCGCGATATCGACCACCCGGGATTCGTTTTCCAGAATGACGGTGCCGTTTTTAATGATTAAATCAAAAGACATATAAAACTCCTTGTATGTGTACAGACGATTAAGCCGCCATACTTCTGTTTGCAGCCACGTACACCGCAATACCAATGGCTTTGGCTCTTGAAGCTTCATCCATGAAATAAACTTTCCTGGTTGTAATAAAATCAATTCACAGCATTGGGGCGCGCCAGGTTATTCGGCTGGGCCCGTTTTTTCAGCAAGGCGTAGGCGGCAAAAGCGACAATAACACCAACAAACCACGACACGCGGGAGAACGGTTCGAGCAGCGGGATAAATTTTCCACCGAGCGATAAAATAACCGCCACAATCGTTACCAGGAATGCGGTAACGTTAAATCCATTATCGAAATATTTATAATCTCCAGGCGCGGTGTAAAGTTCATCAAGATTAATTTGCCCACGCATGACGATAAAATAGTGCGCCATCATTACGCCAATAACCGGACCCAGCATGCCGCCGATAATATCGAGAAAAAGATAAATACTGTCCTGATTTTCCATTAATTTCCAGGGGCAGATCAGCAGGCTAATAATACTGGCAATCAGCACGCCGTTTTTATAGGTCAGTTTCGTGGGAGCAATCGCCGCAATTTGATAGCCCGCAGGAATAATATTACCGGTGGCGTTGGTGGAGATCGTGGTCATTAATATCACCAGCACCGCAAAGAACGAGGCAAACAGGCTGTCCCATTTCTGCACAATATCCAGTACGTTCCAGGTATCCATACCGTAATGGATACTGGCACCGGCGATAATGCACACTCCGGCCACCGCGAACAGAATATAGGCCACCACTAAGCCAAGGGTTTGCCCAACGGCCTGCTCGCGAAACGAACGCGCGTTCTGGGTAAAGTCCGAGGCGCTCACCGCCGGCGCGGCCCAGACGGCAACGACCGCATTGATAACGACCAGGAACAGGAAGCCGGTATGCTCCGCTTTCGCCACCCCGGTCGGCAGATAGTCAAGGATCGGACCGATCCCGACCAGCGAGATAGCCCAGATAGCCATGCCGCCGAAGACAATATAGATGCAGGGATTGAGGATTGCGGTAAATTTATTGAGAACTTTTCCGCCGCCGAAACCAATCGCCACATTAATCAGCCAGAAAACCAGAAAGGCGATCATCCCCGGAAACGACAGTCCCAGCAGCTTAAAATCACCGCCGAGCGTCAGAAACTCGGGCCACAGTTTGCCTAATAAGATCAGGAATGCCAGCGAGCCGGCATAGCATTGCAAACCAAACCACATAATTGCCGCAATGCCGCCTCTGAGCAGGCCGGGTAATAATGCCCCACGCACACCATAAGAAGCTCTTAATATCATTGCGAAGGGGACGCCGTATTTACTTCCGGCAGCACCATTAAACACCATAACCAGGGCAATAATAAAAGCACTCAATATTATCGCCATCATTATACTAAACGTTGATAGCCCGAGAATAAAAAAACCACCAACCATTACATAATTAGGCACGTTGTGTACGGAGCCCATCCATAAGGTAAAATAGTTAAATGTTTTCCAGTTACGCTGCGAGGCTACTTTGGGCAGTAGATCGTCGCTGTAACCCCTGGCTTTGTACAGGTCTTGAGTTTGTTCCATAATTCCCTCTTAATACGCTTCGGATTACGTTTGTAGGTTTAGCTATGTGGAACAACAAATTTTAATTATTTATTTTTTATTATACTGGGATTGTCTTTGACTGTATTTTGTTCTTACGCAAGGTAATTAGCGCAAACAGTATCGTTCCGGTAATAACCAACCCGGCAGACATCACAAAACTAATTTCTTTTGAACCGGTCAGGTCGGAAATAAAACCGGTGAGCGTCGGTGCGACCACCGCCGAACTCATGCCAAAGAAATTAAACAAGCTAAAGGCGCGGCCTAATGTTATCGCTGACGCCTGCTCGGAAACGAACGAGATAAGAATCGGGTCTACGGCCATTTTGCCCAGCAGTCCGTACAGCACCAGGCTAATCATCAGCATGGTGGTATTCGGCGAGAGAACGGTAAACATCAGCATGGCCGCAGCGACAATCTCCAGCCCGAGAATCACTTTGACTTTACTGTCGCGGAACTTATCCGAGAGATGGCTGAAGAACAGCGCGCCCGGCACCCCGACCACCGCCACCAGCGCGGAAGCAAAACCAATGGCGCCGCCGTCAAAGCCGAGTGCGGTCTGAAGATAAGAAGGCAGCCAGGTGACGATCAGGTAGTAGCCGTAGCAGGTGCAGAAATAGAGAAAGTAGACGCTGCACAGCAGCGGCGAAAACAGCGGCGCCGATTTCTCTTCAGCGACCGGAGCGGCAGCCGCTGCGCCAGGCTTATTCTCCGCTACGGCGGGCTCTTTTAGCTTGCGGCGAATCACCAGGGTAAACACGCAGAGCATCACCACCAGGATCGCGGCGACGATAAACAAGACATTTTGCCACGCCATATGCATGCTTTTGACCAGAATGCTTGAGCCAATCAGGCCAATCACCATGCCGATGGCGGAGCCGCTGTTGATGATGGCGTTCGCCAGCGCCCGGCGTTCCTGCGGCACATTGGCCGAGGAGAGCGAATAGGCGGAGCTAAAAAACGACGCGCAGCCAGCGCCGGCCAGCAGCGAGCCGATATAAATCAGCGTCAGGTTTCCCGCATTAGCAATACTCAACGTACCAATAATAAACAGCGAGAAACCGCACATCAGCATAATTTTTTGTCCCAGCTTATCGACCAGAATGCCGCAGGGGATCTGCATTCCGCAATAGGCCAGAAAATAGAAGCTGGCAATCGCGCCGATTTCAGCATTACTGACGTTACCTAAGGACGCCTGAATTTCCGGATAAATAGGTGTTAATACGGTACGATAAATCCATATTGCCACCCAGCCCAGACTCATGACCACGACTATTTTCTTCCAATAGTCGATACCCGTTTTATTGATAGTATCCATAAATTCACCCGTGAGGTTTAAAAAACGCTGCCGGAACCGGCAGCATTTTCTTATTACGATATTTTATGATTGGCCATTAATTCCAGCGCCTGAACTAAAGACGAGTGGTCTAATTCACTACCACCGTGGGCGGCACAAGTGTTAAATAACTCCTGACAGGTTGCCGTATTCGGTAAATTAAGCGCCAGTGCTTTCGCGCTCTGCAATGCCAGATTAAGATCCTTCTGGTGCAGGGAAATTTTAAAGCCGGGATTAAACGTCCGGTTCAACATTCTTTCGCCATGCACTTCCAGAATACGCGAGGAGGCAAAGCCGCCCATCAGCGCCTGACGCACGCGAGCGGGATCGGCTCCGGCTTTAGACGCGAAAACCAGCGCCTCGGACCCTGCTTCAATATTCAGCGCGACGATAATCTGATTGGCGACTTTACAGGTCTGACCGTCGCAATTACCGCCTACGAGGGTGATGTTTTTACCCAGAATATCAAACAGCGGTTTCACGCGGGCAAAGACGTTTTCATCGCCGCCGACCATAATTGAGAGCGTGCCTTCACGCGCGCCGATTTCGCCGCCGGATACAGGAGCATCCAGATAATCCGCGCCCAGGTCGCGCACCTGCTGCGCAAACCGCTTGGTTTCAATCGGCGAGATAGAGCTCATATCCACGATGGTTTTTCCCTTCAGCGCCGCTTTGGCGCAGCCGCGCTCGCCAAACAGAACGTCGGCAACCTGTGGGGTATCCGGAACCATGATGAAAATAATCTCCGACTGCGCCGCAACCTGCTCGGCGGTAGCCAGATGCTGCGCGCCTTGCTTGAGCAGGTCGTCAGCAACCGGGCCGATGGTAGTAACGTGCAGAGCGTGGCCTGCCCTGGCAAGTCGGAGCGCCATCGGGGTGCCCATAATACCCAGACCAATAAATCCCAGTTTCATAAGTTTCCTCTCAGAATTTCTGTTTCGATTTACCCGGGCAATAGTTATCCCTTCCTGTTGTCAGGTAATAAAACCCCTGCGTCTGTAATAATAAATACTGCCCAAAGATAAATTAAAAATTAGCGGTAGTGATTAAACCATGTCAAACCCGCTTCGGTGGTGGTCAGCGGTTTATATTCGCAGCCCACCCAGCCGTCATAGCTTGATCTATCAATAAATTTAAAAAGATAATCGTAATTAATTTCACCGGTCCCCGGCTCACCGCGATTCGGATTATCAGCAATCTGTAAATGACCAATACGGTTAGCATAAGTTTGCATCGTATGGGTTAACTCCCCCTCCATCCGCTGCATATGATAAATATCGTACTGAATTTTCAGATTATCGCTGCCGACCTCATCAATAAGCGCCAGCGCCTGATGAGTGGTATTCAGATAAAAGCCCGGCATATCGAAGTAATTAATCGGTTCGATCAGCAGCAGAATACCTTCCTGCGCCAGCGCGGCAGCGGCAAAACGTAAATTCGCCACCAGCGTGGAACGAATATGATCCTCGCGGTAGCCAGTAGGGGTTTTACCCTCCAGGCAGTTGATTTTTCGATTTCCCAGCGCTTT
>OKHZ01000036.1_pt1 | contig 10751 bp, 8 predicted proteins | sample 1609961 | NCBI WGS metagenome assembly OKHZ01 (sample SAMN04436601, study PRJEB24849) | human gut metagenome | biome: human gut; feature: NICU; material: stool | host: Homo sapiens | place: USA: Saint Louis, MO | collected 2009-12-06 | reverse complement strand
TAACGCTTCCACCAGATAATTATCTACTGCCGACCACTGTTGTTGCATGTCAGATTTCCCGTATTACATCCCTGATGAATCAGACCAGCCGCCTCCCAGCGACCGGTACAAATCGACTTGCGCCAGCAGCAGATTGTTTTTCACCTGCACCACGCTGAGCTGGGTGGAAAACAGCGTACGCTGGGCGTCCAGGACGTCAAGATAGGATGAGTAGCCGTTGCGATAACGGTTTTGGGCAATGCGCAGCGTCTCCCGGGCTACGTCCTCCTGGGCCTGCAGCTCCGTCAGCTGCTCCCCGTAGCGGCCAATAGCATCAAGGCTGTCATTGACCTCCTTAAACGCGCCGCGCACCGTTTTTTCGTAGCTATACAACGCCTGATTGCGCTGGGCCATCGACACGTCTACCTGGGCATTCAGCGCCTGGCGGTTGAGCAGCGGCGCCAGGATGCTGCCGCCAAGGCTCCATAAGCGTAGCGGATTATCCAGCAGGTCGTGCAGAGTGCGATCCTGCATGCTGCCGGTGGCGGTAAGGTTGATGGACGGCAGCAGCTGCGCCTGCGATGACGCCAGCGTGGCGTCGGCGGCCACCAGCTGACGCTGAGCCTGAACGATATCCGGGCGGCGATTGAGCAGGGTTGACGGCAGCTGGGACGGTAGCGACAGCGGCGTCAGCCGGGCAAAGGCGTTGCGCTTAACGGCGCCAGGATTAGCGCCGAGCAGCAGGCTGAGCGCGTTTTCCTGCTGGGCGATTTGGTGTTGCAGCGACGGAATTTGCGCCCGCGTCGAGCGCAGTTCGGAATCCGCCTGCATCAGTTCGAGGCGCGATGTATAGCCGGTCTCGAACTGACGTTTCGCCAGATTAAAGGCATCTTCCCGCGCTTTGAGCGTTTGTTGCGTTACCCGCAGCTGTTCGTCCAGCGAGAGCAGAGTGACATAGCCTGTCGCCACCGAAGAGGCGCCGGTCAGGTTCGCCGCGGCGGCGGCGGCTTTTTGCGCCGCCAGACTGGCCTCCGCCGCGCTGGCGGCGCTGCGGTTAGCGCCCCAGATATCAACATCGTAGCTGGCGGTTAGCGCGCCTTTATACACCGTACTGTGGATCGGCAGACCGGTGGCGGCCGACTGCGACCGCGCACGGGTACCGGTCAGACCGGCGTCTAGTGAAGGAAAGAGGCTGCTGTCGGCGGCGTAGACCCGCGCCTGGTACTCGTTGACCCGATCGCGGGCAATCAGCACGTCGCTGTTGTAGCGTAGCGCCTGGTCGCCGAATTGATTAAGCGTACTGTCGTGAAAATTGCGCCCCCACACGCCCTCGACCGGGCTGGCGGGGCCGATATCCGCGCGCCAGGCGGCGGGAATATGCAGCGTCGGCGCGGCCTGTGGGATATCAGCTGACTGGCAGCCAACCAGCGCAAGAATAACGGCGAGGGTGAGCGGACGAATCATCGCGTCTCCTCCCCGCGGGTGTCGATGGTGACCTGCACCGACATCCCCGGCCGCAGGCGCTGGCTGTTTTTCTGCCCCTCATCCACGGCGATGCGTACCGGAATGCGCTGGGCAATTTTGACGAAGTTGCCGGTGGCGTTGTCCGGCGAAATGGCGCTGAACTCAACCCCGGTGGCCGGGGAGATGCTCTGCACCGTACCGGTGAATTTCTCGCTGTTCAGCGCATCAACGGTAAAGGTTACCGGCTGCCCGACGCGGACCTCCGCCAGCTGCGTCTCTTTGAGGTTAGCGATCAGCCAGTGCTGCGGCGGTACCAGCGAGGTCAAATGCGTCCCGGCGGTCACGTAGGCGCCAAGGCGCACTGATATTTGCCCCAGCTGACCATCGGCGGGGGCGATAATGCGGGTATTCTGGAGGTCGATCTGCGCCAGTTCCAGCGCGGCCCTCGCACTGGCGACGTCGGCCAGCAGCGAATCCCGATTAACCATTGTCGATTGCAGATCCTGGCGCGACATTTCCAGCGTCGCTTTGGCCTGCTCGATATCCGCAGTCCCCTGCGCCGCGCTGGCGCGGGCGGAATCGCGTTCGCGGATCGAGAGCGAACCGTCGGCGGTCAGCTCCTGAACGCGTTTTAAATCCGCCTGGGTTTTCAGACTTTGCGCGCGGGCGTTTTGCAGCGCCGCTTCGTTACGTACGATGACCGCCGCGGCGCTTTTGCGCTGCTGCAGATTGTTCTTGAGCGCCGCCTCTTTCATCGCCAGCGTGGCTTCCGCCTGATGTACGCGCTGTTTATAGATGCGATCGTCGATCTGAAACAGCACATCGCCGGCTTTCACCTGATTAAAATCCTGACCCTTGACCTCGGTAATATAGCCGTTGACCTGCGGGCTGATAAACGTGGTTTGCCCGCGAACGTAGGCGTTATCGGTAAACTGGCTTTGCCGGGTAAACGGCGGCAGCTGCCAGGCGTAAAGAATAACCAGAACGCCGACAATACCAATTGCCGCGGCGGTAAAAATAGAGACCACGCGAATATTATTACGGGTGTTGGCCTGTTGTTTGGCCGCATCCTGCTGACTCATAATGACTCCAGAGTAAAAATTTTATTTGCTTCCCGTCGCGCGCTTTAACGCAACGCGGGCGGTAATACGTAATCTTATTAAGCGCCAGAAAACCCACACCAGCGTGGCGGCTGAAATCGCTGCCGTCAGCAGATAGGTATCATTGTAAGCGAGAATATTGGCCTGCAGCGTGGCGGCGTTTTGTAGCAGCGTGGTGGCCTGAACGTTGAGCAGGGTGCTGTCGCCAATCTGGCTTTGATACATTTGGCTGTACTGCTGCAAACGTTCAGTAATCAGCGGATTGAGGGTGGTCAACTGGTCGGCGAGCTGGCTGGAGTGAAACTTCTCCCGCCATGTCTGAAAGGTGCCGAGAATGGCCGACCCCAGCAGACCGCCGATATTCTGACTCATGCCGAACAGTACCGAGAAGCTTACCAGATTGCGCTGGTCGGCAATCACGCCGCCAATCCCTGCCAGCATTGCCGGAGCAAGGAAAAAGGCGCTGCCGAAGCCCAGCAGAAACTGGCTGAACATTAGCTGTTCCGGGCGGGTCAGGATGGTCGACTGGCTGTCGAGCAGCGAGGCAACCATGATCAGCGCCAGCGCCGTAGCGGTGGGCCAGTAGAGACGCTGCGGGTTGAGCGTCAGACAGCTGGCGACGATGCCGCAGATGATGCCGGCGAAAATCGACCACGCCAGATTGGTCATCTGTTCATTCTGCAGGCCGACGTACTGCAGCCAGCCGATGACCCCGGTATTTTGCTCCGCCAGCACGATGCGGATCAGCAGCATAATCAGCCCGAGGCGCAGAATGCTGCCGCTGGAGAGCCATTTAATATTGAGTAACGGGTTGCTGCGGTTATGTTCAAAGGCAATTGCGGAGACGATGAGCACCACCGCTCCCGCCAGCGCCCAGCCGATCCACGGCGCTTCAAACCACCAGTCCAGACGCCCCAGCGACAGCACCGCGGTAACCAGCGCCATTCCCGGCGCCAGCAGGAAGAAGGTGATAAAGTCTTTCTTCTCAAAAACTTTTTTACGATCGCTTGGGGGAAGCTTCAGGGCGATCACGCAGGCCAGCGATACCATCGCCAGCCCCAGTTCAAAGAAGTACAGTCCGCGCCACTCGTCAATTTGCAGCAGTTCGGTGGAAAACAGGCGCGCCAGCGGGATCGCCAGCGATGAGCCGGTAATACCGATAGTCAACGCTTTTAGCCGATGGCGGGCGGGCCAGGCCTGCACCTGATAGTAAATGCCTAACGAGCTCAGCGCCGCAGCGACCATCCCGTGGGCGGCGCGTACCATCAGCGCGGAGCTAAGGTCGTTGACGAACAGGTGAAAGAAGGTCACCAGCACATAGAGGACGAGAAAGCCTTCGGTGAAGGCGCGCAGGCCATACTGCTGACGGAATTTTACCAGCAGCAGGTTGATAGAGACGTTCGTCATCACGTAGACCGCCGGAAGCCAGGCTATCTCGGTGGACCAGGCGGCAAAGGTTCCCTGCAACAGTTGCAGGTTAGCGGTGACCACCGCGTTGCCCAGCGCGCCGGTCAGGCAGACCAACAGTCCAACGATCCCGTAGGCAATGCGCCTGGGCGTGCTGTGAATCGGGGTGGAAGGCGAGCCGAGGATCGCCGGTTTTTCGTGCGGAGCCCAGTCGTGGGGCACATAGGGGTTATCTTTACGGCGAGGCATTATTTTTTCTCTACCTCGCGCAGCAGTTTCTCCAGCACGCGCTGAGTCTGCTGCTGGTCGTCGGGCGTGATAGCGGTGAGGATCTCCTCACGCAGTTCATCGGCTACCGTTTTTACCTGCTGATACACCTCAAGGCCTTTAGCGGTGGCGATCAGCAGCCGTTTACGTTTGTCGCGTTCGGTTTTCACCCGCTCAACCAGACCCAAATCCACCAGCCGATTAAGCAACGGGACGAGGGTCGCGCTTTCGACGCCCAGCTCCTGGGCCAGCTCGCTTTGCGATAGCGGCTGCGCGTTGCGCGCGATAGCGGAAACGGCGACCCAGCTGGCCTGGCTCATGCCGAGGTCTTTGAGGCGACGGTTGACCGCCAGCCGCCAATGATGGGCGGTCAAATACAAAAGATGGGAGAAATTTAGCTGTCGGTTATCCATAGTTCGGTCTGCAATATCGTTAGAGCTCTAATGATTTTATGTCTGGCCAAAACGAGAATTCAAGTCCGATTGATAAAAACAGGTTAACGGTATGTGCGTTTATTGTGGTAGAAGCTTTGGAAGGGGGGAAGGAGAGATCAGGTCTCAGCCAGGCTTTAACCGGGCTGAGAAGGGGGATTATCCCGGATAAATACCGCGATCTTTACGCGCCATCAGAATTCGCTCACAGGCCACGATATAGGCGGCAGTACGTAAAGAGCACGCTTTTTCCACCGCTTTATCGTAAACGTGAACGATCGCATCGGTCATAATGCGGTCCATTTTGGCGTTGATCTCTTCTTCGCTCCAGAAGAAGCTGGCCATATCCTGCACCCATTCAAAGTAGCTCACGGTGACGCCGCCGGCATTACAAATGACGTCCGGCACCACCACGATGCCGCGTTCGGCCAGCACGTCGTCCGCTTCCGGATAGGTCGGGCCGTTGGCGCCTTCAAGCACCAGTTTGCAGCTGAGGGTTTCCGCACGTTCGCGCGTAATCTGACCTTCCAGCGCCGCCGGGATCAGAATATCCATCGGCGTCGTCCAGAACGCTTCTTTGTCAATTTCGCGGGCGCCCGGGAAGCCGGCAATTTGCTTGTTCTCGGCCTGCCAGGCGGTCAGCGCGGCCATATCGATACCGCCTTCGTTATACAGCGTGGCGGTATGGTCCTGAATGGCCACAATGCGCGCGCCGACGCCAGCGAACAGGCGGGCCGCTTCACTGCCTACGTTACCAAACCCTTGCAGCGCGACCTTCGCGCCTTCGATTTCGATACCGCTGCGGCGGGCCACTTCGCGACCAGTGACGAAGACGCCGCGTCCCGTGGCCTTTTCGCGGCCCAGCGAACCGCCGAGATGAATCGGTTTACCGGTGACCACGCCGGTGATAGTGGTGCCGTGGTTCATCGAATAGGTGTCCATCATCCAGGCCATCACTTTACCGTTGGTGCCGACGTCCGGCGCCGGAATATCTTTTTGCGGCCCGATAATAATGCCGATCTCGCTGGTGTAGCGACGGGTCAGACGTTCCAGTTCACCTTCTGATAAAGAGAACGGATCGACGCGGATACCGCCTTTGGCGCCGCCGTAGGGAATATTGACTGCCGCACACTTGATGGTCATCCAGGCTGAGAGGGCCATGACTTCATTCAGGTCCACATCCGGATGGTAACGCACGCCGCCTTTACCCGGACCACGTGAGAGGTTGTGCTGGACGCGGTAGCCTTCGAAGTGGCGAATGGTTCCGTCGTCCATTTGTACCGGGATATCAACGATCAGCGCGCGTTTCGGATGGCGCAGCGTTTCGATCCAGTAGGCCAGATCGCCGAGGTAGGGGGCGACGCGATCGATTTGACGCAGGTAGGTGGTCCATGGAGATGTACTACTTTCAGAAGCGTAAGATAACTTTTCCATAAGAGTCCTGTTTTGCAGTAATAATTATTTTGTTAACCGTGGAAAGATACAGCCATAAAATCTGTAACGAGAATGTTATCACCAATTTAATGTGACGATATTTGGCAAAAATGAAGAATATGCTGCCGTTATCGGTGGGGTTGAAGTTTTTGTGAATAAAAAAACGCAAAACAGCGTCGACTACGGATGAATATGCATCTTTGTGCATTAAAGCCGTAGTTTGGACCCTTTATCCCTATTTATCAGAATCTTGACTTCCTTCAAAAAGTGAACAAAACGCTATATTTGTGAGTTGACTTTGTTGCATTGCAGTGAGCATCCTTCGGCTGCTGCCGGCAGGGTGATTGGGTTGCCGGCAGCGAATCGCTTTATAACATCTCGCTCCTGGTGGCGACAGCGCCGGGAGCCTGCTTTAAGCGGCTGGCGCAGAAAATCGCGATAAGTGAAATCACCACCGTTCCCGCCAGATACCATGCGACCGGTATCCAGTCACCGTCATATTTTGCCAGCAGTCCGGTGGCGATCAGCGGAGCGGTACCCCCGGCGAGCGCGGCGCCAAGCTGGTAGCCAAGGGTGATGCCGGTGTAGCGAACGTTAGCGCTGAAGATCTCGGAGCAGAGCGTCCCCAATACCGCGGTAACCGGTGCCCACAGAATACCGAAGGCGATCACCGTGGCGAGCGCAATGCCCCACGTGCTGCGGGTATCCAACAGCAGAAACCACGGTACGATAAACAATCCAAGCAGCACCACGCTGAGCGTGTACATTTTCTGGCGTCCGATTCTGTCTGAAAGCAGTCCCATCAGCGGGATCATAACCGTAGCAACCAGCGCACCGAGGGTGACGGCTTCAAGCGCCTGGGATTTTTGATAGCTCAGCGTGGTGGTGGCATAGCTGACCACGAAAGTCGAAAAAATATAGAATGGCGCGGTTTCCACTACTTTGAGGCCCGCAGCAATTAACACTTCGCGCCAGTGATACTTGAGCGTATCGCGCAGCGGCGCCTTTGCTACCTGGCCTGACTGCTTCACCTGTTTAAATTCCGGCGTTTCATCAATATCTATGCGGATCCACAGACCAATAAGAACCAGCACCGAGCTGAGCAGGAAAGGGATACGCCAGCCCAAGGAGAGAAACTGCTCTTCGCTGAAAAGGGTCACTAGCGAGACGATAAAAGTGGCCATCAGCATGCCAATGGTCACGCCCGCCTGCGGAATGCTGCCGAAAAAACCTTTGCGCTTTTCCGGTGCGTATTCGTAGGCCAGCAATAGCGCACCGCCCCATTCGCCGCCGATGCCCATTCCCTGAACGATACGTAAGGTTATCAGCAGCGCTGGCGCCCATAAACCGATCATCTCATAGGTGGGAAGCAGACCGATGGCGACCGTTGCGCCGCCCATCAGGGAGAGCGTCAGGACCAGCGTTTTCTTACGCCCGATTCGGTCGCCAATATGTGCGAAGACCACCCCGCCAATCGGGCGAATGAAAAAGGTCAACGAGAACGAGAGCCAGGAGAGGATTAAACCGATGACCGGATCGACCATCGGAAAGAAAATCTTGTTGAATACCAGCGCCGCCGCCGTACCGTAAAGGAAATAATCGAACCATTCAATGGCGCTGCCGGTGAGGCTGGCAATGAGCACCTTTTTGTTTTTCTTGAGAATTGATGTGGTGCTGCTCTCGTGCAAGGTCATCTTTTAGCTACTCCCCCAGAGTCATCACAACCCGGTGACACCTGATGATTTTCAGGTGCAACCTGGCGAGCGATGAGGTTATTTAATTGTTAAGGAAGCTAGGGTTGTATGTTGCATTTGGCAAGTCTGGTCGCCGCGTCAGGGAGCCGTTTTTGCCATTTTTACCGGCGAATCGCGCCGTTATTTAGCCGTTTATTTGAACGTATTCGCTAACAATCGGGCGTATGGTGGTGAGTTATTGAGGTGCAACCGTACTGTGTTAGGACGTTTCTTGTTATTTCAATCTTGTTACCGCTCAGGCTTTATTAACCCTTAAAGGCGGCTCCGGTTTATCATGGTATCCACAATCCCGTGAAGGGTGACATTGGCGCAAAGGAGAGAACATGTCGGAGCATTTTCCATCGCTGCCGGAGGCGACGCTAGCCGCGGCGAACCAGCTGGGGGCCTGGCTGGCGCAGCATGATTTGCCGCAGCAGCCATCAATCGATGTCGTGGTGCTGGCGGGCAATGCGGTGATCCCAACCATTGATTTCGCCTGCCAGCTGGCGGCGCATCACGCCGTTCCGCTACTGATCAGCGGTGGTATCGGGCATTCCACTTCGTTTTTATACCACGCGGTGTTGAACGATCCGCGCTATTGCACCATCCCGGTAGCCGATCGCGCCGAGGCGCACATTCTGGCCGATATTGCCCACCGGTGCTGGGCTATTCCTCGCGAATACATTGTCGTGGAAGACCGCTCCACCAACTGTGGAGAAAATGCGCGTTTTACCCGGCAAATGCTGGAACAGAGAGGTATTACACACCGAACGGGCGTGGTGATCCAGGACCCGACCATGCAGCGGCGAACGATGGCGACCTTTGCCCGCGTCTGGCAAGACGCAGCGCATGCGCCGATGTGGCACAGCGCGCCGGGGTGTTCGCCGGTGTTGTGCAATGGCGATAACGGCGTCACCTTTAGCGGCGATAGCAGCGGCCTGTGGCCGGTGGAACGCTATCTGGCGCTGATCCTCGGCGAGCCGCCGCGGCTAGCGGACAATCCGCAGGGTTATGGCCCGTTGGGTAAGGGATTTATCGCTCATGTGGATATTCCGCCGCAGATTATTGATGCGTGGCAGACGCTGCGCAAGGACCGACTGCTGTCCGATACATTGAGCGCACGCCAGCTGGCTTAGCTATTAGCCTTAACGCTGTCAGTCAGCCGTTGTCTTTGGCAAGCGCAGGGATGGTCCGGACGTATCCGCCGCATTGCCCGTTTGCGTTGGCGATATCGCAAACGGGCAGGTAGTGTTACTGAATTGTGATTTTTTTAGCGCCGGCTTGGTCTGTTTTTATGAAATATCTCACAAAAACAAACGTCCGGCCTGTCTCTTTGCCCTTTGGACGATAATTTTTAACATCTATTTCACCTGTTAAAAACAATAATCCTGAGGAGCAGACCATGACAGCACCCGTTCAACACCCTATGTATATTGACGGTCAGTTTGAAGCCGGCCGCGGTGATGCATGGATTGAGGTGATCAATCCGGCCACGGAAGCGCTCATATCGCGTATTCCTGACGGCAGCGCGGAAGATGCGCAGCGCGCGATTCTCGCTGCTGAGCGCGCTCAGCCGGGCTGGGAAGCCTTACCTGCGATCGAGCGAGCGGGGTGGCTGCGTAAAATCGCTGCCGGTATCCGCGAACGGGCCGACGAGATCGCCGCGCTGATTGTCGCCGAAGGCGGGAAGATCCAGCAGCTGGCGGCGGTAGAGGTCTCCTTTACCGCGGAGTACCTGGATTATATGGCCGAATGGGCGCGGCGGTATGAGGGCGAAATTGTGCAAAGCGACCGCCCGGGAGAAAACATTCTGGTATTCAAACGCGCGCTGGGCGTGACCACAGGCATCCTGCCGTGGAATTTCCCGTTCTTCCTGATTGCCCGCAAGCTGGCGCCAGCGCTGATTACCGGCAATACCATCGTAATTAAACCGAGTGAGTTTACGCCGAATAACGCCATCGCTTTTGCGCAAATCGTTCATGATATCGGCCTGCCGAAAGGGGTCTTTAATCTGGTGCTGGGCCGCGGCGAAACCGTGGGTCAGGAGCTAGCCGGCAATCCAAAGGTCGCGATGGTCAGCATGACCGGCAGCGTCACCGCAGGGGAGAAGATCATGGCCGCGGCGGCGAAAAACATCACCAAAGTATGCCTGGAGCTGGGCGGGAAAGCGCCGGCTATCGTGATGGATGATGCGGATCTTGAGCTGGCGGTAAAAGCGGTGGTCGATTCTCGCGTGATTAATAGCGGGCAGGTGTGTAACTGCGTTGAGCGCGTGTATGTGCAAAAAGGGCTATACGATCGCTTCGTTAACCGTTTGGGCGAAGCGCTGAAAGCGGTGCAGTTTGGCGATCCGGCAGCGCGCGACGATATTGCCATGGGGCCGTTGATCAATGCCGCAGCGCTGGAGCGGGTTGAGCAGAAGGTAGCGAAAGCGGTGGCTCAGGGCGCCCGTATCGCTCTGGGTGGGAAAGCGGTGGAGGGTAAAGGCTATTTCTATCCGCCGACGCTGCTGCTGGACGTGCGCCAGGAGATGGATATCGTTCATGAAGAGACGTTCGGTCCGGTACTGCCGGTCGTGGCGTTTGATACCCTGGAAGAGGCGCTGGCGATGGCCAACGACAGCGATTACGGGCTGACGTCATCAATCTATACCCGCGATTTGAACGTCGCGATGAAGGCGATTAAGGGGCTGAAGTTTGGTGAAACCTATATTAACCGCGAGAACTTTGAGGCGATGCAGGGTTTCCATGCCGGATGGCGTAAATCAGGGATTGGCGGCGCCGACGGTCGTCACGGCCTGAATGAGTATCTGCAAACCCAGGTGGTCTATCTGCAGGCCTGATTTAGCAGAGGAGCGGCGCGTTCCCCGGAGGCGATGCTGCGCATCTGTCCGGGCTGGAGGTTACCAGCCGTCAGCGGTCCGCTTGCCCGGGACA
>OKHZ01000031.1_pt1 | contig 11156 bp, 10 predicted proteins | sample 1609961 | NCBI WGS metagenome assembly OKHZ01 (sample SAMN04436601, study PRJEB24849) | human gut metagenome | biome: human gut; feature: NICU; material: stool | host: Homo sapiens | place: USA: Saint Louis, MO | collected 2009-12-06 | reverse complement strand
GCTTATAATCGTGTTTAAGGGCGATATTGTAGATAATTACTTATTTAATAATTCAATTACAGAAGTTAAATCAGGCCTCCTAAACTAACCAAGTTCCATGTTATAGACCTCGCTCCGGCGGGGTTTTTAATTGACCGGAGATAGCAAATGGCTGAGAACGCTGGCGGTATTTATTACGACATTGAAATGGATGTGCGCGGGCTACTTACCGCTCAGCAGCGCGTTAACCAGCGCCTTGATCTGATGGAACGGGGATTTGATAAAACATCACGCTCTATTGACACCACTGAGCGCTCTATGTCGAGCTTGTCCCGTGTTGCGGTTGCACTGACAGCAGCTCTTTCTGTCCAGCAGGTGGCTGAATATGCTGACGCATGGGCCACGGTTAATAACAAATTATCCAACTCTCTTCGGCCATCAGAGCAGTTAGCAGACGTAACCCAGCGAGTTTTTGATGTTACTCAGGCTACCAGAAGTAGTCTGGATGCAACTGCTACATTGTATGCTCGACTGGAAAGAGGGACGCGGCAGTACAATACATCAGCCGAAGATCTGGCAAAGCTCACCACAATAATTAACCAAGGTTTTGTCGTTTCCGGCGCTACAGCCCAGGAAGCAGAAAACGCAATCATCCAGTTGTCCCACTGTATTGCCTCTGGTGTTCTGAGGGGGGAGGAATTCAACTCGGTAGCTGAGCAGGGTAGTCGCCTTATGGTTGCCTTGGCTGATTCTTTAGGTGTTGGTTTTGGGGAGTTGAGGGCGATGGCGGCTCAAGGCAAGCTAACTACTGACGTAGTGGTTAAGGGTCTTTTATCTCAGGGATCGGTTATCGGAGCTGAGTTTGCTAACACAACCACGACTATCAGCCAGGCTCTTCAGGTTGCGGGCAATAACATCACTAAGTTTTTCGGCGAAAACTCTACCGTAAAAACCGGTGTGGCAATTTTCAGTGATGCGGTCGTTACTATCAGTGAAAATATCGGCGGCCTGAGCGCTTTGCTGACAGGCGTCGCGGCTATTCTTGGGAGTCGGTATGTCGGCGCCTTAACTATGGCTACTGCGGCTAAAATCAAAGCAGCTGCCGCATCACGCACGCTTTCAGCAGAAGAATCATTAGCAGCTCAGGCTTCCGCGAATAAAGCAGCGGCAGACCTCAGGGCTGCAGCGGTCGCAAAACAACGGGCCTTAGATGAGATAAGGCTCGCAGAAATGATGCGCCTTACTGCTATCAGCGAAACCAACGCTGCGGCAGCTGAACAGCGCTTGTCCGTTGCCAGGGTTGCGGCTGCCGGTGCGGTTGATAATTATAATCGAGCACTGGCGGCAAACAGGGCTGCTCAAATGGCTCTCTCATCTGGTGCCAGCCTTGCTAGCAGGGCTCTCGGGTTAATTGGTGGGCCTGCCGGAGCGGCAATGCTTGCTGCTAGTGCAATCCTTTACTTTTCACAGCGCGCAAAAGAGGCCAGGAATGACGCTAATGCCCTTGCAGATAGCGTTAACGATCTGAGCTCAAAATTCCAGACGATGTCGCATACAGAGCTGGCGGCAACGATAGGAAAGCTAAGCCAAAGCCTGCCTGAATTAAGTGACGCGGTATCAGACGCACAAAAGGAATTCAATGACGCGACATCGGCTGTCCAGCGACAGCAGCGAGAAATTGCAAACTGGGGTACGAATACAACGAGAGGGCGGCAGGCTGCCGAGGCGCTTAGCGGCGCACAGGATAACCTAGCTATAGCTACCCTTGAGCTGGAGAAGGCCCAGAACAGACTGAGTCAGACCCAAAACGCCATTAACATTGGCCGCGCTACGCTAAACGGAACGATGAAGCAAGGTATCGATTTGCTGCGCAGGGATGGGCAGGAAGCGGGAATTGCTGCCGGCATGATGAGCAAGTTGGGAGATATGATTAATTTTGCGGCCAAGGCAAAAGACAAATTCAACTCCAGGAGCCTCATGGTTGAGCGCCCGAAAGATGTTCAGGAGTATCTGGATAAGCTACAGGATCAGGTAACACTTCAGAGCGAGCTTAATGACAGGAAGCGAGCGCAATTAAGGGCTGAGCAGGACATTAGGAAACTCGGTGGATCAGAGGCGGATGTTAACCTTGCTCGTGACAGAGCAGCAGCTGAATTCGATGCTCAACAAGCGCAGCAAAATAACAACAAGGCCAACAAGGAAGCGGAATCTGAGGCTAAGAAACTTGCTAAACAGCAGGAATCGGTAAACCAAAAACTTGAAAATCTGCGCCAGCAATCAGAGCTCGCTGCTGGCTCAACGCAGGAGTTAAGCCGGGAGCAGGCAGTATTACAGGCTCAGCAATCACTAGGTAAGGGAGCCACCCAACAGCAAATTGCTCTTGCCGGTAAATACCGTGGAGAAATATGGGATACGGCTAATGCCCTCAAAGCCCAGGCTGCGGCAGAAAAACTGCTCCCTGAAGCCAGAGAGAATGCGTCTTACCAGCAGGATGTTAAAGATCTGCAAACTGCACTGGCCGCCAAAAAAATCACTCAGCAGCAGTACAATCAGACCAGTGAGCAACTGGAGGCTCAGCACCAGGTTAATCTGGCTAAGATACGCGCTCAGCAAACTGTAAGCCCCATGCAGGAAGCTCGGGGGCAGATTGACCCTGTCCAACAGCTGGCTAATCAGCATGCTCAGGAGTTGGCTCTCATCCAGCAGTTCGAAACGCAGAAGGGGCAGATAACCCAGCGCGGTCTTGAACTGATGAATGCCGCTAACACTCAGTACGAACAACAGCGCATAGCGGCGCAGTGGGAGATATGGAGGCAACAAAACGCAGGATATGAGGTAGCTGCTGCGGCATTTGATTCATTTGCAGGAAACGCCTCTAATACCCTCACTGGCATACTCACTGGCAGTATGTCTGTCAGCGAAGCCATGAGCTCACTCGGATCAACTGTCCTAAACAGCGTTATCAACTCCTTTGTCCAGATGGGAGTTGAGTGGTTGAAGTCTGTAATTATGGGGCAGGCTGGAATGACCGCCGCTTCTGGAATGGCTATTGCGCAAGGGCAACTAATAGCCGCATCCATGGCTCCGGCTGCTGCAATGACCTCCCTTGCCACGGCTGGCGCTAACGCTATCCCCGCTCAGGCAGGAATAGCTTCAACAGTTGGCATGGCGCAGGCCCTTTCAATAGCCGGCGCTCGCTACAACGGCGGCCCGGTATCAGCTGGCGGCCTGTATCAGGTCGGCGAGAAAGGTAAACCAGAGATTTACCAGGCCAGCACCGGCAAGCAGTACATGATCCCCGGCGATAACGGGAAGGTCATCAGCAATAAGGATATGCAGGGCGGCGGCGGGTTGAATGTTCAGGTAGTCATCAACAATCAAGCGTCCAATGCTGAGCCGCAATACATGGGGGCCACTCAGAATGACGGTAATTATGTGCTGGAATTCCTGATTTCTGATGCGGAACGCAATGGGCCTTACATCAGCACGCTACAATCGACGCTTGGGTTATCTCGTAAAGCAAATGGAGCGTTTTGATGGGGAAAGATAATATCTATGGGCCTGGAGAAAGTTTTAGTAGGGGTATGGAGATAGGCAAGACTACCATTTTCCGCCAAAACAGACCGGTAAAATTCCGTCTGGAAATGGTTAACGGGAGTGTTGTGGAGGGGATCATCCCGGCTAACTCTGAATTTAAGATTACGCCTCAGGATGGGGATATCAAAAAATTCGACATTATAATCGAAGATACTCCTAAGTCTCCGCAGGCAATTGATTAACTAAACCAAACCCGCTCCGGCGGGTTTTTTAATGGGTGAACATTATGAAAGTAGCAATCGAAGTTAATGGTGAGGTTATCTGGTACCGCGACAGCGATAAACAGGAGGGGGTGGCGTCGTTGGGCTACTTGAAGGACGGCACACAGCAGAAAATCATTGCCGCCCTTGAAGAGGCATTATTCCAGGCGAAAGGGCAGATGCTATTGCCTGATTACGTTGATTGAATATCTGTATGTAGCGCGATGCCCGGCAGGGAGAGCCAGAACGACATTCCAGTGACCGGAGTGCGGCACCACAATGTTGGCGGGAAACTGCTTATAGAATCCGCCATAGACTTTGCAGCTTTCACCTCTCTTGTATCGGTTATAAGCAGCGTCATCCATAACAAGGACGTTGATTTGGTGGGAGCACTGAACGGAAACGATTGATCCGCCCTCCATGTAATCCCTGCTGTGCGTGTAAGACATATGACCTCTCTTGCTGTGTGTGAAAAATACACAGTATCAGCGAGACACATTTAGCAACATCCTGATAAAAGATCAGTGCCGCAGCTGCGGCATTTTTTATGCCCGGAGGAAACGTGGCAACAGTTCAATACCCTCCGTTCCTGCCACTGCCCCAGCGTGCCGATCAGAACATGAGGCAGGATACAGCCTGGCAGACGACGCAGACGGCAGTCGGTCCATTGATAATCACGCCGGTCACCACGGACCTGAAAGCGACCTGGACGCTGCAGTGGATATTCACGCTCGCGCAGGCCGAGAGGTTTAAGTCGTGGCTTCGCTCGCCGACGTACTGCGACCGCAGGCGTAACTGGTTCCAGATGCCGATCGACCTGGGTGATACGCAGGGCGTTCAGCAGCAGACGCTGCATTTCGTCGAGATGCCGGTGCAGACCAGCAAAAACGGCAACATTGTCACCTGGACCGCAACGGTTATCAGCAACGGTATCGAGGACATAACCGAGGACTATGACGACTGGATCGTAGAGGCCCAGCCTGGCTATGGATACTGGCTGGATTACCTGATAACCGAAGTGATGCCGAGGTCTGACTAATGCCGACTTTGAGAGAATGGAAAGAGCAGCGGCCAGCCAGTGATATCAAACGGACAGTGGAGTTTTACCATCCGGCTTTCGGTTATTACCGGGTAGTAAATAATCTATTCCGCCCGGCGACGTTTGGCGGCAACTCGTTCGAGCCTGCGCGGTTCAGCGTGACCGAGCCGGCGCAGGACGGAACGGCAGTTATATCCATGACAATCACCTTTGTCGCCGCGACGGAGCACGTGAGGCAGACGCTAAAAAGCTGGCGCGGGGCGGCGCGAATGACGCCGATAAAATGCCTTTATCAGCAGTGGGATGCGATCGGTGATGCATCATCCCTGAAAGACTGGACGCTTTACGTGAACGACATTTCAGCCGATGCCAGCAACGTCACTGTGACCGCCGGCAAGACCAATCCGCTGACGCTGGCCAACTCCATCATTTTCACCACGAAAGACTATCCAGGGCTACTAACCGTATGACACAGAGCGACTTTATCGGGCTTGTTAACGGCAAGCCATGGGCTAACCGCGCCTGTAGTTTTGAGCAGATGGACTGCTGGGGACTGGTGGTTCTCTATTACCGGCATGTGCTCGGCCTGGAGCTGCATCACATCGCTGGCTACGAATCGGGCGCGGATTTCATTACCTGCTACGAACAGGAACACGCCCACTGGCGGCGTGTGCCGGTGGCGGCAACCGGCTGCATCGCCGTTTTTTACCGCGGCGAAGTGCCGGCGCATATCGGTGTGATGATCAGCCCGGTTAAGTGCCTGCATGCCCGCGGCGAATTCGGTTTCGTGCGCTGCGACAGCCCGCTGGCATTACTGAAGGTTTACAGCCGCGTGGAGTACATGATTCATGGTTCGATATGAGTTACAGAGGCTGCCTGGCGCGCCGATGCAGCGGGGGACGGTAGATGTCGGCACCACACTGGTGAGCCTGCTGGATTCTCTGCAGCTGCACCGCGATGTTATCGTGAAACTGAATGGCAGAGCACTGCCGGACGATTACGACATCAGCCGGCCACTGCGATCTGGCGACGTGGTGGCTGTGTTCGACCAGCCAGAGGGCGGGGTTGGCAAACTCATCACCACGATATTGCGTCCGGTCACGAAAATTCTCTCCGGCGCGCTGAAGGTGTTCGGCCTGTCAAATAAGCCCAGCGCGTCAGTATCGGTGGCGACAGGCGAATCCCCGAATAATGATCTGACCGGCCAGACTAACCGCGCGCGACTCTACAAGGGGCGCCCTAACATTTACGGCCAGTGCCGCGTCTTTCCTGACCTGATTCAGGAAGCACTGTTTGAGTTCGTCGACAATAACAAACAGCTTACTGAATGTTTCGAGGTGGGTTACGGCCGGTACACCATCTCATCGATCCGCTACTCGGAATCGAACCTCGGCAGCCTGGCGGGAGCCAGTTCTGCGATTTATAACCCGGGCGATGTGATCGGCACGATTGAAGTCGGCTATCAGTTCGATGACGTCGATAACGAGACAGTCCCCGGCCTGAACGAAAGCCAGGACTTCCCGGCCCAGACAGCTACCACGACGGCGCCGACATCGGTGGCGATCGAGAGTAATCAGTTAAAGGCTGTCGTGCTGTCGAACGATGACAACTTTGCCTACTTCGCTGCGCTGGCGGTGCCGCATCCAGTGTCATTCGTCATCAACGCCACCTGGAACGACGGCGGAACAAGCGTCACACGGAACGTCACCGGCGCCGGGAATATCATCTCCTCTGAGAGCTTTATTGGCGCCGACACGCTGTCGTACACGACGTTCTATATTGGCGAGCTATCCGGAGAGATTACGTCTCTGCCGGGCAATGCGGTCATCAACGCGACTCTGTTCACACTGAATGACCAGACCCCACTTGTTATCGGACCTTCAGTGTCGCCAATCGTCTCGACGCAGGTCTGGGTGCATGTGCTGGTTCAGCTCGGCGCGACGGCCGGCACAACGCAATACCGGATCAAGTTCTGGCAGGTCGATGACGACAACAATCAGGTGCCTGGCACGTCAGAGCAGCACGATTATTTCTTCGATAACGACTTCCAGGTGACGACCCGGTATTTCCGCACAACGCATAAGTTCGTTCCGGCGGCCGGGGCGGGGCGCTATGCGGTGACCATCGAGCGCCTCGACAACAGCAATGACGCTAACGTTGTGACACTGATGGCGATCCATGCGGTGAACGTGCGCGAAAACGTCGTGTATCCGGAGGACACAATTGCCCGCATCACGATCAAGGGCTCGAATGACAGCAACAGCAACCGCGAGCAGAAGTACAACATGCTGGCGCAGCGGCATACCATCAGCTACGACCGGACAACCGGCGCGGTCGATTATACGCTGCGGCCGAGTCGCTCGTTTGCCGACGCCATCCTTCACGAATGGGTGATTGTGGGTAAGCAGGACGTGGCCAGTATTGACGTCGCGGCTCTGTATGCCATTGCCGATTCGCTGCCGGATGCTCAGCTTGGGTATTTCGATTACACCTTCTCGGATGAGAAGCAGCCGTTGGGTGAGCGCATAGCGACGATCGCCAATGTGTCCCGCGTTGACGGCAACAATATCGGCGATGTGCTGACGTTCTGGCGCGATGAGAAAGTGACAAATCCGGATGCGGTTTTTGCGCGCTCAAACATGTTCTGGGACGAGTACAAAGTGGCATGGCAAATGTCTCTACCAGGTGGTTATGACGGCGTGGCACTGGACTACGTAGACCCTCTGACGAACAAGAAGGCGTACATCTACCTGCAGATCGACAGCAGCGGCATCACTGAGGCTGAGGACGCTACCGTTAACGCGATGCAGATCAGCCTGGACGGCTGCCGCAACGCCACTCAGGCAACCGATCGGGCCTGGCTTGAGGCGAGGAAAATCCTCTACTCACGCCTGACCATGACGGTGAAAGTGCTGGAAGAAACTCAGGTCGTGCGCGGTACGGTGGTTCAGTGTCCGGACATGTACGACAACGCGCAGCAGACCGGATACATCACCGGGCGCTCCGGGGATGTGTTCTCGACGTCAGAGCGTATCGACTTTTCTCTCGGCGATATGTGGGTGGTAATGACCGACAGCCTCGGCAATTACCGCGGGCGCTGGCGAGCCTATCCGGTAAACGGCAAGCCCAAAGCATTCCAGGCTGCAGCCGATACCTTCGATCTGAATATTTATGACCGCAGCACGGTGCAAAACCCCAGCCGGTATTTCATCGCTACCGACTCGGAACTTAACTCCACTATCTGGCGCGTCGATAGCGCCAAACCTAACGGTGACGATACTCAAACCCTCTCACTCACTGAGTATTCAGACTCGATTTATCCGTAACACACAGCAGTAATTACCAACCTTCGCGCACACCATCAGGTTCATATCTGAGGGCTTCGTGCGCCTTTTATAGGGCGACATGCACAATGGCAGAAGTACCGTTACCAACTCCAACCGACAACCCGGTGCCAAGTACTGATATTCGGGACGCAGTTTATGCTGGCGCCATGCTGGATAAGGTTGTCACCAGTACCGACTTGACATACACCGATCGCCTCGGCGGTGAGCACTACACCGTAGATGGAATGAAGGCTGAAGGGGACAAGGTTGTCGAAGAAACGCGGCAGAACCTGATCCCTCTCAGCCGGCAGTATATGACCTTGGCAGATGCTCAGGCAGATATTGCTAATATCCCTGAAGGTAGCACCACTTATTATCGCAGTCCGGACGACAGCGCCCTCGCGATCGAGGTCATGAACGTTGACGGCACGCTGCAGCCTACCGGACGAAAAATGCCATCCGCAATGCCAATGGGTTACCAGTCTGCTACAGCTGTGAGTAGCGGTGCGGCTAATACCATTGCTATCACTATCCCCGGATTATTAGTGGATGGCAGTTTGATTTATTTCCTGTCTCCTATTTTGAATACGGCGGCTGTTAGCGTTACCGTGACAGATGCCAGGGGGAACTCGGTTACTCGGGCAATACAGAAACAAAATAATGCAGCTTTAGTTGGGAATGAATTGCTTCTCAATCAGCCCGCACTGATGGAATTCCGCACTGGGACTGCTAACAATTTTGTCCTTGTGGCATCCGGCCCAGTAGCTGCTGAACTTGCGTCAAGAATTTCCACGCTTGAATTAAATAGCGTAGCGTTATTGTCTGGCGTTGCTAATACTGGAGATGCCTATTCCGGTACCGCATCTGCAATCCCTGGACTTGTTGCATCTGATCGTGTGTTCCTCTTTACTCCGAACGCTACTAACACGACCAGAACGCCAACGCTATCAGTCAATGGCGGTACCGCTCGCCAGATAAAGCAGAATAACGGTTCGAACGTCGCGGCTGGTGATTTGGTAGCGGGTTATACGTATCTCGTTAAATTCAATTTCGCTTCAGCAGATTTTCGGCTGCTGACCAACCCGGAAGACAGAATCCGCTTATTGAATGCGTATTCCAAAGCCACAGTGACAAGTGATACCTCTACTCCTGATGCGGTATCAATCACAATCCCTGGCTCTTTGGGTGACGGTACTCAGATAACGTTTGAGCCTGTGGTGGCGAATACCGGTGCAACAACGCTGGTTATTACAGACCTCTACGGGAACTCCGTGACGCGCACCCTGCTGAAAGGGGCAAACACCGCACTGACCGGTGGCGAGTTGCAGGTAGCGAAGCCCGTTACAGTTCAGTATCGCGGCTCTCCGCAGAATAACTTTAAGCTGTTGTATGCCGGTGATCCAACCACGGATATACAGTCCCTCTCAAAAGACGTTACGACCCTCAAGGGGGCGCTGACAGACCCGTATGCAGCACTGGCCGATAAACTTGTGGGCACCGGAGTGTCAACAGATCAGTCACCGTTCGGTACCATCACCTGGTCCGCGGGGGTTAAGACCGTCACAAAGCGCCAGATAATTTGTACGTCTATCGGGTCTTCTGTGGGCGTTGGGGCTGGCTCCACCGGTGGCGGGGCCGCTGGTGCTCCTTATGCACCGAACACTCTGTTCGTCAACGCCCTGAAAGAAGAGCTCAAACAGTATGGTGAGTTCGACATCATCGATGACAACCAGTGCATACCGGCCCAGGCATTCCAGCAGTTCGCCGCCCAGCTCGCGAATTCGCCCTATTCAACCTCCGACTTTGTTTTGATCGTGGGTGGCATGAATGATGCTCCGGTGGGCAACTTCAACATGGGACGCACTCTCCCCGGCCAACGGACTACGTTAGAAACTCTTATCGACCTCTGTCTGGCGCGGGGTGCCATCCCTATCGTCTGTACGACGCCGCACCACAACGTCGAAATGAGACAAACATATCCGACTATTCCGGGGGGCAACCCGCTGTTCTGGCCGTTTAGAACATATAGTGTCGTCAGCACCTACGTTTTTGATACGACGGCGAATACCATTAAGGGCGACCACTTCGCCAGTCCGGTATATGGGGGTAATATTTTAAAACCGGGATATTCGCTGAGGGTGGACAGCGGCGATAACATGGGGACGTATACGATTACGGCCATTTCGGAGGACCGGAAAACGATAACCGTTCAGGAGCCCATCCCGGTCTCTGGTAGCATCCCAACAACAATCCGGCATTTCAACCTGCAGTCGATCGCTGAGGACATCCTGTACCCACCGCCGTCGACTTCCTTCGTTACGAAGGACTGGACCGGAAGCGGTACTGCAGTGCAGGGTGATGTGCGGTTCGAGATAGTGAATAATATGCAGCGCTCTGTGGCCCGCCAAAAAAGTGCATTCCTGGCGGACTGCGCATATTCATTCTTCAGATACGGGGTAGAGGTAGGTGGTTATAGTTCAGTTTATAACGTACCAGCCGGTAATTATAACCACATGAACGATAACGGTTATGAAGTAACCTTTGGCTATACATTTAAAGTCGCGGCAAAAAAAATAGCCAGTCTCATATTTGGTGATAAATATTACTCTGCAGCATAAGGAATTATCATGGCCTTTAAAATATCAGCAACAAAAACTGTCCAGATTTATTATCTCGGAGGATTTCTGTGTGATAAGGATATCAATATTGACCTTATTTACTCAGTAGAAAGCGTCAGGCAGGATGATGCAGGTCAAGTTAAAGCCTCAGTATCTGTTCGATATAATGATGCGGCGAAAGTTAACGCAGGAGAGTATGCAGTAACTCTGGACGCTTCGTCATCAAAGCCATGGACAGAACAGGCTGAGCAGCAACTTATGCAAGCTGAAGAGTTTGCTGGGGCTGTTGTCCTGTAAGCACAAAAAACCTACGCAGACTGAACGAGGTTGACCTTCCCTCTCAATAAAACTACTGTATATAAAAACAGTGTGCGCCGGGAGACCGGTAGAGATCAAG
>OKHZ01000014.1_pt1 | contig 13729 bp, 13 predicted proteins | sample 1609961 | NCBI WGS metagenome assembly OKHZ01 (sample SAMN04436601, study PRJEB24849) | human gut metagenome | biome: human gut; feature: NICU; material: stool | host: Homo sapiens | place: USA: Saint Louis, MO | collected 2009-12-06 | reverse complement strand
TGCCGGCGCATCAGGTCACCTAAATCTGCTTCTGCGGCTATCATGACGATCTCCGGCGGCTAAGGCTGCAACTAAGTGATGCGCTCGGCGGCCGAGCGGATCTCTGTTTTTCAGCGATGGATTGTCTGGAAGTTTTGCCCGGGGGCTGTAACAAAGGCGCGGCGCTGGCGGTATTAAGCCAGCATCTGGGCCTGACGTTGCAGGATTGCATGGCGTTCGGCGACGCCATGAACGATCGGGAAATGCTTGGCAGCGTCGGGCACGGCGTGATCATGGGCAACGCGATGGATCAGCTGAAATTTGAACTTCCGCATCTACCGGTTATTGGCGACTGCCGTCATCAGGCCGTTTCCCATTTTTTGACTCATTGGCTGGATTATCCTGATCTTCCTTATTCCCCCGAATAAAGAGACCCTGCCAGCAAGCCGGATATCCTGTGATATCTGGCTTTTTTTATTTTGCCTGCAGCATTTGCGCAATTTGCGCCTGCCAGGGAGAGACGTCGCCGATATTGGCCGCCACCCACTGCGGGTTGTAGTAGCTTTCCAGATAACGTTCGCCGCTGTCGCACAGCAGCGTGACGATAGAGCCGGTGCGTCCCTCTTCGCGCATCCGTACGGCCAGCTGCAGTACGCCCCACATGTTGGTGCCGGTTGAGGCGCCGACCTTGCGCCCAAGCAGCGTTTCCAGCCATAGCGCGGTGGCGACGCTGGCGGCATCCGGTACCCGCAGCATCTCATCGACCACGTCGGGAATAAACGATGGTTCGACGCGCGGCCGGCCAATGCCCTCAATTTTACTGCCGACCGGGCTGCGCAGGCTGGCGTCGCGGCTTTGCCAGTAGTCCAAAAACACGGAGTTTTGCGGATCAACCACCAGCAGCTGCGTATCGTAACCCTGACTGCGAATGTAGCGTCCGATAGTCGCAGAGGGACCGCCGGTGCCCGCGCTCATCACAATATACGACGGCTGCGGATGCGGCTCATGGCTCATCTGACTGAAGATTCTGTCGGCGATATTATTATTCCCTCGCCAGTCGGTAGCCCGTTCGGCAAAGGTAAACTGATCCATATAATGACCGTTCAGCTCGCGCGCCAGCGTTTCGGAGGCGGCATAGATTTCACAGGCGCTGTCGACGAAATGGCAGCGACCGCCGTAAAACTCAATTTGTTCAATTTTACGCTTTGCCGTACAGGAAGGCATCACGGCGATAAACAGCAGGCCTAAGAGACGAGCGAAGTAAGCTTCAGAGACGGCGGTCGAACCGGAAGAGGATTCGATAATCGTCGTTCCTTCTTTAATCCAGCCGTTGCACAAGCCATACAGAAACAGCGAGCGGGCCAGGCGATGCTTCAGGCTACCGGTTGGATGGGTGCTTTCATCCTTCAGATAGAGTTGGATCCCAGGGAACGCCGGCAGCGCCAGACGAATAAGGTGCGTGTCGGCTGAACGCTGATAATCGGCATTAATTTCACTAATCGCGTGTTTAACCCAGGCGCTGTTCATCTCAAATTCCTGTTTGTCATTTTGTGCCCAGCTTAGCGGAAATTGAAGGAAAAATTGTTGCCATTTAGCCTTTCAATTACAATAAAAGGAGTAAATTTTTCTCCTGAGGCGCCCAATGTTAGATAAAATTGATCGTAAGCTGCTTTCTTTACTGCAAACCGACTGCACCCTCTCTTTGCAGGCATTGGCCGATGCCGTTAATCTGTCCACCACGCCCTGCTGGAAGCGGCTGAAGCGGCTGGAAGACGAAGGTATTCTTCGCGGGCGCGTCGCGCTGCTGGATGCGGAAAAGGTCGGGCTTGGGCTGACGGCTTTTGTACTGATTAAGACTCAGCACCACAGTAGCGACTGGTATTGCCGCTTTGTCAGCGAAGTCTCGCAGATGGCGGAAGTCCTTGGCTTCTGGCGTATGGCCGGCGAGTATGACTATCTGCTGCGGGTCCAGGTAGCGGATATGAAGAACTATGATGATTTTTATAAACGTCTGGTTAACAGCGTGCCGGGACTCTCGGATGTCACTTCGAGTTTTGCCATGGAACAGATAAAATACACCACAGCCTTGCCTATTGATTAACGGCAGCAGCCGCTACGAATTACACACTCAGGATTTAACTGCTTGCGATTATTTGCCCAACTTAGCTGGTATTTCCGCCGGGAGTGGCGCCGTTACCTCGGCGCTATTGCTCTGCTGATTATTATTGCCATTCTGCAACTGGTGCCGCCGAAAGTGGTGGGCATCGTGGTTGACGGCGTAACAAAACAACATTACACCGCGGAAAAGGTGTGGATGTGGATTGGCCTGCTGGTCGTTATTGCGGTGATGGTCTATCTGCTGCGCTACGTCTGGCGCGTGCTGTTGTTCGGCGCATCGTATCAGCTGGCCGTCGAGCTACGTGAGGATTTCTATCGCCAGCTCAGCCGCCAGCATCCGGCCTTTTACCTGCGCCACCGTACCGGCGATCTCATCGCTCGCGCAACCACCGACGTTGATCGGGTGGTGTTAGCCGCCGGTGAGGGGGTGCTGACGCTGGTGGATTCACTGGTGATGGGCTGCGCGGTGCTGATTGTGATGTCGACGCAAATCAGCTGGCAGCTCACTCTGCTGGCGCTGCTGCCGATGCCGCTGATGGCGCTGGCGATTAAGCGTAACGGCGATGCATTACACGAGCGTTTTCGCGTCGCTCAGGCGGCCTTCTCCAGCCTCAATGACCGCACCCAGGAGAGCCTGACCAGCATTCGCATGATCAAAGCTTTTGGTCTTGAAGACCGACAGTCGGCGCAGTTTGCTGCCGACGCTGCGGATACCGGGGCGAAAAATATGCGCGTGGCGCGCATTGATGCTCGCTTCGATCCGACGATTTATATCGCTATCGGGACCGCTAACCTGCTGGCTATCGGCGGCGGCAGCTGGATGGTGTTCCAGGGCAGCCTGACCCTGGGTCAGCTCACCAGCTTTGTGATGTACCTCGGCCTGATGATCTGGCCAATGTTGGCTCTGGCATGGATGTTTAACATCGTGGAGCGCGGCAGCGCGGCCTACGCGCGCATTCGCACCATGCTGGAGGAGGCGCCGGTAGTGACCGACGGCAGCGAGCCGACGCCGGAAGGGCGCGGTACGCTTAGCGTCGCCGTGCGCGAGTTTATCTATCCGCAGGCGAACAAGGCCTCGCTGGAAAAAGTTAACTTTACGCTCCAGCCCGGGCAAATGCTGGGAATTTGCGGCCCAACCGGCTCCGGTAAGAGCACGATTCTGGCACTGATTCAGCGTCATTTTGACGTTACCGATGGCGATATCCGCTTTCATGACGTTCCCCTGACCCGACTGCAGCTGGATAGCTGGCGCGCCAGGCTGGCGGTAGTCAATCAAACGCCGTTCCTGTTCTCCGATACCGTCGCCAGCAATATTGCTCTCGGTAAACCGGACGCCACGCAGGAGCAAATCGAACGCGTTGCCCGGCTCGCCAGCGTGCATGAGGATATCCTGCGCCTGCCGCAGGGGTATAACACCGAAGTCGGCGAGCGCGGCGTTATGCTTTCCGGGGGGCAAAAACAGCGTATTTCCATCGCCCGCGCGCTGCTGCTGGAGGCGGAGATCCTGATCCTGGATGATGCGCTGTCGGCGGTGGATGGTCGAACGGAGCATCAGATATTGCACAACCTTCGCCAGTGGGGTGAGGGGCGGACGGTAAATATCAGCGCTCATCGCCTGTCGGCGTTGACCGAGGACAGCGAAATTCTGGTAATGCAGCATGGGCATGTTGCCAAGAGCGGTCGTCATGAGGCGCTGGCGACGCAGCCGGGCTGGTATCGCGATATGTACCGTTATCAGCAGCTGGAAGCGGCGCTGGATGATGTTCCGCTGGAAGATGAGGAGGTCGCCGGTGCGTAGTTTTACTGAACTCTGGCCGACATTAAAGCGCCTGCTGGCCTACGGCTCTCCGTGGCGTAAACCGTTAACGATAGCGGTAGCTATCATGTGGGTCGCGGCGGTGGCGGAGGTGAGCGGCCCGCTGCTGATCAGCTACTTTATCGACAATATGGTAGCGAAGAACTCGCTGCCGTTGAAGCTGGTCTGCGGCCTGGCCGCCGCCTACATCGGCCTGCCACTCCTCGCCGCGGGTCTGCATTACTGCCAGGCGCTGCTGTTTAACCGCGCGGCGGTGGGCGTGGTGCAACAGCTGCGCAGCGACGTCATGGACGCCGCCCTGCGTCAGCCGCTCAGCGAGTTTGATACCCAGCCGGTCGGGCAGCTCATCTCGCGGGTGACCAACGATACCGAAGTGATTCGCGATCTCTATGTGACCGTCGTGGCTACCGTCCTGCGTAGCGCGGCTTTGATTGGCGCGATGCTGGTGGCGATGTTCAGCCTTGACTGGCGAATGGCGCTGGTGGCTATTGCTATTTTCCCGGCAGTACTGATCGTGATGATGATTTATCAACGCTACAGTACGCCCATCGTCAGGCGGGTTCGCGCGTGGCTGGCGGATATCAACGACGGTTTTAATGAAGTGATTAACGGAATGGGCGTTATTCAGCAGTTCCGTCAGCAGGCGCGGTTCGGCGAACGGATGCGCGAGGCCAGCTACGCGCACTATCTGGCGCGTATGCAAACTCTGCGCCTTGATGGTTTCCTGCTGCGCCCGCTGCTGAGCCTGTTCTCTTCATTAATACTCTGTGGTCTGTTGATGCTGTTTGGTTTCAGCAGCAGCGGAACGATTGAGGTTGGGGTTCTGTACGCTTTTATTAGCTATCTTGGACGGCTAAACGAGCCGCTGATCGAACTGACGACCCAGCAATCAATGCTGCAGCAGGCGGTCGTCGCGGGCGAGCGCGTTTTCGAACTGATGGACAAACCGCGTCAGGCGTGGGGCGACGATAGCGAACCGTTGCGCAGCGGCTCGATTACTATCGAGCATCTCTCTTTTGCCTACCGTGACGATAGCCTGGTGTTGCAGGATATCAATCTCGACATACCGTCGCGCAGCTTTGTGGCGCTGGTCGGCCATACCGGGAGCGGTAAAAGCACCCTGGCCAGCCTGATGATGGGCTACTACCCGTTAACTCAGGGAGAGATTCGCATCGATGGTCGTCCGCTGTCGTCCTTAAGCCACAGCGCGCTGCGTCAGGGGATTGCGATGGTGCAGCAGGATCCGGTGGTGCTGGCTGACACCTTCTATGCCAACGTTACCCTCGGTCGAGACATCAGCGAAGAGCAGGTCTGGGAGGCGCTGGAGGCGGTACAGCTGGCGGAGCTGGCCCGTGAAATGGAAAACGGTATTTATACTCAGTTGGGCGAACAGGGGAACAATCTCTCCGTTGGGCAGAAACAGCTGCTTGCGCTGGCGCGGGTGCTTGTCGATACGCCGCAGGTGCTGATACTTGATGAGGCGACGGCTAATATTGATTCTGGCACCGAACAGGCGATTCAGCAGGCGCTTGTACGGGTGCGCGAGCATACGACGCTGGTGGTCATTGCGCACCGCTTATCGACTATCGTTGAGGCTGACACGATCCTGGTGCTGCATCGGGGGCAGGCCGTCGAGCGCGGCAACCATCAGCAGCTGCTGGAGGCCAAAGGCCGCTACTGGCAGATGTATCAGCTGCAGCTGGCGGGTGAAGAACTGGCCGCCAGCTCGCAGGAAGAGTCGCTTATCGCCTGATGCACCATAAACAGGCAGCTTCTGCTTTGCGGTTTCCGGTGGTGCAAAAACGTCACAGAATGCGCACTGAAATGGTGCATTTTAAGGCTAAAGCGGCTTTTTTCCGCTTCGTTTCCGCCTGATTCTTCTTTTTCCTCCTCAAAAAGGGCCGCCTGGCGGCCCTTTTTCATTTCTGGCATAGCCCTTGCTTTATTAGATTCGTGTTAGCTGCGGCCATTAAAGAATACTCACTGGAGGGGACTAATGAAGCTGGTTACAGTGGTAATAAAACCATTCAAACTGGAAGACGAGCGAGAAGCATTATCTTCAATGGGGATTCAGGGCCTGACGGTCACTGAGGTTAAAGGGTTCGGCCGGCAGAAAGGCCACGCGGAGCTCTATCGCGGCGCCGAATATAGCGTCAATTTTCTGCCGAAAGTGAAGATTGACGTCGCGATTGCCGACGATCAGCTGGATGAAGTCGTCGATGTCATCAGTAAAGCGGCTTACACCGGAAAGATTGGCGACGTCACATTTTTTGTCGCCGAGCTGCAGCGCGTCATTCGCATCCGTACCGGCGAATCTGACGAAGCGGCACTGTAACTTTCAGACCACACAGTGATGGGGAACGAAACAATGAAGATAGCAACAATGAAGACAGGTCTGGGAGCGCTGGCTCTTCTTCCGGGGCTGGCGATGGCCGCACCGGCGGTAGCGGATAAAGCCGACAACGCCTTTATGATGATTTGCACCGCGCTGGTGCTGTTTATGACCATTCCGGGCATCGCGCTGTTCTACGGCGGGCTAATCCGCGGTAAAAACGTTCTTTCCATGCTGACGCAGGTTATCGTCACCTTTGCACTGGTCTGCGTGCTGTGGGTGGTTTATGGCTACACGCTGGCTTTCGGTACCGGCGGCAGCTTCTTCGGCAACTTCGACTGGGTGCTGCTGAAGAATATTGAGCTGAAAGCGCTGATGGGCAGCTTCTATCAATACATCCACGTTGCCTTCCAGGGCTCGTTTGCCTGTATCACCGTCGGACTGATCGTCGGCGCGCTGGCGGAACGTATTCGTTTCTCTGCGGTACTGATTTTTGTTGTGGTGTGGATGACGCTTTCTTATATCCCGATCGCCCATATGGTATGGGGCGGTGGTCTGCTGGCTACCCACGGCGCGCTTGATTTCGCCGGCGGAACGGTTGTACACATTAACGCCGCGGTTGCCGGGCTGGTGGGCGCTTATATGATGGGTAAACGCGTGGGCTTTGGTAAAGAAGCGTTCAAACCGCATAATCTGCCGATGGTATTCACCGGCACCGCTATCCTCTACGTTGGCTGGTTTGGCTTTAACGCGGGTTCAGCCAGCGCGGCGAACGAAATTGCCGGTCTGGCTTTCGTTAACACCGTGGTTGCCACAGCGGCGGCTATCCTGGCGTGGACCTTCGGCGAGTGGGCAACCCGCGGCAAGCCGTCTCTGTTGGGCGCCTGTTCAGGGGCGATTGCCGGTCTGGTCGGCATCACTCCGGCCTGTGGTTACATCGGCGTCGGCGGGTCTCTGATCGTGGGGATTGCCGCGGGTCTGGCGGGTCTGTGGGGTGTCACCGTACTGAAGCGCTGGCTGCGCGTTGATGACCCGTGCGATGTGTTTGGCGTCCACGGTGTCTGCGGTATCGTCGGATGCATCCTGACCGGTATCTTCGCCGCGACTTCTCTGGGCGGCGTCGGTTATGCGGAAGGCGTGACCATGGGCCACCAGGTTCTGGTACAGCTGGAAAGTATCGGTATCACCATCGTCTGGTCCGGCGTGGTCGCCTTTATTGGTTACAAAGTCGCCGATATGACCGTTGGCCTGCGCGTACCGGAAGATCAAGAGCGTGAAGGTCTGGACGTCAACAGCCACGGCGAAAACGCCTACAACGCCTGATTCATCGTTACCTTGTTAATCGTAAAAGCGGAGCCAGGCTCCGCTTTTTGCATGGTTAGCTAATCGATTGGATCCAGGGCAATAGCGTTGAGACCCAAAGCCAGGAGAGGGGCATGACGATGATCAGACCTGGCAGTAAATTGGCGACCGGGAATGATTTAATACCGCAAATTCTCAAACCCGTCACAAACATAATAAATCCGCCTAACCCGGAGAAATCAGCAACCATATCAGGCGTTAGCATTGGCATTATTGATTGCCCGATTAAGAGCAGAATCATTTGGACGATAAATTGCGGGATCGCGATAGTGGCGACCGAAAGACCAAGCAGGGTGGCAAAAATACCGGCAGTCAGGATATCGAGAAATGATTTAGTTAACAGTATCGATATGTCGCCGGTTATTCCTTCCTGCATAGCGCCAAAGATGCCCGTTCCCGAAGCCACGAAGAGCACCAGAATTCCAACGAATTTGTCGAGATACTCCTCTTGCGATAACGTGCTGCCGCTTTTCTGTGGGGCAATTTTATCAATGATAAAACGTAGTTTTGATGCGCCACGGCCAATGTTTCTCTCGATAGAAAATATTTCACCGATAATTGCGCCGAAGAGTAACGAGGCGACAACAACGGGTAGTGCATGTAATTTGATAATAACCGTAATCCCCATTCCCATGGAGGCTGCGCCAAAAGTCAGAGGCAGCGCGGTACGGAATTTATCACTTAATCGATCCCCAATTAAGCCGCCGACGATCCCGCCGATAAGCGTTGAAGTAGAGTTAATGATTGGCCCAATCATTGTTTTTCCTTGTTAGTATTTGCTAAATATCGCTTGCTGTTGTCGGACCGCAAACGCACTCACTTTCCGGCAGGTTTTGCGGATTGCGAACCTGCCAAAAGTGAGCGACTATTTTTTGAAGCCGGGAATAAAGCGATTGACATCCACTTCAAGGAATTTGCTGCGCTGAAAATTCTCTATCAGGTTCCAGGGAACGGTACAGTCAAAAATTGTTTTACAGGCGATTCCGTGGCCGAGTATTGACGGGCTGAATGCTGGGTCGGATGAAGGATCGAGCGGGTGACAGCGTACTCCGGGAATAAAAATAGTACTGACATCCCCCTGGTAACGCGTTGTCATTGCCCACATCACATCGTTAATATCAAATACATCCACATCCTCATCAACCAACATGACATGCTTCAATTCTGAGAAAGCTGAAAATGCGAGAAGTGCGGCTTGACGCTGCCTGCCCTCATCTGCTGGTCCGCGTTTTTTTACCTGTAAAACGGCGAGATACTTGCCCGTGCCCGGCGAGGGGCAATGAACGTTCTGCACGAAGCCGGGCAGTGCCTTTTCAACCATTTGTAAAATACTGGCTTCCGTTGGGATACCGGCCAGATTGGTGTGCTCATCGCTTGGCCCGATGCAGGTTTGCAGGATTGGATGACGGCTATGAGTATTGGCTTTGACTTTGATGACCGGCACCTGCGCCTGGGCGCTGCCGGTATAGCCAGGAAACTCTGGCATGGCTTTACCTGTATCAGTGTTCTGATCTTCACGGACCCTTACGTCAGGCAAGAGCTCGCCTTCGATGACGACTTCGGCATTAGCGATAGCCAGTGCATTCACGCTGACACAATCGGTGAGTTCTACTGCCTGGTTGCGCAAGCTACCGGCAATTGATAGCTCGTCAAAACCTAAAGGCGTTGTCGGGGGCTCGAAGCAGGCACCGATTTCAATTGCCGGATCGACGCCAATACTAATGGAGATAGGCAGGGCTTTTCCGGCGGCTTCCGCTTTCTGGCGAAAAGTATCAAGGTGGCGTCCCGGAACGAAATACATTGAGATTTCATCTTTGCTCTGGACGCACAAGCGATGGATCGTGACGTCATGCTCGCCAGTTTCTGGATCGGCGGCGTAGCACATGCCCAGCGTAAAGTACGGGCCAGCATCTTCCGGGGTATTAGTTGGCGCGGGCAAGATTTTCAGGATATCAAAGTCAGGATCGGTCGCCAGGTGGATACCATCCTGACATACGGCCTGGTCGCGTGGAATAACAATCGGCGCAATAGGATTGGCGACGGAATCTTTAAGCATAAAAGCCAGGTTTTCAGGCGTGGTGCCAAAAAGGCGGGCGACGCGCTTGCGCGAGCAAAGCAAGCCGATCAAGACTTTGACATCATCGTATCCTTTGACTTTGTTAAAAATCATGGCCGGGCCAACTCGTGTGTGGCGCTGAACGGTGCCATGTGCGCCGACGTAGCGATATACGCCAGATAATTCTGCGATTGGATCAACGGGTTCATCGGTATAGATCAGTTCATCATCGTAGTGGCTTAATACAGCCAATGCGGAACGCAGATCGGTCACTTTTTGCTGTTCCTTAACCATTAAATTCTCCTTTAAGTATTACTAAACGATGATAGCGGCGGCTATATAGCGCCGACCCTGATTTTTAATCATCGTGACAGGCTTAATTTTCGATAAATAGAAATAAGAGTCCAATAACATTACCCATTGTTTTAATAAGGACCTATTATTAGTGACTTCAAGGAGGACGCTATGGATTATCGGCAACTACATGCCTTTGTGGTTCTGGCTGAAGAGCTGCATTTTGGGCAGGCGGCGTTGAGGCTGAACGTGACGCAGCCTGCGCTCACGCAGCAGATTAAAAACTTTGAGAACGCGCTCGGCATAATGCTGTTTGTTCGCGATCGGCGTCATGTTTCACTGACCGCGGAGGGACTATTTTTGCTTGACGAAGCGCGGATTATTCTGGGCCACTGCGACAGGTTTCTTGAAAGTGTAAACAGTTTGCGTCGCGGGCATCAAGGGCAGTTAAAAGTGGGTTATGTTGGCTCATCTATTCTCGATCCGGCATTAACTTTGTTAATAAAAAATTACCGATATAAGAAACCCGAGACCGATCTGATAATTGAAGAACATAACGCACATGATTTATTAACATTATTATTGGATAAACGGTTGGATATTGCTTTTGTTCGCTCACCGATACCGCAATATGAACAGCTGGAATATATGAATATCGCTACTCGTTCACTTATTGCCGTCTTGCCGCGTAATCATGAACTGGGCAATCGCCGAAAAATTTCTCTGGCATCGCTGCGCGAAGAGCAATTTTTTGTGCAAAAGGATCCCTACGGCGTAGGGCTAGGCTGGTCGGCGGTTAGCGCCTGCCGGGAGGCCGGGTTCACTCCTCAGAAAATTCAGTATACGCGTGATGTTTCGGTAGCTATCGGTTTAGTGTCAATGGGCATGGGCGTTGCGCTGGTGCCTGAAACGCAGAGCTCTGTACTCATGCCGGACGTGAGCTACTGTCTGCTGGAAGAAGCGTATGCAACAACCACCTTAACCTTGTGCTGGCGGCGGCATACTCAAAATAACCTTTTACGCGGATTTATAAACTATACCCGGGACCTTACCGGCCGCCAGCAGTACCAGTCAGCGCAATGTACGGCGGACCAGTAAGCTGGCGGTTTACGCTAAGCCTGGCGCTTACCAGCGGAAGCGCCTATTTTGCTGGGAAAAGGCTTCGGTTACGCATGACACCTTCCTGTACTGTCGACGCCACCAGCGTACCGTCCTGCGTATAGAACTCGCCGCGGACAAAACCGCGCGCGCTGGAGGCGGAGGTGCTTTCTACGCTGTAAAGCAACCAGTCGTTGATGTTGAACGGGCGATGGAACCACATTGAGTGATCGATGGTGGCCACCTGCATTCCCGGTTCCAGAAAACCGACGCCGTGCGGCTGCAGCGCAACGGGAAGGAAATTGAAGTCAGAAGCGTAGCCCAGTAGAGACTGATGGATGCGCAGATCTTCCGGTACAGCGCCGTTGGCGCGGATCCAGACCTGACGCGTCGGTTCTGCAACGTGACCTTTCAGCGGGTTGTGGAATTCAACCGGGCGAATCTCCAGCGGCTTATCGCAAAGAAATTTCTCTTTGACCTGCGGCGGCAGCAGATGGGCCAGCTTGCGGGCGATGTCCGTTTCAGAGGGCAGCGCATCCGGCGCGGGGGCTGCTGGCATGGTTTTCTGATGTTCGTAGCCGGGTTCTGGCGCCTGAAATGAGGCGGTCATGTAGAAAATCGGCTTCCCGTTCTGAATCGCCGCCACCCGGCGGGAGCTGAAGCTATTGCCGTCACGCAGGACTTCAACATCATAGATGATGGGTTTCTGGCTGTCGCCGGGACGCAGGAAGTAGCTGTGAAACGAATGGATCAGGCGTTCTGCGGGGACGGTCTCCTTTGCCGCATATAGTGCCTGACCGACCACCTGGCCGCCAAAGACCTGACGTAATCCCAGATCCTCGCTCTGCCCGCGGAACAATCCCTCTTCGATTTTTTCCAGATTTAACAATGCCAGCAGATTGGTTAATGCCTGACTCATAATTACCCTCAATCAATGATGACTGCCTTGCGCAGCGCGTTATTGAGGCAAAGTATAACCTGGAATCGTAAGTGGTCCGATGGGTGCAATAAACTGAATAGGGACGTTTTTACCGACGTAAATCTCCCAGGCTGCGGGATTGTTAGTTATGGATGGTTGCAACTATTCATCGCCTGTTGGTTTCAGAACCCCGCGCGAGCTTTCGTGGCGGCCAACCCGTAAACGGGGAAGAGGCGCCATCTTCACTCTTGTGAGCCGAGGCTACGCGCCAGACGAGATGATTCATTTGCTTTTAGCTGCTTCCGGCAGGTGGTAATAACCCCTGTTTCCGGCCGACAGAGGATCCCCAGAAAGCGGCATTATGCTCACCGTATCACTTTTGCTGCCGGGACGTTGCAGGCAGTAATAATCTGAATATGGCGCTTTTCCGGGCGAAAATTGAGAACTGTGCCACACTTATTCATGATGAAAATGTTTCGCCGCATTGCATTGCGGTCGAACATGCTCAAAGGGATGAAAGGAGAAAAGAATGAAATTTGCCTATATGTTAAGTGCTATAGCCGTAGCGGCTACGTTGTCTGCCTGTGCGAATAATCACAACAGCAATGCAGCGAACCAGGCGGCGCCCGATCCTTATGGCATTGCTTCACTAAGCTCCTCGCAGCAGCAGCCTAACGTATCCGGGACTATCAATATTCGCCAGCGCGTGGCGTTACCGCCGGACGCAGTATTGACCGTAACTCTGTCGGATGCGTCGCTGGCCGATGCGCCTGCGCACGTGCTGGCGCAAAAAGCGGTCAGGACCGAAGGGAAGCAGGCGCCGTTTAATTTTGTTCTGCCCTATAACCAGGCGCAAATCCAGCCTAATGCCCGCATTCTTCTCAGCGCGGCGATTACCGTTAACGGTCAGCTGATGTTCATTACCGATACCGTACAGACGGTGATTAACCAGGGCGGCAACCGTGCCGATCTGGTGCTGGTGCCGGTCCAACAAACGGCGGTACCGGTGGCGAACACCAACGTTCCGCCCGTGCAGTAACTCCACATCATGCCCCTTCTCAGGGGCATTTTTTTGTCTTCAATAAATCCAGCGGTAGTGCTGTAGATCAATATGCCCACTGCCTGACACCTGGACTCCCTCCGCTAATAGCGCCTGGCGTTGACGCTGCAGGTCCGGCCCGGTGAGAGAGATATCGCCGTGACGGTTGACCACCCTATGCCAGGGGAGAGTGGAACCTTCCGGCAGACGTTTTAATACCCCACCAACCTGACGCGCCGCGCGCGGTGAACCCGCCAGCTGAGCAACGTCGCCGTAGGTCGCCACGCATCCTTCTGGTATTGAGGCGACAATTTGACAGACGCGCTGCGGAATAGTATCGTGAGAATCCATGGAAGGTCCTGTTGCCGGTAAAAGTTCAGAATAAGCGTTACATCATGGGCTGTACAGCGGGTGGATTAAGCCGGGTTTACTACGGTGAATTCCAGCGCCAGACCCAGCATACTATGGGCATTTTCATGCGGCGTATTGGTTAGCAAGGCTTCAAGAAACTTTGGGCGTTAATCATCAGTTTGGCGCGCGTGGCCGGGAGCTTAAGGGGTGATATCGGATACACCACGAGACCGCTGGCTTCGATGGGAAGTTTACGTAATTCAGCGTGCTGAAGGACGCCAGAAGTTGAGTAGAGCAGCGCAACCGGGGGGACGGCCAGCAGCTGATTAGCGCTAATCGTGACTAAATCAATGAGCAGTCCCGGA
>OKHZ01000013.1_pt1 | contig 13762 bp, 5 predicted proteins | sample 1609961 | NCBI WGS metagenome assembly OKHZ01 (sample SAMN04436601, study PRJEB24849) | human gut metagenome | biome: human gut; feature: NICU; material: stool | host: Homo sapiens | place: USA: Saint Louis, MO | collected 2009-12-06 | reverse complement strand
ACTGTTTCAATATGGTTTCAAACGCTTTTTCATTACCTTCAAATGGTATAACCTGCTTGACTGCTTTGCCCGGCCCTTTCCCTTGAGAGTAATCCCATACGTTGATGTGCGTTCCCTTTTCAGGATCATAATCAACACGCCAACCAACCTTACCATCATTAGATTGCCGTCCAATTATTTTTCCATTCCCAGCACTCACTTCTAGTCGCCCAATTACAGGCTTAGAGGCAGCACCCAAATTACCCACAATATTTAGCGCCTTATTTCGAGCATTTTCCCAGTTTTTTTCAGATTTTAATATTGTTTCAATTCGAGTCGCTGGACTTGGTACTTTCCTCCCTGGCAACATAATGCCTGCCAGCAGCCCGCCCGTTGCTTCCAGTGCAGCTTGATTCCCGCCAGCCGCCTGTTTAACCGTATCCGCAACCGCAGACCAGGTTTCACCCTGCATCAGCGTGGTAACAGTATCCGCCAGCGCCTGATTCTTCCCGGCCAGGTCGCTCATCGCTTTACTGCAGTAACTGTCACCCACAGCACAGGAAGCCAGCACCATGGCCGCATCAGCAGCATAGTCAACAGAACCTAATGCCGCATCGCCGGTATCAGCAAGGCCATTGATAATGGCGTTCGCGATGGCAGAAGTGGTGCCTTCACCCAGCTTTTCCCTGACCTGATTTTTCAGGGATTCAGCAGCCTGTTTCGCCGCTTCTCGGGCCTTATCACCGCTCAGCGAGTTATTCTCAACCGCGTTCTTCCCGGCCTGCGCCCCCGCGACCGCATCCCCGCTGCTGCCTCCGCTAAGCCCCCCCATCAGTCCCGCCGCCAGCGTACTCAGCGCGCTTATCGTCGACTTCTGCTCATCCGACAGCTCTTCTGTCTTAACATCCGGATAATATTCTGCCGCTATCCAGCGCCCCAGCAGTTCGCCGCTCACCGCGCCTGCCGCCCCCGCCAGCGCGCTGTTATTTCCCGATGCCGCCGCTATCGCTCCCCACACCGCGTGCGCCATCGCATTAGCTTCCACATTCACCTTGCCCGTCGCGCTGTCCGTCGTCTGGCTGTGAATGATTTCCGCCACATACGGACTCACTGCGCCGCTCGCCGCCTGCGCCAGGTTGCCGCCCGCCAGACCCTGCATCGCCGCCGTTACCGCCTGCGCCACCTTCTGGTACTTTCCGCCCGTATCGTAGTCCGCCGTCGCCATCCGGCTCACCTGCGCGCTGATTTGTTCCTCGCTCGGATGGGCATTCCCTCCCGCTACCAGCATCTCCCGTGCCGCTGCCCGCGCAGCCGGGTCGCTCTGCGCCGCCTGCGCGTTCAGCTTGCCCTGCGTCACGAGCACATCACTCACCTGGCGACCTGTTTCACCTATCTTCTGCGCCACCGCCAGCCGGTTCTGCTCTTTCTCCTTATCAAATATCGGACTCAACGTTTGGTTCGCATGCGCTGCATCCCGGCTTAACCTCGTCACGTCTTGCTGCTGACTCGTGCCGTCGCGGATAACGATACTGCCCTCGCTCACCGCCGCCCGCGTCAGCGAACTGTCGCTGCCGCTGCCGTTCGCCCCCATCAGCAGACCGCTGGCCGCATTCCCCAGGAACTGCCCCGCCACGCTACCGCTCGTGCTCGTCCCCACGCTCTGCTGCTCCACGCTGTACTCGGCAGAGTTTTTAATATCCCGGAAACCCAGCGTCCCGGTATCCAAGCGGTTCAGCTCCGCCGCCGTGCTCGCCAGCACGCTGCCATTCAGTTGCGTATGCCCGCCCACCTTCACATCAAAACCGCCCTCGCCGGCAAAAATCCCCGTTTGCGCCTCCACCGATGCCCAGGTGCTGTGCATTTTGCTCTGGCTCAGGTTGAGAGAGCCCGAACCGCCGCCCATGCTGCCGCTCGCCCCCACGCTGCCGCTACGCTGCTTCGAATCGTAGTTATCGCTGTCCTGTTCGCTACTCAGCGTCAGGTTACGCCCGACGTCCATTGTCACCTGATGGCCGCTCACCTGCGCCCCGGTCAGCGTCGTATCGCGACCGCTGACGATAGTCACCCGTTCCCCGGCGCTGAGGGTCGTTTCGTTATGCATCAGGCTGTTGCCCTTCTCGTGGCCCTTCGCGGCATTGGCGCTGGCGCTGACCGTCAACCCGTTCGCGCCCTGACCGAAGTTAATACCGACGCCAAACGAACTCCCATGGCTCTCGTTTTTACCGCTCAGGGTGCTGACGTTCTCCGCAGAGAATAAATTCACATCGCGCGCGGCATTGAGTAACGCGCTGCCGCCGGCTTGCAGCTGGCTGCCCTCAACGTTGATATCCGCCTCAGTGGCGATAATGCTGAGATTGGTGCCGGCCATCAGGCTACTGCCGCGGCTGGTGTTCTGCGTTTGTCGCTGAGTGGATTTCGATGACTGGCTACCCCAGGAAAGGTTGACCCCTATCATGCTCTCCGGACTGGAATCCGCAGTCTGCATCTGCGATGCCTGATACGCCTGTACGCCCGATAATGCCGACTGCAGCCCGCTCAGCGCGGCGAGACGGCCATTGCTCTCGGTGCTGGCCTGTTTAGCGCTGGAAACCGCGGTATTAATGGCGCTGCCCACCATCCCGGATAACGCCAGCGTCAGGCCGCTGGTTTTCTGTTCCACGGTATGGGTCTGGGTGCTCTGGTTTTCCGCTGCCAGAATATTCACGGTTTTACCGGTCAACGCCATATTGTTGCCGGCCACCATGTCAGATCCCTGAACCGTCAACACATTACCGGCGCTCAGGCTAAGGTTGCCCTGTGAGCTTCCGACGGTACTGGCGGCGCTACTCAGCGTTGTCGTCACGTCGGTGGCTTTCAGCGACGAACTGCCGACGCTGAAGCCAACACCGCCAGTGCCGGAAAAGCCGCTATGTTTCTCTTTACGTAGATGGTTTTCCTGGCGACTCTCCTCGGCGGTGGCGATGGTCAGGTTACGCCCCGCCACAAGGTTGACGTCCTGGGTGCCGGCAACACTGCTGCCGGACACCAGCAGGTCGCGCCCGGCCTGCATCACAATACTGTCACCGCTAAAATTGCTGCCGATGGCGTTCTGCGCCCACACTTCATCGTGAGTGGTGAGCGAGCGGTGAGCCAGCAGGCCGCTGCTGCTTTGATGGTTGTTTTCCGTCAGATGCCATGAGGACTCGCCACTGCTGAGGTTAATGTCATTGCCGGCGGCAACCGTCAGGCTGCTGGTTGCCGTCACGCTGGCGGCGCGGGCATGAATATCGTGGACGGCGGACAGCGCAACCGCGCCGCCATTAATTTGCGTGCCGATATCGCCACGCTGGGTCAAAGAACGATCGTTGCCTTTCCCCCAATTTCCGCTTTCGCTGTGGGTAGTGGCGAGCGTCCGCAGGTTGAGATCGTTGCCGGCGATAATCTTCGTCTGGCTGCCCGCCGCGCTGTTACTCACCATGCTTGCCGTCAGATTAATGTTATGTAACGCCTGCAGCCCCAGCTGGCCGTTTACATTCTGGACATAAATCACCGCAGGCCGATCGAGGCTGATGTTACCTGGGCCGCCGCCGAGGGTGCGGGCGCTGTTGAGATCACGCCCGGCTTGCGCGATCAGGCTATCGCCGCCCTGCAGCGTTCCGCCAATATTGTTGATATCAGTACGCGCGTTTAGCGTGAGCTGGTTGCCGCCGATATAGCCGCTGTTATGAATGTTTTCCGCGGTTAGTTGCGTCACGCCGCGGCTGTGGATGTGCCCGCTGTTGGTCACATCACGGCTCACACTGAGCGCCACGTTTTCACCGCCGAGCAACGCGCCGCTGCCATCAAGATCGCCCGCTTTAACCCGCGCATAAACCTGCGGCACCAGCACATGCCGCACAGAGCCATCCGCTAGCGTGACCTCTCTGGCGACCAGCCAGACCATATCGCTGGTCAGCAGCGCCATCTGCGCTGGCGTCAGCGCCACCCCGACCGTCAGGTTGTACTGTTTGGCGAAGGCGACGCCCGCGTCCATCAGCGCCCGGTACTGCTCTTCATCGTTACTGTAGCCCTGGAGGTAGCGCTCGCCGCTCAGTTTAACGATCTGCTCACGCACCAGCCGCTGTTCGTAATAGCCGTCGCCAAGCCGCTTCATCGCCTGATCAACGCCCAGCGGATTTTGCATGTAGTCGCTGGCGAGCCACGCTTTACCGTTGGTAAAACGCGGTTCGGTTTCCACCAGATAGCCTGCTTTAGCCTGTGGATCGATCTGATACAGACTGCTGACAGGAAGACGGGTATCCGGCGTGACGAGGCGAATAACCGTTCCGTCAGCGTTAACCGGCGTCACTTCCACCAGTCGTCCGGCAGGTAGTTCACCTGGCTCATCGGCGCGATCGCGCGGGGTAATCACACTGCTATGGCCATCAATTTGGGTATTGCCCTGCCGCTTTATGGTTTGCAGATCGATAGTCTGAACCGTGGGCGTCGGTGCATATTCGCTACTTTTTTTCCCCTGGCTGGTTTTGGTGCCGCCAAACGGGCGGCTGGTCTTTTTCTCATACCAACGAGTCTGGGTACCGACGTCGGTGGTCACCCGTTTACCGGTCGTGGCGACGTTGTTTAGTTCGCTAATCACGCCACCGAGCGCTCCCCCGGCGATAATCTGGCTGTCGTAGTTATTCAGCTTATCGCTGTTGATGATGAGCCGGCCGCCGGAGAGGATTTTGCCGGGATCGCTTTCCACCACCTGCGTTTCCACAACGGTACGCTGGTACTGATATTCATAGAACTCATCGCCACGGCTACCGTCCGGCATGATGGCGTCGTGAACGCCGTATTTGTTTTTATAGCTGGTATCGACCAGCGACCAGTCGAAGCGCTGTACCGATCCTTTCAGCGCCGCTTCATGGCGCCATGACTGCTCGACCATCACATCTTTCGTCACCAGATGGTCGTTGTAGTTATTGATTTGTTGGATATCGATCGCCATATCACCGGCGGACTCAAGCGTTGCGCTGTGGTTATTAAAGACTCCCGCCCGGCCGCTGAGCGAACCGTCTTCGGCAAGTTGGCCGCCAATGGTAAGCGTACCGTCGCTGTAGATCAGCGCGTGATCCTGGTTATTGAGCGTGCCGACGCCCATTGCCAGCAATGCTCGTGCAGCAATCGTCGCCGCCACGCCGTTCTCCGCGGCGTTAGTCAGCGTTGCCACCTGCAGCGCGACGGCGTCGCCGTACAGGCGCCCGCTACCGATATTGGTTAACGTCGTGGCGACAATATGGGTTAAACCACCGTCAATCAGTCCCCGATTGACCAACTCGCCGTTGACCGTAAAATGGTTCTCGCCAGAGCTGATTTCACCTTCCTGACGGTTATCCAGCTTCGCCACATAGAGATTGAGCACCTGGCCAACGCTGATAACACCCTGATTAATCAGTCCCAAACCGGAGAGATTCCACTGCAGGTTGCCGTTGGCGATGATCCTCCCGGCGTGATGAAACGCCTGACGCAACGTTAGTGACATATCGCCCTGAGAGAGCACCTCGCCATCGCCGCTGAGGGAATCGGCATCGAGAATAAGTTTGCTCGCGGCAAGTAGCGTCCCGCCCGTATTAGCCAGCACCAGGTTGACGCCTGCTATATCCAGAGCGGCGGCGGAGACGATCTGCCCCTGCCGGTTATCCAGCCCCCGATTGTGGATGGTGATGTTCAGGTTACCGCCGGACTGCAGTTCTCCCTGACGGTTATCAACAGCGGCGCTCTGAATACGCAGGGCATCAACGGCGGTAATTGTGCCCTGCTGATTATCCAGCAAACCGCTCGTCGTCAGGTTGACGCTGCCCCGCTGCGCCGAGCCAACCTGCCCGTGACGATTGTTAAGATTTTGAGCCCGTAGCCGGATGTCGCCGCTGGCGATGATATTCCCCTGCGAGTTATCCACCCCATGGCGCGCAGTGAGCTGAACGTCGCCCTGCGCCGCGCTGATTTTTCCGCCATGGTTGATCAGATTGTCGGCGTCAAGCTTGATATTGCCATTTGCGGCAAGAACGCCTTCGCGGTTATCCAGCCCTCCTTCAGAGCTCATGGCCAGGTCGCCCTGCGCCGCAATCAATTGCCCATGCTGGTTCCGAAGGCTTGCTACTTGTAGAGAAAGGCTACCGCCAGCAACGATATTCCCTTGTGAATTTTCCAGCTCATGACGCGTAGTGAGCTGAGTATTGCCTTGCGTCGTGCTGATCTTACCGCTGCGATTATTAATGTTATCGGAGTACAAAACGATATTGCCGTTAGCGGCAATAGTGCCTTCGCCGTTGTCCAGCACGCCATCGCTGGTAATCGACATGCCGCCGCTGCCGGTATGCAACAGCGTTCCGTTTTGATTGAGCAACTGGCTGGTGCTGAGCGTCAATGCATGGCTGTTGCTGGCGATCTCACCGCCGTGGTTATCCAATCCCGCGCAAAAATCAAGGCGTAGATCGTCCTCGCCCGTCTGCTGGATTACGCCCTGCTGGTTATCCAGCGCCATTGCTTTCAGCTCAAGCTGGCTGGCCGTCAACAGGCCACTGTGGTTTTTGAGTTTGCCGCTGGCGGCCAACTGGAGTTTTTCGCTGGCCGCCACCACCGCATCTCGGGTTGTGATATCGCCGGACGCGGCGCTGACCACAATCCGCGCCCCCGAGGTTCGACTGTTATCAAGATCCACTGCCCTGCCCTGCGCCGTCAGCGTCCCAGCCGCCATATTGCGGCCATTCAACGCCAGCGAAGTCTGGCTATTCAGCGTCAGCGCGCCGCTGCTGGCGGAAGAACCATCGCTATTTAATCCGGCTGCGAGCGTGCTATTTTGCGCGCTACGCAAAGTGCTGGCGGCAATCCGCGTATCACCTTGCGCGGCGATAATGCCGTCATTGGTTAGCGTCGCGCTGGCCGTCACCAGGCTATCTTTTCCGGCGTACAACTGGCCCTGATTGTGAAGATCGCCCTTAACGGACAGTTGCAGATTCTGTGCGGACTGAATCACGCTGCTGTTGCTGAGCGCGCCATCAGCGCTGATTGCTACGTCCCCCGCCGCCGCGCCGATATTGCCGGCATTGTGAACGCCTACGCCTCGCTCGGTACCGACAAGACGAATTTTATGGGCGTACATCCCACCTAGCGCGCTGACGTCTATCGCCACCGCTGGCGCCGCACTGCCGTCGGATGATTTCGCCGTCGTCAGACTGTGCGCCGCATCGATCTGATTACGCCCTGCAGTAACCTTTAGCTCCTGCGCCCAAACCCCGGCGTTGATTTTCACCGCGCGGGCGAGCAGGTCGGTGCTGTCTACCGAGCTCGCATCAAGCCCGCCTCCCTGTACGATAATTTCGCCGCGATTGACATCGTAACCGCTAATCTGCCCGTTGCTGTACTGCACCTGACCTGTCGTCAGCGTCGCGCGGTTGGCATTGATAAACCCGCAGCCGTCGCAGCTAATTCCGCCAGGGTTAGCTATCACCACCTGCGCTTTCTGCCCGGCAACCTCGATATAGCCATTCAGCCGGCTCGGATCACGGGTATTCACCTCGTTGAGGATCACTCTGGCTTCCCCTTTCGCCAGATTCGGGTTACCGGCGACCATCCCGGCCAGTTGGGTTGAAGTGCTGGCGTGGCTGTTATTCAGCACCACGCCGCGCCCATCGACGTCAAACTGGCTGTAAACGTTGCGCGAAACGCCTGCGCCACTCGGTGTCTGAATATTGACCTGCGGAGTGCCATTGGCGCTATTGGCGATCTGCGGTTGCTGGCCGCCGGGCGCATGGTTATCGGCGACAATCGCTGGCTTAGCCGGGGTGAGACAGGAAAACGCGAGCAGAAACCCAAAGGCCAGCGGCGCCAGGATGGACGTCAGCGTCGACCCGGTTCGCGCGTCGGCGCCAGATTGCGGCGACACGCCCGCCCGATGAGAGCGGGTCGTTTCCGCCACCACTATCAGCATCCCGCGAGCCTTATTAAATACGATTCGATAAAAGCGTTTATTCATTGCCGTTACTCGTCATCCGTTGTTCACCGCGGCGCGGAAAATCATCCCTGTGCGCAGCACGCGCCACCGGACGGCGCGTGAGTAAAAGTCAGTAGCTCCAGCTGACGCTGAAACCAAAAGTTGCTGGCTCGGTTTTAAAATCATCGGGTTTGTCTAAAGGGATACCGGCGAACAGGTCGTAGCTGGCGCGTAGGTACTGGCCGCGCAACCCTGCCACGCCTCCGGCGAGGTGTTTGCCCACCAGCGTTTCACTGCCAGCGCCGCCGACTTCGCCGTAATCTGCTCCCAGATAAAACTCCTGCCCCGGCAACGGGGTCGACCAGGCGATATCGTTACGGACGTACCAGCCGTGGCTGGCGGTCAGGGTGCGCTCGCCGTCAAAGCCGCGAACCGTCCAGCGGCTGCCGATGGAAAACATATCCGGCGAAGTCAGCGGCGTGCTGCTCATCTGCCGCTGATAGCGACTGGTAAAGCGAAAACGTTGCCCGCCCAAGGCAAAAGGCAAATTGAGCTGAGCATTAAATTGCAGGATCTTGCTGAGGGCGGTTGCTTCCCCCCACTGCTCTTCTGGCGCAGGTTGAGCGCCGAACCAGCGGGTACCGCGCTGGTAGCTCACTCCGCTATCGAGAGTGGCGTTGCCAAGGTAATGGCGATGCTGCAGACCAAGCTTCCAGGCCGCCGTTTGCCGCCGCTGGACGGCAATCTCGGTGTCGTTAATGAAGTTACGCTGCTCGCGGGCTAACACATCGGCGCTAAGAGTGGTCTTCTGACTACCGCTACGGTGCAGTACGCGGCTAAGCTGGAAATCAACGTTCTTGCTTTTACCGCTGTACTGGTAATCGCCGTTAGCCCCCGCCACGGTTTGCACGTAATCGTACTGGCTGGCGGTTAATACGAACTGCCAGTAGCCCAGCGGGACCGAATAGTGGCCGGTCAGGTTCTTTGAGGATTTACCGCCGTTGCCATCGAGGTTATGTGAACCGGAAAGGTAAAAAAGATCGCTTAAGGATAGTGGGTTATCCAGTGACAGCGTCAGGTTCCCCTGGTAACGGCCGGTGGCATTAGAGCCGGAATCATCGAGCGAGGCGTCGATGCGCCAGAAGCGCTCCTGTTGGCGGTTAATGACAATATCGCTTTGCCCCGGCGTCTCGCCCGGAACAATTTCCATGCTGGCCTGAACCGTCGGCAGGCGCTGCAGATTTTCCAGCCCCTGTTCAATATCGCGCAAATCCAACAGTTTCCCGTCAGTCGCCGGAAATGCGCTCGCCAGCCACAGATAATCATCGCTCTGCGCCGTAAGCCTGGCTTCACGGATATAACCCGGCATCACCACCAGGCGTAAAACACCGCTTTTTAAGTCCTGCTGCGGAGCAAGGATCCGGCTGGTGATATAAACGCGGTCGATTAATATATTCTGCAATTGGGCCATCAGTAGATTTATTCCCTTTCCTCCCAGACAACGCCCATTCACTTTATTTGTCTGGCGCTGGAGCGGAAGCCAATGCGGTAAGGCTTCGGCGCCCTGCAAAATAACCCGAGAAATAGCAAAGCAAGGTTGTTCAACGGGAAATAGCCCATCATCGATATTTACTCCTTCCGCGGATAAATGAATATCCGGTGACGGCGGCGCGAGCTGACTTTCCAGGGCTTGCTGGCGCTGCTGCTGGTTGATGAACTGCTGCTCCCGTCCGGTATCCGCAGGCGCGGCGTACCCCCACACTGGCAGCGCAGAGATAATAATAGCCTTATGTATTAAACTCCTGTTATTCATTATTTTTTAAGCCAGGGCTATCCATGTCGATGACAAACACTCTTTAATGGCGATTAAATACATTCAAACATGCATAAATATCAACTCATATTCATAAGGCAATCATCGTAATAATAACTTAACGACGAATTCATCAATGAGGGGCTATTTTTATTGGACTGCTGAATATATTTCAGCAATAAAGGTAAAATGTGAAGTCATTATGAAATGAGAATAATGAATTTGAATTGATATAATCTGCCGCTGGTATGACTCGTGCCACACCACAACTCCCTGTGATCTCAATCACATAATTATTCCCTGTTAACTTCCCTCCCAACCGCTTACCCCGGCAAGTGACCGCTTAACCCCAAATATAACCACTCACAGATTTACCCAACTTTACGCGCGCGAAGTTCTGGCAAGATCGTCTCCAGCATAGCTAATCAATACCTCCACCAACCCTGACTCAAAACTAAACGGCTTCGGCCCATTATTCATCTCATTAACGCCAGGTTTTACTATGGATACTAAAAAGTTATTCAAGCACATACCCTGGGTGATTCTTGGAATCATCGGGGCATTTTGCCTCTCGGTCGTCGCTCTGCGCCGCGGTGAGCACGTCAGTGCGCTGTGGATCGTGGTGGCGTCGGTTTCCGTCTACCTCGTCGCCTACCGTTATTACAGCCTGTACATTGCGCAAAAGGTGATGAAGCTCGATCCTACGCGTTCGACGCCGGCGGTAATTAATAACGATGGCCTGAACTACGTTCCGACCAACCGCTACGTGCTGTTTGGCCACCACTTTGCCGCGATTGCCGGCGCCGGTCCGCTGGTGGGCCCGGTGCTCGCCGCGCAGATGGGCTACCTGCCGGGTACCCTGTGGCTGCTGGCGGGCGTCGTGCTGGCAGGAGCGGTACAGGACTTTATGGTGCTGTTTATCTCCTCGCGTCGTAACGGCGCCTCGCTGGGTGAGATGATCAAGCAGGAGATGGGGCCAGTACCGGGCTCCATCGCGCTGTTCGGCTGCTTCCTGATAATGATCATCATCCTCGCAGTGCTGGCGTTAATCGTGGTTAAAGCGCTGGCGGAAAGCCCATGGGGCGTGTTCACCGTCTGCTCGACCGTGCCAATTGCCCTGTTTATGGGGATCTACATGCGCTTCCTGCGCCCGGGTCGGGTAGGCGAAGTGTCGGTTATCGGCATCGTTCTGCTGGTGGCGTCTATTTACTTCGGCGGCGTGATTGCCCACGACCCTTACTGGGGCCCGGCGCTGACCTTTAAAGACACCACTATTACCTTTACCCTGATTGGCTACGCGTTTATCTCGGCTCTGCTGCCGGTATGGTTGATTCTGGCGCCGCGCGACTACCTGGCGACCTTCCTGAAAATCGGCGTAATCGTTGGCCTGGCGCTGGGTATCGTGATCCTTAACCCTGACCTGAAAATGCCGGCGGTGACCCAGTACATTGACGGTACCGGTCCGCTGTGGAAAGGCGCGCTGTTCCCGTTCCTGTTTATCACTATTGCCTGCGGCGCGGTCTCCGGCTTCCACGCCCTGATCGCTTCCGGCACCACGCCGAAGCTGCTGGCTAACGAAACCGACGCCCGTTTTATCGGCTACGGCGCGATGCTGATGGAGTCCTTCGTGGCGGTGATGGCGCTGGTGGCGGCATCAATTATCGAACCGGGTCTCTACTTCGCGATGAACACCCCGCCGGCGGGTCTGGGCATCACCATGCCGAACCTGCACGAAATGGGCGGTGAAAACGCCGCGCTGATTGCCGCCCAACTGAGGGATGTCACCGCTCACGCGGCAGCGACCGTCAGCTCCTGGGGCTTCGTGATCTCTCCTGAACAAATCCTGCAAACCGCGAAAGATATCGGCGAACCGTCGGTCCTGAACCGCGCAGGCGGCGCGCCGACGCAGGCCGAGGGTATCGCTCACGTGTTCCACAAAATCATCCCGATGGCGGATATGGGCTTCTGGTACCACTTCGGTATTCTGTTTGAAGCGCTGTTTATCCTCACCGCACTGGATGCCGGTACCCGCGCAGGCCGCTTTATGCTGCAGGACCTGCTGGGCAACTTTGTACCGTTCCTCAAGAAAACCGACTCGCTGGTAGCAGGCATTATCGGTACTGCGGGCTGCGTTGGTCTGTGGGGCTACCTGCTGTATCAGGGCGTGGTCGACCCGCTGGGCGGCGTGAAGAGCCTGTGGCCGCTGTTCGGCATCTCTAACCAGATGCTGGCCGCCGTGGCGCTGGTGCTCGGTACCGTGGTGCTGGTCAAAATGCAGCGCACCAAATATATCTGGGTCACCGTGATCCCGGCTGCATGGCTGCTGCTGTGCACCACCTGGGCGTTGGGCCTGAAACTGTTCAGCACCAACCCGCAGATGGAAGGCTTCTTCTTCATGGCTCAGCAGTACAAAGAGAAGATCGCTTCCGGCGGCGAACTGACCGCACAGCAGATTGCCAACATGAACCATATCGTGGTGAATAACTACACCAACGCCGGTCTGAGCATTCTGTTCCTTGTCGTGGTCTACAGCATCATTTTCTACGGCATCAAAACCTGGCTCAACGTACGCAACAATAAAGTGCGTACCGACAAAGAGACACCGTACGTACCGGTACCGGAAGGCGGCGTGAAGACCTCTTCACATCACTAACCCCTAATGCCGGATGGCGCTACGCTTACCCGGCCTACACAAGCGAATGTTTGTAGGCCGGATAAGGCGCTAGCCGCCATCCGGCTTTATTCGTTCTCTGGAAAGCATAATGTTTGGTAACTTAGGTCAGGCAAAAAAATATCTCGGTCAGGCAGCGAAAATGCTGATTGGCATTCCGGATTACGATAATTACGTCGAGCATATGCAGACCAATCATCCGGACCAGCCGTACATGACCTATGATGAATTCTTTCGCGAACGCCAGCAGGCCCGCTACGGCGGCGACGGCAAAGGCGGCGTGCGCTGCTGCTAATGGAGGCAAATATGGCACCGATTGCAGTTACCCTATTAACCGGTTTTCTTGGCGCCGGTAAAACCACTCTACTGCGCCATATCCTGAACGAACGGCACGGCTTTAAAATTGCCGTTATCGAAAACGAATTTGGCGAAGTCGCCGTCGATGACCAGCTTATCGGCGACCGCGCGACGCAGATTAAAACCCTGACCAACGGCTGTATCTGCTGTACCCGCTCCAACGAACTGGAAGACGCTCTGCTCGATCTTCTCGACAGCCGCGATCGCGGAGAAATTGATTTTGACCGACTGGTGATTGAGTGTACCGGCATGGCCGATCCCGGCCCGATTATTCAGACCTTCTTCTCTCATGATGTACTGTGCGAACGTTACCTGCTGGATGGGGTGATTGCGCTGGTTGATGCGGCACATGCTGACCAGCAGATGAACCAGTTCACCATTGCCCAGTCGCAGGTGGGGTACGCCGATCGTATCCTGCTCACCAAAACCGACGTGGCGGGCGACAGCGACAAGCTCCGCGAGCGGCTGACGCGCATCAACGTCCGCGCGCCCATTTACCGCGTCATCCACGGCGATATCGACCTGAATCTGCTGTTTAACACCAGCGGTTTTATGCTGGAGGAGAACGTGGTTAGCAGCAAACCGCGCTTCCACTTTATGGCCGACAAGCAGAACGACGTATCGTCAATCGTAGTGGAACTGGATTATCCGGTAGATATCAGCGAAGTCTCCAGGGTGATGGAAAATCTGCTGCTCACTTTTGCCGAACAGCTGATGCGCTAAAAAGGGATGCTGTGGATCGACGGCGAACCGAATCGCCTGCTGTTTCAGTGCGTTCAGCGCCTCTACAGCGCCGACTTGGACCGACCATGGGGCGATGAGCGGCCGCACAGTACCCTCGTCTTTATCGGCATCAATCTACCGGAAAAAGAAATTCGCGCGGCGTTTGCCAGCTTGCGCAAATAGCCGCATGGACGGTTCCCTCTCCCCTTGGGGGAGAGGGTCAGGATGAGCGAAGGAGGCGCAAAATTACCCTTCCCCTCCCTCT
>OKHZ01000011.1_pt1 | contig 13813 bp, 8 predicted proteins | sample 1609961 | NCBI WGS metagenome assembly OKHZ01 (sample SAMN04436601, study PRJEB24849) | human gut metagenome | biome: human gut; feature: NICU; material: stool | host: Homo sapiens | place: USA: Saint Louis, MO | collected 2009-12-06 | reverse complement strand
CTGAATGACCGGACCTGCAAAAGCGTATTTCTGCCCGAGCGGTGGAGCATTAAAGCCGGTCGCCGCCTGGATATTATCCTGCAAAGCGGCGTCAATACGTCCGGAGAGCAGGTCGAGGTAGACGTTATCCTGATTCGCGTAGCTGACGATCTTCACGCCGTGGTTGGCCCAGTTAGCCTTCGCAAACGCTTCATGGGTGGAACCGGTCTGGACGCCGACGGTCTTGCCTTTCAGGCTGGCGACCTCAGGCAGCAGCGGGCTACCTTTGCGCGCCACCAGCTGCGCTGCGCTGCGGTAGTAGCGGTCGGTGAAGTCCACTTCCTTTTTACGCGCATCGGTCATATTGAGCGAAGCGATAATGGCATCGAACTTATGCGCATTGAGAGCGGCAATCATGCTTTCGAACGGCTGCTTAACGAAAACGCATTTGGCTTTTAGCTGGGTGCACAGCGCGTTGGCGATATCAATATCAAAACCGGTAATTTCACCGCTGGGGGCCAGTACGTCAAACGGCGGATAGCCGCCATCGACGCCAAAGCTGATGGTATCAAACTGCTGGGCGGCCAGCGGCGCGCTGAGCGCCATGCAGGCCAGTAGTGCGGCAAGGCGTAGTTTCATTTCGATCTCCCCGGTGTCGGCGCAAAAATTAAAAACGCAGTGAGAGGCAGGTCAGGCCGCCATCCATTTTCTTAAATTCGCTGGTGTCGAGTTGCATGACAGGCATTCCCAGCTTGCTGATTTCGCCCAGGGTACAGGGGTAGCCCTGCGGCGTAATTAAAGTATCGTTGATCCACAGCGTATTTCCGGCGTAGGCCTCTTCCTCCGGGATCACGATACGATTGAAGCCGCTAAACGCCGGATGGTTAACGTAGCCTTCCGTCAGCAGCAGCGTATTGCGGCCCACATAGTTGACGATCGATTTCAGATGCAGACCGGCGCTCACTTCAATCGCCGTCACCGTGTAGCCGTGCGGCTCAACGGCGGCGGCAAATTCGCGGATCCCCTGCTCATCGGTACGCGCCGTCAGGCCGATAAAAAATCGTTTGCCCACCAGCAGCACGTCGCCGCCGTCCATATGTCCGCTTTCGCTCATCTGCACCAGTGGACGAAACCCCGCTAGCACCGGCGCAATAGTATCGACTTCGCCCTGGCGGCTCGGCGCGCCTGGATGAGTAATCACCGCCAGTTCCGGCATGACCACCGCGGTATCTTCAACAAAGTGCGCATCGGGATATTCCGCCGCGGCAGGAAGCACGGTGACCTTCAGGCCGAGCTGCAGAAGGGTCTCTATATAGGCGAGAAACTGGCGCGTGGTGGCGGCGATATCCGGCGCGCCCAGTTGGGCGGTAGTTTGTCCTGCGCCGCAGGTGGCGGCCGGTAGACGGGCGATAGCTTGGGTAAAATGCATAAAGAACCCTCTGATAGTGGTCGCATTGCTTAAAGTAAAATCTTGAGTGAATTTGATTATTAAACAGATGCGCCTGCCAATCAGGCTGAATCACGCCCCGGGGCCGCTTATTCACGCTGTATATCAGCCTGGCTGCGACGCATTCCGCTGTGCCCCTTAAGAAACAGCGAATGACCGGCGATAATTCACCGGGTTCCTCGCCCGGCTAAGCAAAATCGTTAAGCGAATTTTTCGCCTAACTATTCATCGTAACCGGCTCAAGGAAAAGCGTTTTTTCCAGACGTTTCTGGACAGTCTTTTCATAATTCCTCCATTTTTAAGCGGCGTTCGCTGACTAAACTAGTATCATTCCGTGAAACGTTTCAGGATGAGATAGCATATTAATGAAAGGGAGCAATAAAAGCCGTTGGGCAGCCGTGCTGGGGGTAGCGATCGTCGCGGGCGCCGCGTACTGGTTCTGGCAGGGTCGCGAAGCGGCAAATAGCGGCGCGCCGACGGCGACAGGCGCACGTCAGCAGAGCCCCGGAGGCGGACGGCCCGGTCGTTTTGGCGCCGCCCTCGCGCCGGTACAGGCGGCAACCGCGACCAGCGAAGCGGTGCCGCGCTACCTTTCCGGCCTCGGCACCGTGACGGCGGCGAATACCGTCACCGTGCGCAGCCGCGTCGACGGCCAGCTTCTGGCGATCCACTTTACCGAAGGCCAGCAGGTCAACGCGGGCGATCTGCTCGCGGAAATCGATCCCAGCCAGTTTAAAGTCGCCCTCGCCCAGGCCGAGGGGCAACTGGCCAAAGATCGGGCGACCCTCGCCAACGCCCGCCGCGATCTGGCGCGCTACCAGCAGCTGGTGAAAACCAATCTGGTGTCGCGCCAGGAGCTGGATACCCAGCAGTCGCTGGTCAGCGAAACCCAGGGCACCATTAAGGCGGACGAAGCTGCTGTCGCCAGCGCCCAGCTGCAGCTGAACTGGAGCCGCATCACCGCGCCGATTGACGGCCGGGTCGGCTTAAAACAGGTGGATATCGGCAACCAGATCTCCAGCGGCGACACCACCGGCATTGTGGTGCTGACGCAAACCCACCCTATTGATGTGGTCTTTACGCTGCCGGAAAACCAAATCGCCACCGTCATACAGGCGCAAAAGGCGGGGAAAAAGCTGGCGGTCGAAGCCTGGGCCCGCACCAATAAACAGAAAATCAGCGAAGGCTCGCTGCTGAGCCTCGATAACCAGATTGACGCCACCACCGGCACCATCAAGCTGAAAGCGCGCTTTACAAACCTTGATGACGCCCTGTTCCCCAATCAATTCGTCAACGCCCGTATGCTGGTCGATACCGAGCAAAACGCGGTAGTGATTCCAACCGCCGCGCTGCAAATGGGTAACGAAGGTCATTTCGTCTGGGTACTGAACGACGAGAACAAGGTCAGCAAGCACACCGTCACGCCGGGTATTCAGGACAGTCTTAAAGTGGTGATCAACGCCGGTCTTTCCGCCGGCGATCGCGTGGTCACTGACGGGATCGATCGTCTGACGGAAGGCGCAAAAGTTGAGGTCGTCGAAGCCCACGATGCGGCAACCGCCCCCGAGTCGGAAAAAGCCACCAGCCGCGAATACGGTAAAAAAGGAGCGCGCTCCTGATGCAAGTGTTACCGCCGAGCAGTACGGGCGGCCCTTCCCGTCTGTTTATCATGCGCCCGGTCGCCACGACGCTGTTAATGGTGGCCATCATGCTGGCCGGGATTATCGGCTATCGATTCTTACCGGTTTCGGCGCTGCCGGAAGTGGACTACCCGACGATTCAGGTGGTAACCCTCTATCCCGGCGCCAGCCCGGACGTGATGACCTCATCCGTGACGGCCCCGCTGGAGCGCCAGTTTGGCCAGATGTCCGGCCTCAAGCAGATGTCCTCCCAGAGCTCCGGCGGCGCGTCGGTGGTCACGCTCCAGTTCCAGCTCACGCTGCCGCTGGACGTCGCGGAACAGGAAGTACAGGCGGCCATCAACGCCGCCACCAACCTGCTGCCTTCTGACCTGCCTAACCCGCCGGTCTACAGCAAAGTTAACCCCGCCGATCCGCCGATTATGACCCTCGCGGTCACCTCTTCCGCCGTGCCGATGACCCAGGTCGAGGATATGGTCGAGACCCGCGTGGCGCAGAAGATCTCCCAGGTTTCCGGCGTCGGGCTGGGCACCCTCGCGGGCGGCCAGCGCCCGGCGGTACGCGTCAAGCTCAACGCCCAGGCCATCGCCGCGCTCGGGCTGACCAGCGAAACGGTGCGCACCGCGATAACCAGCGCCAACGTCAACTCGGCGAAAGGGAGCCTTGACGGCCCGGCGCGGGCGGTGACCCTCTCCGCCAACGATCAGATGCAGTCGGCAGAAGATTATCGCCGCCTGATTATCGCCTGGCAGAACGGCGCGCCGATTCGCCTCGGCGACGTCGCCACCGTGGAACAGGGCGCGGAAAACAGCTGGCTCGGGGCATGGGCGAACAATCAGCGGGCGATCGTCATGAACGTCCAGCGCCAGCCGGGGGCCAATATTATCTCTACCGCCGACAGCATCCGCCAGATGCTGCCGCAGTTGACCGAAAGCCTGCCGAAATCAGTCAAAGTACAGGTGCTTTCCGACCGCACTACCAACATCCGGGCGTCGGTTAGCGACACCCAGTTCGAGCTGATGCTGGCTATCGCCCTGGTGGTGATGATTATTTACGTCTTTCTGCGCAACGTCCCGGCGACGATTATTCCCGGCATCGCCGTGCCGCTATCGCTGGTCGGCACCTTTGCGGTAATGGTGTTTCTCGATTTCTCGATTAACAACCTGACGCTGATGGCCCTGACCATCGCCACCGGCTTTGTGGTCGATGACGCCATCGTGGTGATCGAAAACATCTCGCGCTATATCGAGAAAGGCGAAAAGCCGCTGGCCGCCGCCCTGAAAGGGGCCGGAGAGATTGGCTTTACCATTATCTCGTTGACCTTCTCGCTGATTGCGGTGCTGATCCCGCTGCTGTTTATGGGCGATATCGTTGGCCGCCTGTTCCGCGAGTTCGCCATTACCCTGGCGGTGGCGATCCTGATCTCCGCGGTGGTGTCGCTGACCCTGACGCCGATGATGTGCGCCCGCATGCTGAGCCACGAGTCGCTGCGCAAGCAGAACCGCTTCTCGCGCGCCAGCGAGCGTTTCTTTGAGCGGGTGATCGCCGTCTATGGCCGCTGGCTGAGCCGGGTATTGAATCATCCCTGGCTGACACTGAGCGTGGCCCTCGGTACCCTGGTGCTGTCGATTATGCTATGGGTGTTTATTCCGAAGGGCTTTTTCCCGATTCAGGACAACGGCATCATTCAGGGTACGCTGCAGGCGCCGCAGTCGGCGTCGTTCGCCAACATGGCCGAGCGCCAGCAGCAGGTGTCGGCGGCGATACTCAAAGATCCGGCGGTGGAAAGCCTGACCTCCTACGTCGGGGTTGACGGCACTAACCCGGCGCTCAACAGCGCCCGCCTGCAAATCAACCTTAAGCCGCTGGACGAGCGCGACGATCGCGTGCAGACGGTGATCGGCCGCCTGCAGAACGCGGTGAGCGGGATTCCCGGCATTGAGCTTTACCTTCAGCCCACGCAGGATCTGACCATTGACACCACCGTCAGCCGCACTCAGTACCAGTTCACCCTGCAGGCGAACTCGCTGGATGCGCTCAGCAACTGGGTCCCTCAGCTGCTGACCCGGCTGCAGGCGCTGCCGCAGCTCTCCGACGTCAGCAGCGACTGGCAGGACAAGGGCCTGGCGGCGTATATCAACGTTGACCGCGATAGCGCCAGCCGCCTCGGCATCAGCATGGCGGACGTCGATAATGCGCTGTATAACGCCTTCGGCCAGCGTTTAATCTCCACCATCTATACCCAGGCGAATCAGTACCGCGTGGTGCTGGAGCATGATACCCAGGCCACGCCGGGGCTGGCGGCGCTGGATAATATTCGCCTGACCAGCAGCGACGGCGGGATTGTGCCGCTGAAATCCATCGCCAGCGTCGAGGAGCGTTTTGCCCCGCTATCTATAAACCATCTCGATCAGTTCCCGGTCACCACCATCTCGTTTAACGTGCCGGATAACTATTCGCTGGGCGATGCGGTCGATGCCATCCTTGGCGCCGAACAGGCGCTGGAATTCCCGAGCGATATCCGCACCCAGTTCCAGGGCAGCTCTCTGGCTTTCCAGTCGGCGCTGGGCAGCACCGTCTGGCTGGTGGTCGCTGCGGTAGTGGCGATGTATATCGTCCTCGGGGTACTGTATGAAAGCTTTATTCACCCGATAACGATTCTCTCCACCCTGCCGACGGCGGGCGTGGGCGCGCTGCTGGCGCTGTGGCTGGCGGGGAGCGAACTGGACGTTATCGCGATTATCGGCATCATACTGCTGATCGGCATCGTCAAGAAAAACGCCATCATGATGATCGACTTCGCGCTGGCCGCCGAACGCGAACAGGGCATGCCGCCGCGCGAGGCTATCTACCAGGCCTGTCTGCTGCGCTTTCGTCCCATCCTGATGACCACCCTCGCCGCCCTGCTCGGCGCGCTGCCGCTGATGCTCAGCACCGGCGTCGGCGCGGAGCTGCGCCGTCCGCTGGGGATTGGCATGGTCGGCGGTCTGATGCTCAGCCAGGTGCTGACCCTGTTCACTACCCCGGTGATCTATCTGCTGTTCGACCGACTGTCGCTGTATATGAAGAGCCGATTCCCGCGGCGTGAAGAGGAGGCGTAGGTGAAGTTTTTCGCGCTCTTCATTTACCGTCCGGTGGCGACGATTCTGATTTCGCTCGCCATTACTCTCTGCGGCATCCTCGGTTTTCGCCTGCTGCCGGTAGCGCCGCTGCCGCAGGTGGACTTCCCGGTTATCATGGTCAGCGCCTCGCTGCCCGGCGCGTCGCCGGAGACTATGGCCTCTTCGGTGGCGACGCCGCTGGAGCGCTCTTTGGGGCGGATTGCCGGGGTCAATGAGATGACCTCCTCCAGCTCGCTCGGCAGTACGCGCATCATTCTTGAGTTCAACTTTGACCGCGATATCAACGGCGCGGCCCGCGACGTGCAGGCGGCGATTAACGCCGCGCAAAGCCTGCTGCCGAGCGGTATGCCGAGCCGTCCGACCTATCGCAAAGCCAACCCGTCAGACGCGCCGATCATGATCCTCACCCTCACCTCGGATACCTGGTCCCAGGGTGAGCTGTACGACTTCGCCTCAACCCAACTGGCGCAGACCATTGCCCAGATTGACGGCGTCGGCGACGTCGACGTCGGCGGCAGTTCGCTGCCCGCGGTGCGCGTCGACCTCAACCCGCAGGCGCTGTTTAACCAGGGCGTGTCGCTCGACGCGGTGCGCACTGCCATCAGCAACGCCAACGTGCGTAAACCGCAGGGGGCGCTGGAAGATGCCACCCACCGCTGGCAGGTGGCGACCAACGACGAGCTGAAAACCGCTGCCGAATACCAGCCGCTGATCGTGCACTACAACAACGGCGCGGCGGTGCGCCTCGGCGACGTCGCCAACGTCACCGATTCGGTGCAGGACGTGCGCAACGCCGGGATGACTAACGCCAAACCGGCGATTTTGCTGATGATCCGTAAGCTGCCGGAGGCCAATATCATTGAGACGGTGGACAGCATTCGCGCCCGTCTGCCGGAGCTACAGCGCACCATCCCGGCCTCTGTCGATCTGCAAATCGCCCAGGACCGTTCGCCGACCATCCGCGCCTCGCTGGAGGAAGTTGAGCAAACGCTGGTGATCTCGGTGGCGCTGGTGATCCTCGTGGTCTTCCTCTTCCTCCGCTCGGGGCGCGCGACGCTGATCCCGGCGGTGGCGGTTCCGGTTTCGCTGATCGGCACCTTCGCCGCCATGTATCTGTGCGGCTTCAGCCTTAACAACCTGTCGCTGATGGCGCTGACCATCGCTACCGGCTTCGTGGTTGATGACGCCATCGTGGTGCTGGAAAACATTTCCCGCCATCTCGAAGCGGGCATGAAGCCGCTGCAGGCGGCGCTGCAGGGGAGCCGGGAAGTCGGATTTACCGTTCTGTCGATGAGCCTGTCGCTGGTGGCGGTATTCCTGCCGCTGCTGCTGATGGGCGGCCTGCCGGGAAGGCTGCTGCGCGAATTCGCCGTTACTCTGTCGGTGGCGATCGGCATCTCGCTGGCGGTCTCCCTGACCCTGACGCCGATGATGTGCGGCTGGCTGCTGAAAAGCGGCAAGCCGCACGAGCCGACGCGCAAGCGCGGTGTTGGCCGCCTGCTGGTGGCGATTCAGGGCGGATACGGTAAGTCGCTGAAGTGGGTACTGAAGCATAGCCGCTTAACCGGCCTGGTGCTGTCTGGCACCATCGCGCTGAGCGTCTGGCTCTATATTTCGATTCCCAAAACCTTCTTCCCGGAGCAGGACACCGGGGTGCTGATGGGCGGGATCCAGGCCGATCAGAGCATCTCGTTCCAGGCGATGCGCGGCAAGCTGGAGGACTTTATGAAGATCATTCGTGAAGATCCGGCGGTGGACAACGTCACCGGTTTTACCGGCGGCTCGCGGGTCAACAGCGGGATGATGTTTATCACCCTGAAGTCGCGCGATGAGCGCCATGAAACGGCGCAGCAGATTATCGATCGGCTGCGGAAGAAGCTGGCCAAAGAGCCGGGGGCCAACCTGTTCCTGATGGCGGTACAGGATATCCGCGTCGGCGGCCGTCAGGCCAACGCCAGCTACCAGTACACGCTGCTGTCGGACGACCTTGCGGCGCTGCGGGAGTGGGAACCCAAAATCCGCAAAACGCTGGCGGCGCTGCCGGAGCTGGCGGACGTCAACTCCGACAGCCAGAATAACGGCGCCGAGATGGACCTGATCTACGACCGCGATACCATGTCGCGACTCGGCATCAGCGTGCAGGATGCCAATAATCTGCTGAATAACGCCTTCGGTCAGCGGCAGATCTCAACCATCTACCAGCCGCTGAACCAATATAAAGTGGTGATGCAGGTCGACCCGGTCTACACCCAGGACGTCAGCGCCCTCGATAAAATGTTTGTGATCAACAGCGAAGACAAGCCGATCCCGCTATCCTATTTCGCCAAATGGCAGCCGGCCAACGCCCCGCTGTCGGTGAACCATCAGGGGCTGTCGGCGGCATCGACCGTGTCGTTTAACCTGCCTACCGGCAAATCGCTGTCAGAAGCCAGCGACGCCATTAACCGGGCGATGACCCAGCTTGGCGTGCCGTCCAGCGTCCGCGGGTCGTTCGCCGGGACCGCGCAGGTGTTCCAGGAGACCATGAACTCGCAGGTGATCCTGATTCTGGCGGCTATCGCCACGGTCTATATCGTGCTGGGGATCCTCTATGAGAGCTACGTTCATCCGCTAACCATTCTGTCGACTATTCCGTCCGCGGGCGTCGGCGCGCTGCTGGCGCTGGAGCTTTTCGATGCCCCGTTCAGCCTAATCGCGCTTATCGGGATTATGCTATTAATTGGCATTGTGAAGAAAAACGCCATCATGATGGTCGACTTTGCCCTGGAAGCGCAGCGCAACGGCAACCTGCCGCCGGAAGATGCAATCTTCCAGGCCTGCCTGCTGCGCTTCCGGCCGATAATGATGACCACCCTGGCGGCGCTGTTCGGCGCGCTGCCGCTGGTTATCTCTGGCGGCGATGGCGCCGAGCTGCGCCAGCCCTTGGGGATCACCATTGTCGGCGGTCTGGTGATGAGTCAGCTGTTGACCCTGTATACCACGCCGGTGGTCTATCTGTTCTTCGACCGTCTGCGGCTGCGTTTTTCGCGAAAAGTCCATCAACCGGTAAGCGAATAACATGACAGATCTTCCTTCCAGCGTACGCTGGCAGCTGTGGATAGTGGCCTTTGGCTTTTTTATGCAGGCGCTGGATACCACCATCGTTAACACCGCCCTCCCCTCAATGGCGCAAAGTCTTGGGGAGAGCCCGCTGCATATGCATATGGTTATCGTCTCCTACGTGCTGACGGTGGCGGTGATGCTGCCCGCCAGCGGCTGGCTGGCGGATCGTGTCGGAGTAAGAAATATCTTTTTTAGCGCCATCGTGCTGTTCACCGCCGGCTCCCTGTTCTGCGCGAAGGCCGCCACGCTCGATCAGCTGATTCTGGCCCGGGTGCTGCAGGGCGTCGGCGGCGCAATGATGGTTCCCGTAGGCCGCCTGACGGTAATGAAAATTGTCCCGCGCAGCCAATATATGGCGGCGATGACCTTCGTCACCCTGCCCGGCCAAGTGGGGCCGCTGCTCGGCCCGGCGCTCGGCGGGATGCTGGTGGAGTACGCCTCCTGGCACTGGATCTTTCTGATCAATATTCCGGTTGGCATCGTCGGCGCCATCGCCACGCTGTGGCTGATGCCCAACTACACTCTGCAAACCCGGCGCTTTGATATCCTCGGCTTTATTTTGCTGGCCGCCGGCATGGCGACGCTCACCCTGGCGCTCGACGGCAAAAAGGGGCTCGGAATCTCCCCCCTGTGGCTGACGGCGCTGGTGGCCATCGGCGCGGCGTCAATTCTGTGCTATCTGTGGCACGCGCGCGGCAACCGCAACGCGCTGTTCAGCCTGAAGCTGTTTAACAACCGCACCTTTTCTCTCGGCCTTGGCGGCAGCTTCGCCGGGCGCATCGGCAGCGGCATGCTGCCGTTCATGACCCCGGTGTTTTTACAGATTGGCCTCGGCTTTTCGCCGTTCCACGCCGGGCTGATGATGATCCCTATGGTGCTTGGCAGCATGGGAATGAAGCGCATTGTGGTTCAGGTGGTCAACCGCTTCGGCTAGCGGCGGGGGCTGGTGACTTCATCGATCGGCCTCGCGCTGGTCAGCCTGTTGTTTATGGCCGTCGCGCTCGCGGGCTGGTACTGGCTGCTGCCGGTGGTCCTGTTTCTGCAGGGAATGATTAACTCCAGCCGCTTCTCCTCAATGAATACCCTGACCCTGAAAGACCTGCCCGACGATCTGGCCAGCAGCGGCAACAGCATGCTATCGATGGTCATGCAGCTGTCGATGAGTATCGGCGTCACTATCGCCGGGATGCTACTCGGTCTCTACGGCCAGCAGCATATCGGCGTCGATGCGGCGACCGCTCATCAGGTGTTTCTTTATACCTACTTAAGCATGGCGGTGGTTATTGCGCTGCCGGCACTCATTTTTTCCCGCGTACCGGACGACACCACGATGAATACCGTGATTCGTCGCCGTAAAAGGAGTGAGTCTTGAAGTTCTGGCGTCCCGGCATTACCGGCAAGCTGTTTATCGCGATTCTTGCCACCTGCATCGTGCTGCTAATCAGCATGCACTGGGCGGTGCGTATCAGTTTTGAACGCGGCTTTATCGACTATATCAAGCGCGGCAACGAACAGCGCCTGACCATGCTCGGCGATGCCCTGAGCGAACAGTATGCCCAGCACGGCAGCTGGAAGTTCCTGCGCAACAACGACCGCTTTATTTTCCAGCTGCTGAAAACCTTTGAGCGCGACAATGACGATCGCTCGCCGCCGGGTCGCGGCATGGGGCCGATGGACGAACCGCGTCCGGGCCCCGGCCCCGGAGAGATGCCGCCGGATGCCGCGCCGGACCGCCCCCTTGAGGGCCCGCGCGGCGATCGTGGCGATCGCGGTCCCGGTCCTGATATGCCTCCGCACGGCTGGCGCACGATGTTCTGGGTGGTCGATCAGAAAGGGCGCGTACTGGTGGGCCCGCGCGAGCGCGTCCCGACAGACGGCACCCGGCGCAGCATTATGGTTAACGGCGTCGAGGTTGGCGCGGTCATTGCCTCGCCGGTTGAGCGCATGACGCGCAACACCGATATCAACTTCGACCGTCAGCAGAAACGCACCAGCTGGCTGATTGTCGCCCTCGCTACGCTGCTGGCGGCGCTGGCCACCTTCCCGCTGGCGCGCGGTCTGCTCGCCCCGGTTAAACGGCTGGTTGAGGGGACTCATCGTCTGGCGGCCGGCGATTTCTCCACCCGGGTCACCGCCACCAGCAGCGATGAACTGGGGCGCCTGGCGAAAGATTTCAACCAGCTAGCCAGTACCCTTGAACGCAATCAGCAAATGCGCCGCGACCTGATGGCCGATATTTCTCATGAACTGCGCACGCCGCTGGCGGTGCTGCGCGGCGAGCTGGAGGCGATTCAGGATGGCATCAGGAAATTTACCCCGGATTCCATCGCCTCCCTACAGGCGGAGGTCGCCACCCTCACCAAACTGGGCGAGGATTTGCACCAGCTTTCCATGTCCGATGAAGGCGCCCTCACCTACCAGAAAAGCTCGGTGGATATTATTAATCTGCTGGAGGTCGCCGCCGGCGCGTTTCGCGAGCGCTTCGCCAGCCGTGGACTGTCGATTGGCGTTTCGCTGCCGGAAAGCGCGACGATTTTCGGCGACCGGGATCGCCTGATGCAGCTGTTCAACAACCTGCTGGAAAACAGCCTGCGCTATACCGATAGCGGCGGCGGCCTGCAGATTAGCGCCAGCCAGAGCGGCCAGATGCTGATTCTCGACTTTGCCGATAGCGCGCCCGGCGTCACCGACGAACAGCTGGAGCGGCTGGTTGAGCGCTTTTATCGTACCGAAGGGTCGCGTAATCGTGCCAGCGGCGGCTCTGGTCTGGGGCTGGCGATTTGCCTTAACATCGTGGCTGCCCACGGCGGCACTTTACGTGCCGGCCATTCGCCTTTGGGCGGGGTTAGCATTAAAGTAGAGTTACCTCTGGAACGTAATTTATCGAGAGACGTATGACTGAATTACCTGTTGATGAAAACACGCCGCGCATTCTTATCGTGGAAGATGAGCCCAAACTGGGCCAATTGCTGATCGATTATCTTCAGGCGGCGGGTTACGCGCCGACGCTGATCAATCACGGCGATCGGGTTCTACCGTACGTTCGCCAGACGCCGCCGCATCTGATCCTGCTGGATCTGAGGCTGCCCGGTACCGACGGACTCACTCTGTGCCGGGAAATCCGCCGTTTCTCTGAAGTTCCGGTGGTGATGGTAACCGCCAAAATCGAGGAGATCGACCGCCTGCTGGGGTTAGAAATCGGCGCCGATGACTATATCTGTAAGCCCTATAGCCCGCGTGAAGTGGTGGCCCGCGTGAAGACCATTCTTCGCCGCTGCAATCCGCAGCGCGATCTGCAGGCGCTGGATGCCGAAAGCCCGCTGATTGTCGACGAGGGCCGCTTCCAGGCTTCCTGGCGCAACAAGCTGCTGGACCTCACGCCCGCCGAGTTCCGGCTGCTGAAGACCCTCTCTCAGGAGCCGGGTAAAGGCTTCTCCCGTGAACAGCTGCTCAATCATCTGTACGACGATTACCGCGTGGTCACCGATCGCACCATTGACAGCCATATCAAAAACCTGCGCCGCAAGCTGGAATCGCTGGACGCCGAGCAGTCGTTTATCCGCGCCGTTTACGGCGTTGGATATCGCTGGGAAGCCGACGCCTGCCGCCTGGCGTAACCGCACAGCCCCGGCTCAGCGCCGGGGCTGGCATTTTCTGTTATCCGCTCCCCCAAATAAGCCCCTCAGCGGCGCTTCAGGAAAAAACTGCGCCCTTCGGGTCATAATCTGAGAATACCGGCAATAATAAGAAATACGTCACCGGCATGATATATTGCAGGCGGATATTCACTAATCTTCAACTGCGCAAGGAATGCCATGAGTAATATTCATAGAAAATATAATCCTCTAAATTTAATTAACGCTCCTGATGTAAAATCGGCCATTATTTCTCGCAGCGAACAGCGCGACGACGGTAATCGTATTCAACGCTGGCTAAGCAACCATTTTTTTCGCTGGGCTATCGGTAATTTTCCCCACGTTTACCCCGTACGCTCCGCCGCCGATTATGCGGTTTACTTTGGCGCGGAGAAGGCGATCCCCGCGTGGTTGATATCCGGGCTGGGCGGCGGCGGCGCCTTTTACTATCTTAATCCACAACATCAGCAGCTGCTGGCGACGGAAAGGGAGTTACTGGAGTTCCTGTCGCGGCTGGAAGGCACGCGGCTGGAAAGCAAACTTCAGCGCATTAATTGTTTCACCGTCCTGGACATGCGCGAGGCCGAGCACCAGAAAATGCAGCGCCTGCGCGAACGAGGGTGGTACCCCTCCAGCGACGACGCCGTTAAGCCGCTGATGAAGGTCACTGCTGGGCAATGGGTCGCCTTCAATGCCGCCAGCCCGGCCTTGCGTAGTGAAATGGCCTATGAATCCTGGCATATGCAGCACTGCGTCGGCCAGTTCGAGGATAAAGGGTCACTCTCCGTCGGCTACGGCGAGTACTACGCCCGGCAAATTGAACAAGGCGCATTTCGCCTTCTGAGCCTGCGCGACGAAAATAATATTCCCCACGTCACCCTGAGCCTG
>OKHZ01000008.1_pt1 | contig 14663 bp, 12 predicted proteins | sample 1609961 | NCBI WGS metagenome assembly OKHZ01 (sample SAMN04436601, study PRJEB24849) | human gut metagenome | biome: human gut; feature: NICU; material: stool | host: Homo sapiens | place: USA: Saint Louis, MO | collected 2009-12-06 | reverse complement strand
GTGATGCAAGAAGCGCAGCAGGCCGAGGTGGATGAAGCTAAACTGGAGGAGGAAGTTGGCGCCCTGCTGTTTGCAACGGTCAATTTATCACGCCATTTAGGCGTCAAAGCCGAGGTTGCGTTGCAAAAAGCCAATCTCAAATTTGAACGTCGCTTCCGTGAAGTTGAGCGGATTGTCGCCGCGCGCGGCCTGGAAATGACCGGCGTCGACCTCGATACTATGGAGCAGGTGTGGCAGGAAGTAAAACGCCAGGAAACTGATCTCTAAAGAGTTTTCGTGATCAAGCGCTATTTGTGTGATTTTTTAAATAACAAGCGCTTGATTTACGTCAAAAACATTTCGCCAAAAGCGGCTATTTTCTCACTCCCCGCGTTTGTGTGGGCCTGATGAAAAGGAGGGATAATGAAAGTTTGTGGCGTCAGTCATGATCGGGTATACTGCTTTCCCGTCCTGGTTATTCCATCGTCTTTTAAACCTAACTTCTCAGGTTCAGCATGACAACGAACTATATTTTTGTGACCGGCGGGGTCGTATCCTCTCTGGGTAAAGGCATTGCCGCAGCTTCCCTCGCAGCCATTCTTGAAGCCCGTGGGCTTAACGTGACCATGATGAAACTGGATCCGTACATCAACGTCGATCCGGGTACCATGAGCCCAATCCAACACGGGGAAGTGTTCGTTACCGAAGACGGCGCTGAAACCGATCTGGACTTAGGTCACTACGAGCGCTTCATTCGCACCAAGATGACTCGTCGCAACAACTTCACCACCGGCCGTATCTACTCTGATGTCCTGCGCAAAGAGCGTCGTGGCGACTATCTGGGCGCGTCCGTGCAGGTGATCCCGCACATCACCAACGCGATTAAAGAGCGCGTGCTGGCGGGCGGCGAAGGTCATGATGTGGTGCTGGTTGAAATCGGCGGTACCGTAGGCGATATCGAGTCGCTGCCGTTCCTTGAAGCGATTCGGCAGCTGGCGGTGGATATCGGTCGTGAAAACGCCCTGTTTATGCATTTGACCCTGGTGCCATACATGGCCGCTGCGGGCGAAGTCAAAACCAAACCGACCCAGCACTCCGTAAAAGAGCTGCTCTCCATCGGTATTCAGCCAGACATTCTGGTTTGCCGCTCCGATCGCGCCATTCCGGCGAACGAACGCGCCAAAATTGCTTTGTTCTGCAATGTGCCAGAAAAAGCCGTTATTTCGATGAAAGACGTCGATTCCATTTATAAATTTCCGGGCCTGGTGAAATCTCAGGGGCTGGACGATTATATTTGTAAACGATTCAGCTTAAACTGTCCGGAAGCGAACCTGGCCGAATGGGAACAGGTTATCTACGAAGAAGCGAACCCGGCAGGCGAAGTCACTATCGGTATGGTCGGCAAGTACATTGAACTGCCGGATGCCTATAAATCAGTGATTGAAGCGCTGAAACACGGCGGTCTGAAAAATCGCGTTACCGTCAACATCAAGCTGATTGATTCGCAGGATGTGGAAACGCGCGGCGTCGAAATTCTGAAGAATTTAGACGCTATCCTGATTCCTGGCGGCTTCGGCTATCGCGGCGTCGAAGGTAAGATCGCTACCGCACGCTATGCGCGTGAAAACAACATTCCATATCTGGGTATTTGCCTGGGTATGCAGGTTGCGCTGATTGAGTTTGCGCGCAACGTAGCGGGGATGGAAAACGCCAACTCAACGGAATTTGTGCCAGACTGTAAGTACCCGGTCGTGGCCCTGATTACCGAATGGCGTGATGAAGACGGTAATGTCGAAGTTCGCTCTGATAAGAGCGATCTCGGCGGCACGATGCGCCTCGGCGCACAGCAGTGCCAGTTGGCTGAAGATAGCCTGGTGCGCCAGCTGTATGGCGAACCAACCATTACTGAGCGCCATCGTCACCGCTACGAAGTCAACAACATGCTGTTGAAGCCGATTGAAAATGCGGGCCTGCGCATTGCGGGCCGTTCCGGGGATGATCAGTTGGTCGAGATCATCGAGGTGCCTAACCATCCGTGGTTCGTCGCCTGTCAGTTCCATCCGGAGTTTACTTCGACGCCGCGTGATGGTCACCCGCTGTTTGCCGGCTTTGTGTAAGCCGCTGTCGAGTACCAGAAGCGTCAGGCGATGTAAAAGAGTTAGAACGGCAATGCACCCATCCGGGTGCATTGTTTGTCTGGAGTTTTAGTTTAACTTGTACTGAGGAAAACCTAATGTCCAAAATCGTTAAAGTCATCGGTCGTGAAATCATCGACTCCCGTGGTAACCCGACTGTTGAAGCCGAAGTACACCTGGAAGGTGGTTTCGTCGGTATGGCAGCTGCTCCGTCAGGTGCTTCTACTGGCTCCCGCGAAGCGCTGGAACTGCGCGATGGCGACAAGTCCCGTTTCATGGGTAAAGGCGTACTGAAAGCTGTTGCTGCGGTAAACGGCCCGATCGCTCAGGCAATCCTGGGCAAAGATGCCAAAGATCAGGCTGGCATCGACAAAATCATGATCGACCTGGACGGTACTGAAAACAAATCTAACTTCGGTGCGAACGCTATCCTGGCCGTCTCTCTGGCTAACGCCAAAGCTGCCGCTGCTTCTAAAGGTCAGCCGCTGTACGAGCACATCGCTGAGCTGAACGGCACTCCGGGCAAATACTCCATGCCGGTTCCGATGATGAACATCATCAACGGCGGCGAGCACGCTGATAACAACGTCGACATCCAGGAATTTATGATTCAGCCGGTAGGCGCTAAATCCCTGAAAGAAGCCGTACGTATGGGTTCTGAAGTGTTCCACAACCTGGCTAAAGTTCTGAAAGCTAAAGGCATGAACACTGCTGTTGGTGACGAAGGTGGCTACGCGCCGAACCTGGGTTCCAACGCTGAAGCGCTGGCTGTTATCGCTGAAGCCGTTAAAGCCGCTGGCTACGAGCTGGGCAAAGACATCACTCTGGCGATGGACTGCGCGGCTTCTGAATTCTACAAAGACGGTAAATACGTTCTGGCCGGCGAAGGCAACAAAGCGTTCACTTCCGAAGAGTTCACTCACTTCCTGGAAGAGCTGACCAAACAGTACCCGATCGTTTCTATCGAAGACGGTCTGGACGAATCTGATTGGGACGGTTTCGCATACCAGACTAAAGTACTGGGCGACAAAATCCAGCTGGTTGGTGACGATCTGTTCGTAACCAACACCAAGATCCTGAAAGAAGGTATCGAGAAAGGCATCGTTAACTCCATCCTGATCAAATTCAACCAGATCGGTTCTCTGACCGAAACTCTGGCTGCGATCAAAATGGCGAAAGACGCTGGCTACACTGCCGTTATCTCTCACCGTTCTGGCGAAACTGAAGACGCTACCATTGCTGCCCTGGCTGTTGGTACCGCTGCAGGCCAGATCAAAACTGGTTCTATGAGCCGTTCTGACCGCGTTGCTAAATACAACCAGCTGATTCGTATCGAAGAAGCGCTGGGTGAAAAAGCGCCGTACAACGGTCGTAAAGAGATCAAAGGTCAGGCATAAGCCTGTCTTAATCTGATATGAAAAAGCCAGCCTACGGGCTGGCTTTTTTTATCTCTACAAAAGTGGCTACTTAAAATCTACCGCCATTTGCTGCGGGATAGAAAGCCCGCGCGTGGTCTGTACGCAGCGGTCAATGTAATCGGTAAAGCGCGGCGGTTTTGGCATACCCATGCTGAGCAGCTTGTCGTTGCTGAATCGTACGTTGAGCGTGGCGAAGGCGCCGTAAAGGCGCATGGCTTTTAGCATCAGCCGATCGTTGCAGGGGCCAAAAATAGCCTTCAGCTCACGACGCATTTTGACCAGCGTTTCATAGCTGACCTGCGCGTATTTATCGCCGACCGGCGCCTGTTCGAGGGCGGAGGCCATTGCGTTATCGATATCCGCAAACCTTACGCTGTTTTCTTCCCCCGCAGAAATATGCACCACTTCTCCGCGCGCCAGCGGGCTGACAAGCAGCATCAGCAGCGCATCGGCACAGTAATCGACGGGGATCACATCAATGCGGTCTTCCATCGAACACATAAATTTTTGCAGCATCAGCCCCATGCTGAATACCCAGAAAATACTGCTGGAGGGCTGACAGCCGTGATGAGTGTGGCCAACAACAATAGAGGGACGGGCGATCGCCAGCGGTAGGGTTGAGCATTCCTGCCGCATGAGACGCTCAATCATTGATTTAGAGTGCGTGTACTCGACCAGATGCGCAGCGCGTTCACGAAACGCTGTGCTTTCCGCTACCAGAGAATCGGGATCTGGCGAGCAGGACATCGCGGTGCCGACGTGCAGAAAGCGCTCAAGGCGGCTGACCTGAGCCATCCGCCGGGCAAACTGCAGCGTACCTTCGACGTTGACCTTCCAGATAAGCGGGTTGTTACCAAATGAGGCGACGGCAGCGCAGTTGAGCACGTGGGTAACCTGATTCAGGCGCGGGTCGTCGAGAAAGGGCTGCGGATTGGCCAGATCCCCCAGCAGAATGTTGCCTGGCGTCAGGGCCGTTAGTCTCTCTTCGCTAATATTGAATTTTCGCAGATTTTCCTTTACCCGCTCTACGGCAGCTACACTATTATCTGCACGAACTAACAGTAATAGATTAGGCGCATTCTTTTTATTCAGAATGCTTTCTAACACTGCTCCACCGAGAAATCCGGTCGCGCCAGTAATTAATAATGTATTCATGAATGCAGTCTCATTATGGTTGGTGGACTGGATTCTAGGCGCAAAAAATTAAACGGATATTAAATGGGTGAAGATCATAACGTACGGTTTATTAAGGTTATTTTAAGGTTGTTTTACGTCGTGGATCGAATTTGACCCTTCGCTATGGCAATAAATTCATTATTTCGTGTATCCATTTGTACATCATTGAAATTTATTATTTTTAAATTTGTTATTTTTATTTTTGGTTTTCAGGGTGATACATGTTTTGTTACACCAAAAATTTCAGCTATGCTGCTTAATAGTAGCCTTATTATTATCAGGCTAGTTAAATCAGCCGCCTCTGGATAGGGATATCGACCAACTGACGGACCTTTATCAATAAGGATTGGGCTTAGCCACCACGCGGCGCAGCGCAGGACAAGATCTGCGCGAGTAAATCTGCGATAATGCGCGCTCTTAACCCAATACAGAGATGATTATGCAGTACCCGATTAACGAGATGTTCCAGACCTTGCAAGGCGAAGGTTACTTCACCGGCGTTCCCGCCATTTTTATTCGTTTACAGGGATGCCCGGTTGGTTGCGCCTGGTGCGATACAAAACATACCTGGGATAAACTTGCCGATCGAGAAGTCTCTCTGTTAAGCATTCTGGCAAAAACCAAAGAGAGAGATAAATGGGGCCCGGCAAGTAGCGAAGATCTGCTGGCCATCATCGGGCGTCAGGGCTGGACTGCTCGTCACGTGGTGATTACCGGCGGCGAACCCTGTATTCATGATTTAACGCCGCTGACCTCGCTGCTGGAGCAAAACGGCTTTAGCTGCCAGATTGAAACCAGCGGCACTCACGAAGTTCGCTGTACGCCTCATACCTGGGTGACGGTATCGCCGAAGGTGAATATGCGCGGCGGCTATGATGTCCTTTCTCAGGCGCTGCAGCGAGCTGATGAAATAAAACATCCTGTTGGACGCGTGCGCGATATCGAAGCGCTCGATGAACTGCTGGAGACGCTGGCTGACGACAAGCCGCGCATCATCGCGCTGCAGCCAATTAGCCAGAAAGAGGACGCGACGCGCCTGTGCATCGAAACCTGCATCGCGCGCAACTGGCGTTTATCTATGCAGACGCATAAGTATCTGAACATCGCCTGATCCCTCCTTTTTTGCCGGGCTGGCTGATAGCTGTCCGGCAAGCACTTTATTCATATATGAATTCATCAAGCCCCTCGCTTCAGCGTACTAGTTAAGATTCTCGCTCATACCTGCGGTGGTATAATCGATTCGTACATCAGCCGCCCCGGCGCTCTGTCGATATGTTGACTTAAGGATCGAGTTAAACATGCAGCCAATTGAGCCATCCCATGCTTTTTCTATGGAGTTCTTCTCCCTCAATTGGAAAACCGCCATTGTCACCGGGGGGAATAGCGGACTGGGGCAGGCTCTTGCCCTTGCTCTGGCCACGGCGGGAGCCAATCTGTTTATTCCCGGACGACGCGTCGATAATGCGCAAACCCGTGAACGCATTGAGCAGCAGGGCGCTGAAGTGGAGTTCATGCTGGCGAATATTACCGACAACGGCATGCCGCAGCGCATTATCGCCGCCTGCTGCCAGCGTTTCGGCACGGTCGATATCCTGGTGAACAATGCCGGTATTTGCCGATTGAATAAGGTCCTGCGCTTTGGCCGCGACGACTGGGACCCGATGATTGAGACCAACCTGACGGCGGCTTTCGAGCTCAGCCATGAGGCGGCGAAAATAATGGTTCCCCGCCGCTGTGGCAAAATTATCAATATCTGTTCGGTGTTTTCTTATTTAGGCGGCAGCTGGTCGCCGGCTTATGCAGCAACCAAACATGCCCTCGCGGGGTTAACCAAAGCCTATTGTGAAGAGCTCGGTCCATATAACATTCAGGTTAACGGTATTGCCCCCGGCTATTATGAGACCGACATGACGGCGATCGTCCGCAACACGCCTAAGGAAAACAGGCGCGTCCTGGCGCATATTCCGGCCGGCCGTTGGGGTGAGGCGCAGGATCTGATGGGCGCAGTCGTCTTCCTGGCCAGCCGGGCCTCGGATTACGTGAATGGCCATATCCTGGCGGTAGATGGCGGTTATCTGGTGCGCTAGCCGCGAACTAGCCCAGGCGAGGCGAGAAACGGCGAGAGGCGAAAAGGCCATCGCGCCGCTAACAGGCGACCTACGCGATGGCGAAAGGGATCACTCGCCGCGATAGACGCAGCCCGCCGTGCAGGTTTCTTTGATCATCACCGCGCTGAGTAACGGAACCAAAGGCTTCATCTGCTCCCAGATCCATTTTGCCAGGACTTCGCTGGTAGGATTGGAAAGTCCCGGAATATCGTTCAGATAGTAGTGATCCAGGCGATCGTAGGTGGGTTTGAATGCGGCTTTGAGCTCGGCGAAATCCATGATCCACCCGGTAAGGGGATCGACTTCACCGCTAATCTCCAGGCGCACCATAAAAGAGTGACCGTGCAGGCGTCCGCACTTGTGGCCTTCCGGTACGTGCGGCAGGCGGTGAGCGGCTTCGAAAGTGAAATCTTTAAACAGCGTGGTGGACATCTTTTATTCTCAATATGGCAAAAAAACCGCCGTAGGGTACCGGAAAGTACATTTTTTATAATTAACTAAAACGGACATGAACACAAAATGGAAATATACTTGCGATTTATGGGAATTATATCTTTATATTACAGCAACTTATTTAATAGATTTTGTTGTTAATAACTATAACTAAAACAGGTTAGTCCATTTGGTTATTTGTTATTTCCATCCCTTCTTTAATTGTTACTATCTGCGCCGTTAACCTTCTATTCTCTTCTGTTTTATCACGTTGACAGGGCGTGAATCACAGCTTTGCTTACTGGAACATAACGACGCATGACGACACAGGCCCCACCTTCCAATTTGCTACCGCTGAGTCCGGAGCAAATGGCGCGCCTTCAGGCGGCCACGACTGACTTCACGCCTACCCAGCTAGCCTGGGTTTCCGGCTATTTTTGGGGGATGCTGAATCAGCAGCCCGGCGCGGCGGTTGTTGCGCCAGCCCAGGCGGCTGAAGTGCCGTCCATCACGCTGATTTCGGCCTCGCAAACCGGCAATGCCCGCCGCATCGCTGAAGCGCTGCGTGACGATCTACAGGCGGCGCAGCTGAATGTGAAGCTGATTAACGCAGGCGACTATAAATTTAAACAAATTGCCGCCGAGAAACTGCTGGTCGTCGTGACGTCAACACAAGGCGAGGGTGAGCCGCCGGAAGAAGCCGTCGCACTGCATAAGTTCCTGTTCTCGAAGAAAGCGCCGAAGCTGACCGATACGGCATTTGCCGTGTTTGGCCTCGGTGATACCTCCTATGAATTCTTCTGCCAGTCCGGCAAGGATTTTGATAACAAGCTGGCCGAGCTGGGCGGTGAACGCCTGCTGGATCGGGTTGACGCTGATGTAGAGTATCAGACCGCCGCTGCCGAATGGCGCGCCCGCGTGGTTGAGGTGCTGAAAGCGCGCGCGCCTGCTGCTTCTCCGTCTCAGCTGGTTACCAGCGGGGCGGTGAATGAAATCCACACCAGCCCGTATACCAAAGAGGCGCCGCTGACTGCGACGCTGGCGGTGAATCAGAAAATCACCGGCCGTGATTCAGAAAAGGATGTGCGCCATATTGAAATCGACCTCGGCGACTCCGGCCTGCGCTATCAGCCGGGCGATGCGCTGGGCGTCTGGTATCAGAACGATCCGGCGCTGGTGAAGGAGCTGGTGGAGCTGCTCTGGCTAACAGGTACGGAACCGGTCACGGTCGACGGCAAAACGCTACCGCTTGCTGAAGCGCTGGAATGGCATTTTGAGCTGACGGTCAACACCGGCAATATCGTGGAAAACTACGCCACCTTAACCCGCAGCGAGTCTTTACTGCCGCTGGTGGGCGATAAGGCACAGCTCCAGCACTACGCCGCAACCACGCCGATCGTCGACATGGTGCGTTTCTCGCCGGCGCAGCTGGATGCCCAGGCGCTGGTTGACCTGCTGCGCCCGTTGACGCCGCGGCTGTACTCGATCGCCTCTTCGCAGGCGGAAGTGGAAAGCGAAGTCCACGTCACCGTTGGCGTAGTGCGTTATGATATTGAAGGTCGCGCTCGTGCCGGCGGCGCTTCCAGTTTCCTGGCCGACCGCGTCGAAGAAGACGGCGAAGTTCGCGTTTTTATCGAGCATAACGATAACTTCCGTTTGCCTGCGAACCCGGAAACGCCGGTGATCATGATTGGTCCCGGTACCGGCATCGCGCCTTTCCGCGCGTTTATGCAGCAGCGCGCGGCGGAAGGCGCAGAGGGTAAGAACTGGCTGTTCTTCGGCAACCCGCACTTTACTGAAGATTTCCTCTATCAGGTGGAGTGGCAGAGCTACGTCAAAGAAGGCGTGCTGAGCCGCATCGACCTGGCCTGGTCCCGCGATCAACAACAAAAAGTCTACGTTCAGGACAAACTGCGCGAGCAGGGAGCCGAACTGTGGCGCTGGATTAACGACGGTGCCCATATTTATGTCTGCGGCGATGCCAATCGTATGGCAAAAGACGTTGAGCAGCCGTTACTGGAAGTGATTGCCGAATACGGCGCGATGGACGCCGAAGCGGCGGACGAATTTTTAAGTGAGCTGCGCGTAGAGCGCCGTTATCAGCGAGATGTCTACTAATGAGCGAAAAACATCCAGGCCCGCTGGTGGTCGAAGGTAAACTGACTGACGCCGAGCGCATGAAGCTCGAAAGCAACTACCTGCGCGGCACCATTGCGGAAGATTTAAACGCCGGTCTGCCCGGCGGCTTTAAGGGCGATAACTTTCTGCTGATCCGTTTTCACGGTATGTATCAGCAGGATGACCGCGATATCCGCGCCGAACGTGCGGCGCAGAAGCTGGAGCCGCGTCACGCGATGCTGCTGCGCTGCCGCCTGCCGGGCGGGGTGATCACCACCAAACAGTGGCAGGCGATCGATAAATTCGCCGCCGATAACACCATCTACGGCAGTATCCGTCTGACCAACCGTCAGACCTTCCAGTTTCACGGCATTCTGAAGAAGAACGTCAAGCCGGTGCACCAGATGCTGCATTCGGTCGGACTGGATGCGTTGGCCACCGCTAATGACATGAACCGTAACGTGCTCTGTACGTCCAACCCGAACGAGTCTCAGCTGCACGCCGAAGCTTATGAATGGGCGAAGAAGATCTCCGAGCACCTGCTGCCGCGCACTCGCGCCTATGCTGAGATCTGGCTGGATCAAAAGAAAGTCGCCACCACCGATGAAGAACCGATCCTCGGCCAGACCTATCTGCCGCGTAAGTTCAAAACGACCGTGGTGATCCCGCCGCAGAACGATATCGATCTGCACGCGAACGATATGAACTTCGTGGCTATTGCTGAAAACGGCAAGCTGGTGGGCTTTAATCTGCTGGTGGGCGGCGGTTTATCGATTGAGCACGGCAATAAGAAAACCTACGCTCGTACGGCGAGCGAGTTTGGCTATCTGCCGCTGGAGCATACCCTGGCGGTAGCGGAAGCGGTGGTGACGACCCAGCGCGACTGGGGCAACCGTACCGACCGTAAAAATGCGAAAACCAAATACACCCTGGTGCGCGTTGGCGTTGAGACCTTTAAAGCAGAAGTGGAGCGTCGGGCGGGCATCAAGTTTGAACCGATTCGTCCATACGAGTTCACCGGCCGCGGCGATCGTATCGGCTGGGTGAAAGGTATCGACAATAACTGGCATCTGACGCTGTTTATTGAAAACGGACGTATCCTTGATTATCCGGGCCGCCCGCTGAAAACGGGTCTGCTGAAGATCGCGAAGATCCATAAGGGCGAATTCCGTATTACGGCAAATCAGAATCTGATTATTGCCAGCGTACCGGAAGATCAGAAGGCGAAGATCGAGAAGCTGGCCCGCGAGCACGGCCTGATGAACGCCGTTACGCCGCAGCGCGAAAATTCGATGGCTTGCGTCTCATTCCCGACCTGCCCGCTGGCGATGGCGGAAGCCGAGCGCTTCCTCCCGTCATTCATCGATAAAGTCGAGGCGGTGATGAGCAAACATGGCGTTGGCGACGAGCATATCGTTACCCGCGTCACCGGTTGCCCGAACGGCTGCGGTCGCGCGATGCTGGCGGAAGTGGGCCTGGTGGGTAAAGCGCCGGGCCGCTACAACCTGCACCTTGGCGGCAACCGTAGCGGGACGCGGATTCCGCGCATGTACCGGGAAAACATTACCGAGTCGGAAATTCTCGACTCAATCGACGAACTGGTAGGGCGCTGGGCGAAAGAGCGCGAAGCGGGTGAAGGCTTCGGCGACTTTACGGTGCGTGCGGGCATTATTCGTCCGGTGCTCGATCCAGCCCGGGATTTCTGGGAATAACACCCGCTGCCCGGTGGCGTTTCGCTTACCGGGCCTGCGGTCTTGTCGACCGGGTAAACGCAGGGCCCCCGGCAAAAACAGGCAAATGAGGTTCTTATGTCCGTACTCGATTTAAACGCGCTGAACGCATTACCGAAGGTCGATCGCGTTTTACAGCTAGCGGAAACCAATAGTCAGCTGGAAAAGCTGAGCGCGGAAGCGCGCGTTGCGTGGGCGCTGGAAAATCTGCCGGGGGAATACGTGCTCTCTTCGAGCTTTGGTATTCAGGCGGCGGTGAGCCTACATCTGGTCAATCAGGTACGCCCGGATATCCCGGTAATTCTGACCGATACCGGCTATCTGTTTCCCGAAACCTACCAGTTTATCGATGAGTTAACGGACAAACTCAACCTGAACCTGAAGGTCTATCGGGCGAAGGAGAGCGCCGCATGGCAGGAAGCGCGCTACGGTAAACTGTGGGAGCAGGGCGTTGAGGGCATTGAAAAATATAATGACATCAACAAGGTTGAGCCGATGAACCGGGCACTGCAAGAGCTGAGCGCGCAAACCTGGTTTGCGGGCCTGCGCCGCGAGCAATCCGGCAGTCGCGCCCACTTACCGGTGCTGGCGATCCAGCGTGGCGTGTTTAAGGTGCTGCCGATCATCGACTGGGATAACCGCACGGTTTACCAGTATCTGCAAAAGCACGGCCTGAAATATCATCCGCTTTGGGATCAAGGCTATTTGTCGGTAGGAGATACCCACACCACGCGCAAATGGGAGCCGGGGATGGCGGAGGAAGAAACGCGCTTCTTTGGCCTGAAAAGAGAGTGCGGGCTGCACGAAGGTTAATATGAGTCCCGGGGCTGCCCTGCGTATTCCCATAAAAGCGGGGTAAAATAGCAGAGCTCTGTTTAGCGGTGGCCAGGGCATGATGGCCATCACGTTCCTGGCTTCTGCCATCCCGAAAAATCAACAGTAAGATGGTGCTGCGATCGCTTAATCGGCTGAGCAGCACCGTATTTTAGGCATAACCGTAGCTCCTTCAACACAACCGGGTGCTGAAACTGGCATGGGAAGGCCGAAAGATAAGCTGCCGGGATTCGACTCAATTTTCTGCGGCCCGTGTTCAACACAAGCCTGGGCTTTCCTGGGTTTTGCTGCAACTAAGAATCTCATTTTATGAATTCATTATTGATTCATATATTCTTATTGTTAGGCGTGTAGCCGGCATGGATGAACAACGTAAGTGATTCATGTTTTATTACGAGCTTATCTAATAATTATCCGCTACGGGCTAATTTCTCGTTTCTTCCCGGCTTGACACAGACTACGAATAATATTTATATTTTTTCCTTCGGGGCGAATGCAGAACGAATAAATTTCACATTTTCTTTCACCATATGAATACCGTAATGTTTTTCTGAACGCCTTGCTTATGCCTCTCCGTATTTATGTCTGCCGGGGATCTTTATCTTAAATAAAGCGCAAGGTAGCGTCATGTTCTTTGAAAAGGAAATAGTTATAAAAGGCAATTATTATATCTCCCTTGAAAGGGGAATTGAACGCTGTTACGCCAAAAGTGCCGGTAAACGATGTAAATATCTCGAAGATGAACATTTCATTCAGCAATCTGGTACGGACGAGTTTGCATTCGACATGCTATCTGATGCAGTTTCTTTCAGAAAAAACCTCATCAGTAAATATCAAAGAATTTTCAAACTTTTTTGCGGCATTCTGGTAGATGAACCGGGAATTGCCTGTTCTCAAGAAAGCAGCACTTTCCCTCAACCGAGAAGACATCAGAAAAGCAAACGACAGAACAATTTTCTGCGTAAATTAAAGGGATTATCAAGGAATGTTCTCTCATCATACGCGATAAATTAATGATTATTTACGAGTGTACCAGGAAAAATTGGGCCGTCGAAAACATTAACGAGAAACTTAAGGATAGTGCGGAAAGGTTACTGATTATTAAAAATGGAACGCAGTACGATATCGACTACCCAGGCAGATCGTATGGCTGCCTCACAGGAAATGGATATAAATATGATTTACCTGAACCATCACGCTATAACTATCACCGCTTCTGCAGTTCGCTCTACCGTCACTGCGTTTTGGTTCCAGACGCATTTCCAGCGGCATACAATGTCAGCGCGCGTTTTATTGATTTACCATCTGCATCCGGTTTTTCCGCGCTATTTGCTCTCTGGTTATTGCGTAAAACGTTTGCTGCGCATGTTGTTTTCGGCGGCGGGTGGATACTGTCAGGGATGAGCTTTCCGGGCATATCTAAAGATTTTGTCGAATCGTACTAACAAAACCCACCGGATCGGTTACGTGGATTGTCGTGGCGTGCTTTCATTGGCCAGAGAAGGGTACGCAGCCCTGCCAGAGGCACAGTAAATGCCCTTTCTCACCTGCAGGTTGGCCAGCAAGCGCAATTATGACTGGCGCTTCTGCAATGGCAGACTGGCTGAGCAGAAGGATCTTTTCTGGCGGATGTAAGCCGTGGAGACGGTAAAGGATACACACGGGATAGGTATGACATGAAACGGAGTTCGTACTATGCAGGGAATAGTTAAGACAGTGCCGCTGTTATGTTTTTTACTGCTGGGCTGTGATCCGGCAGAAAAAGAAGCACCGCGCGGCAGCGGGAAGAGCAGCTACGTGGCGGCTAATCTGCTGGGCTATAACCATATGGCAGGCACGAATATCAACTGGTTCTCTGTTAACGGCTACCGGGGACACGCCGGGGGGTTTACCTGCTGCATATCGCTGCCGGAAAAATGGCGGCCCAATATGCAGGTGGCAGTGGAGTGGGAAGTGGATCCTGACCCGTTTCCGAAGGATATCCCCAGATTCAGCGACCCTAAGTATGATGAATATATAGAAAAACACAGGGCTAACTATCGCCATTATAAAGCGGTGGCCACTATTCCCGAATATGAAGATTCCTGCGGCCTGCAGGTGCATTTCTTGCCCTGTCAGCAGATTAAAGTAACGGCCACCTGCCACGGGCCGACCCATCCTGATCACCCGATAAAAGATCCCTACCGTCAGTCGGAGCCTGCCCAATGTCCCCAATAACCGAATCTTTTAAGAAACGCTTTGGCAATCATCAGCTTACCACTACGGGCGATCCGTGCTGGGTTCCTCCCGCTTTTCCGAAAGAGGGCCGGTTGCTTTTAAGCCAGCGGCAGGTCAACGCCAATATAATCAAAATCGACAGGGAGGAGGCATTATTTCGCCAGGAGTCCCGCCGGCAAAAAAGCAGCCCCTGCTGTAAGAGCCTGCATATCAGCCTGTTTTTTGACGGTACCAATAATAATGCGCTAAAAGATACCGCCTGCATGCCGCCGCACCCGTCGAACGTGGCAAAACTATACCGCGCCTGCGCGCCTGATGATCTCATGGCAAATGAGCGTGGATTTTACGCCTTCTATATTCCCGGCGTCGGGACGCCTTTTCCGCAGATTGGCACCTATGACTATTATTCGTCGGGACTGCAGTTTGCTGTCGGCGGCGAGGACCGTATCAACTGGGGGATTGTGCAGCTGTGTAATGCCCTTAACCATACCGTGACTAAAAATTTCCTCGGCAACG
>OKHZ01000007.1_pt1 | contig 14917 bp, 9 predicted proteins | sample 1609961 | NCBI WGS metagenome assembly OKHZ01 (sample SAMN04436601, study PRJEB24849) | human gut metagenome | biome: human gut; feature: NICU; material: stool | host: Homo sapiens | place: USA: Saint Louis, MO | collected 2009-12-06 | reverse complement strand
CTGTAAATCTGCCGTCATCGACTTCGAAGGTTCGAATCCTTCCCCCACCACCATCTTTCGGCAACGCTTTGCGGAGCCAGAGTTGATTGGTTAAACTGGTCAGCTCAAACAGAAAAAGAGACGCTTCTCTTTTTTTTGTTATAGAAAGAACTGGGTAGCCGAGTTTCAGGATGCGGGCATCGTATAATGGCTATTACCTCAGCCTTCCAAGCTGATGATGCGGGTTCGATTCCCGCTGCCCGCTCCAAACGTGCTGATATGGCTCAGTTGGTAGAGCGCACCCTTGGTAAGGGTGAGGTCCCCAGTTCGACTCTGGGTATCAGCACCACTTCTTTATCTCTCCTCCCCTGTTTCTCTCTAGTTTATTGCATTCAACAAGTCGGGCATGTTGCCCGGTTGATGTGGTGATATCACCGATTTATCCGTGTCTTAGAGGGACAATCGATGTCTAAAGAAAAGTTTGAACGTACAAAACCGCACGTTAACGTCGGTACTATCGGCCACGTTGACCATGGTAAAACAACGCTGACCGCTGCAATCACTACCGTTCTGGCTAAAACCTACGGCGGTGCTGCTCGCGCATTCGACCAGATCGATAACGCGCCGGAAGAAAAAGCTCGTGGTATCACCATCAACACTTCCCACGTTGAATATGACACCCCGACTCGCCACTACGCGCACGTAGACTGCCCGGGCCACGCCGACTATGTTAAAAACATGATCACCGGTGCTGCGCAGATGGACGGCGCGATCCTGGTTGTTGCTGCGACTGACGGCCCGATGCCGCAGACTCGTGAGCACATCCTGCTGGGTCGTCAGGTAGGCGTTCCGTACATCATCGTGTTCCTGAACAAGTGCGACATGGTTGATGACGAAGAGCTGCTGGAACTGGTTGAAATGGAAGTTCGTGAACTTCTGTCTCAGTACGATTTCCCGGGCGACGACACTCCGATCGTTCGTGGTTCTGCTCTGAAAGCGCTGGAAGGCGACGCAGAGTGGGAAGCGAAAATCATCGAACTGGCTGGCTTCCTGGATTCTTACATTCCGGAACCAGAGCGTGCGATTGACAAGCCGTTCCTGCTGCCGATCGAAGACGTATTCTCCATCTCCGGTCGTGGTACCGTTGTTACCGGTCGTGTAGAGCGCGGTATCATCAAAGTTGGCGAAGAAGTTGAAATTGTTGGTATTAAAGAGACTGCTAAGTCTACCTGTACTGGCGTTGAAATGTTCCGCAAACTGCTGGACGAAGGCCGTGCTGGTGAGAACGTTGGTGTTCTGCTGCGTGGTATCAAACGTGAAGAAATCGAACGTGGTCAGGTACTGGCTAAGCCGGGCTCTATCAAGCCGCACACCAAGTTCGAATCTGAAGTTTATATCCTGTCCAAAGACGAAGGCGGCCGTCACACTCCGTTCTTCAAAGGCTACCGTCCGCAGTTCTACTTCCGTACAACTGACGTGACTGGCACCATCGAACTGCCGGAAGGCGTAGAGATGGTTATGCCGGGCGACAACATCAAAATGGTTGTTACCCTGATCCACCCGATCGCGATGGACGACGGTCTGCGTTTCGCAATCCGTGAAGGCGGCCGTACCGTTGGCGCAGGCGTGGTTGCTAAAGTTCTCGGCTAATTGCTGATAACATTTGACGCAATGCGCAATAAAAGGGCATCATTTGATGCCCTTTTTGCACGCTTTCACACCAGAACCTGGCTCATCAGTGATTTTTTGGGTCATAATCATTGCTGAGACAGGCTCTGAAGAGGGCGTTAAGTCCGAAACGCAGCAGAGCATTTCGGTTTGGTCGCCTCGCATTTCATGCGGGGTGAAGTTATTTGTCTGAATTCTTGTGACAGGTTGGTTTATGAGTGCGAATACCGAAGCTCAAGGGAGCGGGCGCGGCCTCGAAGCGATGAAGTGGACAATCGTTGTCGTGCTGCTGGTTGTGGCCATCGTCGGCAACTTCCTTTATCGTGACATTATGCTGGCAGTGCGTGCGCTGGCCGTAGTGATTCTGATCGCTGCAGCAGGCGGTGTCGCGCTGTTAACGACAAAAGGTAAGGCGACAGTCGCTTTCGCTCGTGAAGCGAGAACCGAAGTCCGTAAGGTGATCTGGCCGACTCGCCAGGAAACGCTGCATACCACGTTGATTGTTGCCGCGGTGACCGCCGTAATGTCACTGATCCTGTGGGGACTGGATGGTATTCTGGTTCGCCTGGTATCCTTTATCACTGGCCTGAGGTTCTGAGATGTCTGAAGCTCCTAAAAAACGCTGGTACGTCGTTCAGGCGTTTTCTGGTTTTGAAGGTCGCGTAGCTACCTCGTTGCGTGAACATATCAAATTACACAATATGGAAGAGCTGTTTGGCGAAGTCATGGTGCCGACCGAAGAAGTGGTCGAAATCCGCGGCGGCCAACGTCGTAAAAGCGAACGTAAATTCTTCCCGGGCTACGTGCTGGTCCAGATGGTGATGAACGACGCGAGCTGGCACCTGGTGCGCAGCGTACCGCGTGTGATGGGCTTTATCGGCGGCACTTCTGACCGTCCGGCGCCTATCAGTGACAAAGAAGTCGATGCGATCATGAACCGTCTGCAGCAGGTTGGCGATAAGCCGCGGCCGAAAACGCTGTTTGAGCCGGGTGAAATGGTACGCGTTAGCGACGGCCCATTTGCCGACTTTAACGGCGTGGTTGAAGAAGTGGACTACGAAAAGTCTCGTCTGAAAGTGTCCGTTTCTATCTTCGGTCGTGCGACGCCGGTCGAGCTGGACTTTGCCCAGGTAGAAAAGGCTTAACCGCCGATCAAAAAAGCAACGCTTTAATCGTTGCATGAGGCGCGAAATTGGCATACAATTTCGCGCCTTTTGTTTTTATGGGCCTGATGCCCGTAAAGCGATATTTATCACGGGGAGCCTTTTGTAAGTCGCTACACCCAAACGAGGAAATTTAAATGGCTAAGAAAGTACAAGCCTACGTCAAGCTGCAGGTTGCAGCTGGTATGGCTAACCCGAGTCCGCCAGTAGGTCCGGCTCTGGGTCAGCAGGGCGTAAACATCATGGAATTCTGCAAAGCGTTCAACGCAAAAACTGAATCCCTGGAAAAAGGTCTGCCAATCCCGGTTGTTATCACCGTTTACGCTGACCGTTCTTTCACCTTCGTTACCAAAACTCCGCCGGCAGCAGTTCTGCTGAAAAAAGCGGCTGGTATCAAGTCTGGTTCCGGTAAACCGAACAAAGACAAAGTAGGTAAAATTTCCCGCGCTCAGCTGCAGGAAATCGCGCAGACCAAAGCTGCCGACATGACTGGTTCCGACATTGAAGCGATGACTCGCTCCATTGAAGGTACTGCACGTTCCATGGGCCTGGTAGTGGAGGACTAAGAAATGGCTAAACTGACCAAGCGCATGTCCGTGATTCGTGACAAAGTTGATGCGACCAAACAGTACGACATCAACGAAGCCATCTCTCTGCTGAAAGAACTGGCGACTGCTAAGTTCGTTGAAAGCGTTGATGTTGCCGTTAACCTCGGCATTGACGCTCGTAAATCTGACCAGAACGTTCGTGGCGCGACCGTACTGCCGCACGGTACTGGCCGTTCAGTTCGCGTAGCCGTATTTGCCCAGGGCCCGAACGCTGAAGCAGCTAAAGCTGCTGGCGCAGAGCTGGTAGGTATGGAAGATCTGGCTGACCAGATCAAAAAAGGCGAAATGAACTTTGACGTGGTTATTGCTTCTCCGGATGCAATGCGCGTTGTTGGCCAGCTGGGCCAGGTTCTGGGTCCGCGCGGCCTGATGCCAAACCCGAAAGTTGGTACTGTAACTCCGAACGTTGCTGAAGCGGTTAAGAACGCTAAAGCAGGTCAGGTTCGTTACCGTAACGACAAAAACGGCATCATCCACACCACCATCGGTAAAGTGGATTTTGACGCTGATAAACTGAAAGAAAACCTGGAAGCTCTGCTGGTTGCGCTGAAAAAAGCGAAACCGACTCAGGCTAAAGGCGTGTACATCAAGAAAATCAGCATCTCCACCACCATGGGTGCTGGCGTTGCCGTTGATCAGGCTGGTCTGAGCGCTTCTGCGAACTAAGATTAGCTTTACGTGGGCGGTGAATTTGTCTACAATCTTACCCCCACGTATTCTGCTTATAGCAGACGTATAGCCGAGATATTCAGGCTGTGGCAAGGCAGTCAACGCCGCCACTGCGTGAATAGCGACGGCTAGACAAGATTTGTTCGGTGGAGCCTGGCCTATCCAGGCCTCCGTCGAAGACCGCAGGTGTTTCGCAAGAAACTTAATCCCCTGCGTAGACGGTGACAGAACGCTAAGATTATTTTTGGATACTCTGGCTTGTTTCTGCTCACCGTATTAAGACGCTCTTCTCTTTGAGTTGAGTGAAGTGAGTTCCGGAGCATGAGCTCTGGCAAACATCCAGGAGCAAAGCTAATGGCTTTAAATCTTCAAGACAAACAAGCGATTGTTGCTGAAGTCAGCGAAGTAGCCAAAGGCGCGCTGTCTGCAGTAGTTGCGGATTCCCGTGGCGTTACTGTAGACAAAATGACTGAACTGCGTAAAGCAGGTCGTGAAGCTGGCGTATACATGCGTGTTGTTCGTAACACCCTGCTGCGCCGCGGCGTTGAAGGTACTCCTTTCGAGTGCCTGAAAGACACGTTTGTTGGTCCGACCCTGATTGCATACTCTATGGAACACCCGGGCGCAGCTGCTCGTCTGTTCAAAGATTTCGCGAAAGCGAATGCAAAATTTGAGGTCAAAGCCGCAGCCTTTGAAGGTGAGCTGATCCCGGCGTCGCAAATCGACCGCCTGGCAACTCTGCCGACCTACGAAGAAGCAATTGCACGCCTGATGGCAACCATGAAAGAAGCTTCGGCTGGCAAACTGGTTCGCACTCTGGCTGCTGTACGCGATGCGAAAGAAGCTGCTTAATCGCAGTTATCTTCATAAAGCATCTGCTTACGTATAAACTTATTCTGATATTCAGGAACAATTTAAATGTCTATCACTAAAGATCAAATCATTGAAGCAGTATCCGCTATGTCCGTAATGGACGTTGTTGAGCAGATCTCTGCAATGGAAGAAAAATTCGGTGTTTCCGCTGCTGCTGCTGTAGCTGTTGCTGCTGGCCCGGCTGCTGACGCTGCTGAAGAAAAAACTGAATTCGACGTAATTCTGAAAGGTATCGGCGCGAACAAAGTTGCCGTTATCAAAGCAGTACGTGGCGCAACTGGCCTGGGTCTGAAAGAAGCTAAAGACCTGGTAGAATCTGCTCCGGCTGCTCTGAAAGAAGGCGTGAGCAAAGATGACGCTGAAGCACTGAAAAAATCTCTGGAAGAAGCTGGCGCTGAAGTTGAAGTTAAATAAGCCAACCTTTCCGGTTGCAGCCTGAGAAATCAGGCTGATGGCTGGTGACTTTTTGGTCACCAGCCTTTTTGCGCTGTAAGGCGCCAGTAGCATTTCACACTGTTTGACTACTGGTTGTCCTGACAATGCTAGATTCAATAGACGACTTAATATACTGCGACAGGATAGGTTCCCTGAGCTGTGTAAATCGCAATGAAATGGTTTAAGCGTGATAGAAACAGGTATTGCGGAAAGTGTTCCATTTTCCGGTCAACAAAATAGTGTTGCATAAAAAACTGCCTTATGTGGGCAGATGGGTCGACTTGTCAGCGAGCTGAGGAACCCTATGGTTTACTCCTATACCGAGAAAAAACGTATTCGTAAGGATTTTGGTAAACGTCCGCAGGTTCTGGACATACCTTATCTCCTTTCTATCCAGCTTGACTCGTTTCAGAAGTTCATCGAGCAAGATCCTGAAGGGCAGTATGGTCTGGAAGCAGCTTTCCGTTCCGTATTCCCGATTAAGAGCTACAGCGGTAATTCTGAGCTGCAGTATGTCAGCTACCGTCTGGGCGAACCGGTTTTTGACGTTAAAGAGTGTCAGATCCGTGGCGTGACCTACTCGGCACCGCTGCGCGGTAAACTGCGTCTGGTGATCTACGAGCGCGAAGCGCCGGAAGGCACCGTTAAAGACATTAAAGAACAAGAAGTCTACATGGGCGAAATTCCGCTCATGACCGACAACGGTACCTTTGTTATCAACGGTACCGAGCGCGTTATCGTTTCTCAGCTGCACCGTAGCCCGGGCGTCTTCTTTGACAGTGACAAAGGTAAGACTCACTCTTCCGGTAAGGTTCTGTATAACGCACGTATCATCCCTTACCGTGGCTCCTGGCTGGACTTCGAATTCGACCCGAAAGACAACCTGTTTGTCCGTATCGACCGTCGTCGTAAGCTGCCGGCTACCATCATTCTGCGCGCGCTGAATTACACCACAGAGCAGATCCTTGACCTGTTCTTCGAAAAAGTGGTCTTTGAAATTCGCGACAACAAGCTGCAGATGGAACTGGTACCGGAGCGTCTGCGCGGCGAAACCGCCTCCTTCGATATCGAAGCGAACGGTAAAGTGTACGTTGAGAAAGGACGCCGCATCACTGCGCGTCACATTCGCCAGCTGGAAAAAGACGATATCAAACATATCGAAGTTCCGGTTGAGTACATCGCTGGCAAAGTTGCCTCTAAAGACTATGTTGACGAATCTACTGGCGAGCTGATCTGCCCGGCGAACATGGAGCTGAGCCTGGATCTGCTGGCCAAGCTGAGCCAGTCTGGCCATAAGCGTATCGAAACGCTGTTCACCAACGATCTGGATCACGGTCCGTACATCTCTGAGACTGTACGCGTTGACCCGACCAACGATCGTCTGAGCGCACTGGTAGAAATTTACCGCATGATGCGCCCTGGTGAGCCGCCGACTCGTGAAGCTGCTGAAAGCCTGTTCGAGAACCTGTTCTTCTCCGAAGACCGCTACGATCTGTCCGCGGTTGGTCGTATGAAGTTCAACCGTTCTCTGCTGCGCGACGAAATCGAAGGTTCCGGTATCCTGAGCAAAGAAGACATCATTGAAGTGATGAAGAAGCTCATCGATATCCGTAACGGTAAAGGCGAAGTCGATGATATCGACCACCTCGGCAACCGTCGTATCCGTTCCGTTGGCGAAATGGCGGAAAACCAGTTCCGCGTTGGCCTGGTTCGCGTAGAGCGTGCGGTGAAAGAGCGTCTGTCTCTGGGCGATCTGGATACCCTGATGCCTCAGGATATGATCAACGCCAAGCCGATTTCTGCAGCGGTGAAAGAGTTCTTTGGCTCCAGCCAGCTGTCTCAGTTTATGGACCAGAACAACCCGCTGTCTGAGATTACGCACAAACGTCGTATCTCTGCACTCGGCCCGGGCGGCCTGACTCGCGAACGCGCAGGCTTTGAAGTTCGAGACGTACACCCGACTCACTACGGTCGCGTATGTCCAATCGAAACGCCTGAAGGTCCGAACATCGGTCTGATCAACTCTCTGTCCGTGTACGCACAGACGAACGAATACGGCTTCCTTGAGACTCCGTATCGTAAAGTCACCGACGGCGTTGTGACCGACGAAATTCATTACCTGTCTGCTATCGAAGAAGGTAACTACGTTATTGCTCAGGCGAACTCCAACCTGGATGACGAAGGCCACTTTGTAGAAGATCTGGTTACCTGCCGTAGTAAAGGCGAATCCAGCTTGTTCAGCCGCGACCAGGTTGACTACATGGACGTATCCACCCAGCAGGTGGTTTCCGTCGGTGCGTCCCTGATCCCGTTCCTGGAACACGATGACGCCAACCGTGCATTGATGGGTGCGAACATGCAACGTCAGGCCGTTCCGACCCTGCGCGCTGATAAGCCGCTGGTTGGTACCGGTATGGAACGTGCTGTTGCCGTTGACTCCGGTGTAACTGCGGTGGCTAAACGTGGCGGCCTGGTTCAGTACGTGGATGCGTCCCGTATCGTTATCAAAGTTAACGAAGACGAGATGTACCCGGGCGAAGCAGGTATCGACATCTATAACCTGACCAAGTACACCCGCTCTAACCAGAACACCTGCATCAACCAGATGCCGTGTGTCTCTCTGGGCGAGCCGATTGAGCGCGGTGACGTGCTGGCTGACGGTCCGTCCACCGACCTCGGTGAACTGGCGCTCGGTCAGAACATGCGCGTCGCGTTCATGCCGTGGAACGGTTACAACTTCGAAGACTCCATCCTCGTATCCGAGCGTGTTGTTCAGGAAGACCGTTTTACCACCATCCACATTCAGGAACTGGCGTGCGTGTCCCGCGACACCAAGCTGGGGCCGGAAGAGATCACCGCTGATATCCCGAACGTGGGTGAAGCTGCACTCTCTAAACTGGATGAGTCCGGTATCGTTTATATCGGTGCGGAAGTGACCGGTGGCGATATTCTGGTTGGTAAAGTAACGCCGAAAGGTGAAACCCAGCTGACGCCAGAAGAGAAGCTGCTGCGTGCGATCTTCGGTGAGAAAGCGTCTGACGTTAAAGACTCTTCTCTGCGCGTGCCAAACGGTGTCTCCGGTACCATTATCGACGTTCAGGTCTTTACCCGCGACGGCGTAGAAAAAGACAAACGCGCGCTGGAAATCGAAGAGATGCAGCTCAAGCAGGCGAAGAAAGACCTGTCTGAAGAACTGCAGATCCTCGAAGCTGGCCTGTTCAGCCGTATCTACGCTGTGCTGGTTTCTGGTGGTGTTGAAGCTGAGAAGCTCGACAAACTGCCGCGTGACCGCTGCTTAGAACTCGGCCTGACCGACGAAGAGAAACAAAACCAGCTGGAGCAGCTGGCTGAGCAGTACGACGAACTGAAACACGAGTTCGAGAAAAAACTCGAAGCGAAACGCCGTAAAATCACTCAGGGCGACGATCTGGCACCGGGCGTGCTGAAGATCGTTAAAGTGTATCTGGCCGTTAAACGTCAGATTCAGCCTGGTGATAAAATGGCAGGTCGTCACGGTAACAAGGGTGTTATCTCTAAGATCAACCCGATCGAAGATATGCCTTACGATGAAAACGGCACGCCGGTCGACATCGTACTGAACCCGCTGGGCGTACCGTCTCGTATGCACATCGGTCAGATCCTGGAAACTCACCTGGGTATGGCTGCGAAAGGTATTGGCGAGAAAATCAACGCCATGCTGAAACAGCAGCAGGAAGTCGCCAAACTGCGCGAGTTCATCCAGCGTGCCTACGATCTGGGTACCGACGTTCGTCAGAAGGTTGATCTGAATACCTTCACTGACGAAGAAGTTATGCGTCTCGCTGAAAACCTGAAAAAAGGTATGCCGATCGCAACGCCGGTCTTCGACGGTGCGAAAGAGTCTGAAATCAAGGAGCTGTTACAGCTTGGTGGCCTGCCGACTTCCGGCCAGATCACCCTGTTCGACGGTCGTACCGGTGAGCAATTCGAGCGCCAGGTTACCGTTGGCTACATGTACATGCTGAAACTGAACCACCTGGTTGATGACAAGATGCATGCGCGTTCTACCGGTTCTTACAGCCTGGTTACTCAGCAGCCGCTGGGTGGTAAGGCACAGTTCGGTGGTCAGCGCTTCGGGGAGATGGAAGTGTGGGCGCTGGAAGCATATGGCGCAGCATACACCCTGCAGGAAATGCTCACCGTTAAGTCTGATGACGTGAACGGCCGTACTAAGATGTATAAGAACATCGTGGATGGCAACCATCAGATGGAACCGGGCATGCCGGAATCCTTCAACGTACTGTTGAAAGAGATTCGCTCGCTGGGCATCAACATCGAACTGGAAGACGAGTAACTCTCGCGCAAACAGGTCACTGGGGCCGGGGTAAGACCCGGCGCCAGATTGTGCTAACTCCGACGGGAGCAAATCCGTGAAAGACTTATTAAAGTTTCTGAAAGCGCAAACTAAAACCGAAGAGTTTGATGCGATCAAAATTGCTCTGGCATCGCCAGACATGATCCGTTCATGGTCTTTTGGTGAAGTTAAAAAGCCGGAAACCATTAACTACCGTACGTTCAAACCTGAGCGTGACGGCCTTTTCTGCGCGCGTATTTTCGGGCCAGTAAAAGACTACGAGTGCCTGTGCGGTAAGTACAAGCGCCTGAAACACCGCGGTGTGATCTGTGAGAAGTGCGGCGTTGAAGTGACCCAGACTAAAGTGCGCCGTGAGCGTATGGGCCACATCGAGCTGGCGTCTCCGACCGCTCATATCTGGTTCCTGAAGTCTCTGCCGTCCCGTATCGGCCTGCTTCTCGATATGCCGCTGCGCGATATCGAACGCGTGCTGTACTTCGAATCCTATGTGGTTATCGAAGGCGGTATGACCAACCTGGAACGCCAGCAGATCCTGACTGAAGAGCAGTATCTGGACGCGCTGGAAGAGTTCGGTGACGAATTTGACGCGAAGATGGGTGCGGAAGCAATCCAGGCCCTGCTGAAGAGCATGGATCTGGAGCAAGAGTGTGAAACTCTGCGCGAAGAGCTGAACGAAACCAACTCCGAAACCAAGCGTAAGAAGCTGACCAAGCGTATCAAACTGCTGGAAGCGTTCGTACAGTCTGGCAACAAGCCGGAGTGGATGATCCTGACCGTTCTGCCGGTACTGCCGCCAGATCTGCGTCCGCTGGTTCCGCTGGATGGTGGTCGTTTTGCGACTTCTGACCTGAACGATCTGTATCGTCGCGTCATTAACCGTAACAACCGTCTGAAACGTCTGCTGGATCTGGCTGCGCCGGACATCATCGTACGCAACGAAAAACGTATGCTGCAGGAAGCGGTTGACGCCCTGCTGGATAACGGTCGTCGCGGTCGTGCGATCACCGGTTCTAACAAACGTCCTCTGAAATCTTTGGCCGATATGATCAAAGGTAAGCAGGGTCGTTTCCGTCAGAACCTGCTCGGTAAGCGTGTTGACTACTCCGGTCGTTCTGTAATCACCGTAGGTCCATACCTGCGTCTGCATCAGTGCGGTCTGCCGAAGAAAATGGCGCTGGAGCTGTTCAAACCGTTTATTTACGGCAAGCTGGAGCTGCGTGGCCTGGCCACCACCATCAAAGCCGCTAAGAAAATGGTTGAGCGCGAAGAAGCTGTCGTTTGGGATATCCTGGACGAAGTTATCCGCGAACACCCGGTACTGCTGACCCGTGCACCAACCCTGCACCGTCTGGGTATCCAGGCATTTGAACCAGTGCTGATCGAAGGTAAAGCTATCCAGCTGCACCCGCTGGTTTGTGCGGCATACAACGCCGACTTCGATGGTGACCAGATGGCTGTTCACGTACCGCTGACGCTGGAAGCCCAGCTCGAAGCGCGTGCGCTGATGATGTCTACTAACAACATCCTGTCTCCAGCGAACGGTGAGCCTATCATCGTTCCGTCTCAGGACGTTGTACTGGGTCTGTACTACATGACCCGTGACTGTGTTAACGCCAAAGGCGAAGGCATGGTGCTGACTGGCCCGAAAGAAGCTGAGCGTATTTATCGCGCTGGCCTGGCCTCTCTGCATGCGCGCGTTAAAGTGCGTATCACCGAATACGAAAAAGATGAAAACGGCGAATTCGTTGCGAAAACCAGCCTGAAAGATACGACCGTTGGTCGCGCCATTCTGTGGATGATCGTACCGAAAGGTCTGCCTTTCTCCATCGTCAACCAGGCGCTGGGTAAGAAGGCTATCTCTAAGATGCTGAACACCTGCTACCGTATTCTGGGCCTGAAACCGACCGTTATTTTTGCGGACCAGACGATGTACACCGGCTTTGCTTATGCAGCGCGTTCAGGTGCATCCGTTGGTATCGATGACATGGTCATCCCGGAGAAAAAATACGAAATCATCAGCGAAGCGGAAGCGGAAGTTGCTGAGATTCAGGAGCAGTTCCAGTCGGGTCTGGTGACCGCTGGCGAACGCTATAACAAAGTTATCGATATCTGGGCTGCGGCCAACGATCGTGTATCCAAAGCGATGATGGACAACCTGCAAACCGAAACCGTTATTAACCGTAACGGCGAAGAAGAGCAGCAGGTTTCCTTCAACAGCATCTACATGATGGCCGACTCCGGTGCGCGTGGTTCTGCTGCACAGATTCGTCAGCTTGCCGGTATGCGTGGTCTGATGGCGAAGCCGGATGGCTCAATCATCGAAACGCCAATCACCGCGAACTTCCGTGAAGGTCTGAACGTACTCCAGTACTTCATCTCCACGCACGGTGCGCGTAAAGGTCTGGCGGATACCGCACTGAAAACAGCGAACTCCGGTTACCTGACCCGTCGTCTGGTTGACGTTGCACAGGACCTGGTCGTTACTGAAGACGACTGTGGCACCCTGGAAGGCATCACCATGACCCCGGTTATCGAGGGTGGCGATGTTAAAGAGCCGCTGCGCGATCGCGTACTGGGTCGTGTGACCGCTGAAGACGTTCTGAAGCCGGGTACGGCGGACATTCTGGTTCCACGCAACACGCTGCTTCATGAGCACTGGTGCGATCTGCTGGAAGAGAACTCCGTTGACTCAGTCAAAGTGCGTTCCGTTGTATCCTGTGACACCGACTTTGGTGTATGTGCGCACTGCTACGGTCGTGACCTGGCGCGTGGCCACATCATCAACAAAGGTGAGGCTATCGGCGTTATCGCGGCACAGTCCATCGGTGAGCCGGGTACACAGCTGACGATGCGTACGTTCCACATCGGTGGTGCGGCATCTCGTGCGGCTGCTGAGTCCAGCATCCAGGTGAAAAACAAAGGTAGCATCCGTCTGAGCAATGCGAAGTCGGTTGTGAACTCCAGCGGTAAGCTGGTTATTACGTCCCGTAATACCGAGCTGAAACTGATCGACGAATTCGGTCGTACCAAAGAGAGCTATAAAGTGCCTTACGGCTCCGTTATGGCGAAAGGTGATGGTGAGCAGGTTGCCGGCGGTGAAACCGTAGCAAACTGGGATCCGCACACCATGCCGGTTATCACCGAAGTGAGCGGTTTCGTCCGCTTCACTGACATGATTGACGGCCAGACCATTACTCGTCAGACCGACGAGCTGACCGGCCTGTCTTCTCTGGTGGTTCTGGATTCTGCAGAGCGTACCACTGGTGGTAAAGACCTGCGTCCGGCGCTGAAAATCGTTGATGCTCAGGGTAATGATGTTCTGATCCCTGGCACCGATATGCCTGCGCAGTACTTCCTGCCGGGTAAAGCGATTGTTCAGCTGGAAGATGGCGTACAGATCAGTTCTGGTGACACCCTGGCGCGTGTACCGCAGGAATCCGGCGGTACCAAGGACATCACCGGTGGTCTGCCGCGCGTTGCCGACCTGTTCGAAGCGCGTCGTCCGAAAGAGCCGGCAATCCTGGCTGAAATCAGCGGCATCATTTCCTTCGGTAAAGAAACCAAAGGTAAACGTCGTCTGGTTATCACCCCGGTAGACGGTAGCGATCCGTACGAAGAGATGATTCCGAAATGGCGTCAGCTCAACGTGTTCGAAGGTGAACGTGTAGAACGTGGTGACGTAATTTCCGACGGTCCGGAAGCGCCGCACGACATTCTGCGTCTGCGTGGCGTACATGCTGTGACTCGTTATATTGTTAACGAAGTCCAGGACGTATACCGTCTGCAGGGCGTTAAGATTAACGATAAGCACATTGAAGTTATCGTTCGTCAGATGCTGCGTAAAGCGACCATCGAAAGCGCCGGTAGCTCCGACTTCCTGGAAGGCGAACAGGTTGAATACTCTCGCGTCAAGATCGCTAACCGCGAGCTGGAAGCGAACGGCAAAGTGGGTGCAACATTCTCCCGCGATCTGCTGGGTATCACTAAAGCGTCCCTGGCAACCGAATCGTTCATCTCTGCCGCATCGTTCCAGGAGACCACGCGTGTCCTGACCGAAGCAGCCGTTGCGGGTAAACGCGACGAACTGCGTGGCCTGAAAGAGAACGTTATCGTGGGTCGTCTGATCCCGGCCGGTACCGGTTATGCCTACCACCAGGATCGTATGCGCTGCCGCGCAGCCGGCGAGCTGCCAGCAGCGCCGCAGGTCAGCGTGGAAGAAGCTTCTGCTAACCTGGCAGAGCTGCTGAACGCGGGTCTGGGCGGTTCCGACAACGATTAATCGTTGATTCGCTAAGCGCTTAAAAGCCAGTCAGATCATCTGACTGGCTTTTTTATTGCCTGTCCGTTGCTGCTATTATTTATTCGTTATACTTTTTAATTACATTTAATTAATGTAATCTCTGCAATTAATTAGCAAATAAACTCCCCCTTCAAGATTATTTATTTCTGTTTCAGATTTTCATCATCAATCAATGGGTAAAAATCCTACACGTATCAAAAAATACGCGCCGCAAACGCTATATAGTCAAAAAGCTCAAATAATCATGTGATTACTTTTCCCTCTTCTTTTCGGTTCTGCGCAACTGAGGGGATCGCTGTATCTGGCGAAAGGGGGCGGGGAAGATGAGTAAATAAAAAACAAAGCGGAAAAGTATTGTCGCTATTTAAAAGATAGCGTCTGGGGGAAGCATGGAATTTGCTATTCAACTTATCATTATCTTAATTTGTTTGTTCTATGGCGCGAGAAAGGGCGGTATTGCGCTCGGCCTTTTAGGCGGCATTGGTCTGGTTATTTTAGTGTTTGTCTTTCATCTTAAGCCGGGAAAACCCCCTGTAGACGTCATGCTGGTGATCATTGCGGTGGTGGCCGCCTCAGCGACGCTGCAGGCTTCCGGCGGTTTAGACGTTATGCTGCAGATTGCGGAGAAACTGCTGCGGCGCAACCCGAAATACGTTTCAATCGTGGCGCCATTCGTCACCTGCACGTTGACCATTCTTTGCGGAACCGGGCACGTGGTATATACCATTCTGCCAATTATTTATGATGTTGCGATTAAAAATAATATTCGCCCGGAACGACCGATGGCCGCGAGTTCGATCGGCGCGCAGATGGGGATTATCGCCAGCCCGGTTTCGGTGGCAGTCGTCTCGCTGGTGGCGATGCTTGG
>OKHZ01000005.1_pt1 | contig 16304 bp, 14 predicted proteins | sample 1609961 | NCBI WGS metagenome assembly OKHZ01 (sample SAMN04436601, study PRJEB24849) | human gut metagenome | biome: human gut; feature: NICU; material: stool | host: Homo sapiens | place: USA: Saint Louis, MO | collected 2009-12-06 | reverse complement strand
TCATCATCCAGCTGGCGCAGAGCTTCCAGCACGCCATCGGCCAGCACTCCGCCTTCCCACAGCAGCTTTTGCGCCTGCTGCTGAACAAAATTCAGCCCTTCCAGCCCACCGCGCGATACCAGATTGGTATCGTCATTCCAGGCCATCAGATGCAGCAGGGTCTGCAATAACGCCAGATTGGCGTCGCCGGTATTCGCCATGACGCGATTGAATACCGGCATCGCCTGAGTGCGCACGGTGTGAAAGCCGCTTTCCGCTTCGCCTCTGGCACCGGAGAGCCCGTAGCGCAGGAAATGCCCTTCGCCTTTGCTCACCTTCTTTCCTTCAGAGGAGGAGAGCTCGCGCGCCACCAGGCCGCGACAGAATCGGGCCACCTGATCGCAAACCCGATGCTGTTCAACCGGCTCCCCTCTGGCAACCAGTCTTCCCGCCGCCGCGCAGAGCAGGCCAAAAGCGAAGATCGCGCCGCGATGGGTGTTCACCCCGCCGGTGGCTTCCAGCATATCCGTCTCGCAGGCCATGCCCACCGGACGCAGCATCGTCAACACCTGTTCCGGCGTGATATTGGCGGTGTCGTGTCCCATAATGAAAAACTTCTCCATCCACGGGGCGACAACCGCCGTACTGGCCTCAAAGGTGGCCAGATCCATATCCCGATGCGCGCCGGCATTACGAATATCCACCAGACCCGGCTTCGGCGTCAGGCGAACTTCAGTCAGTAGCGCCCGTCCCACGCGAGAAACCATCTCCTCAGCCGTCACCGTTTGACGGCTCAATGGCCGATGCTGGCTTATTATCACTTCGCTCATGCCTTTCTCCTCAGCGCGTTTAACCAGCGGTTTTAACCTGACGAATCACGTCGATCACCGAACCATCGCGATAGCGCACCACGGCCACGACCCGATCGGTGAATTCGATCGGATCAGGCTTGCCGGTCAACAGTTCGGCGCGCTGCTGTAGCTCTTCGATGGTCATGAGCTGGATGCCCGCGTTACGCAGGTTATCAATCAGGTCCTGACGCGCCGGGTTAACGGCAATACCGTGGTCGGTCACCAGCACATCCACGCTGGCCCCCGGCGTGACGCGAGTCAGGACTTTCTCCACCACGCACGGAATACGCCCACGCACCAGCGGCGCGGTGATAATGGTTAAATCCGCGCCTGCCGCCGTATCGCTATGGCCGCCGGACGCCCCGCGCAGTACACCGTTGGAGCCGGTCATCACGTTAACGTTAAACCCGGTGTCGATTTCCAGCGCGCTGAGCATCACCACATTCAGGCGTTCGCAGGAGATCCCTTTCGAACCGGGATTGGCGTACTGATTAGCGGAAATTTCGATATGATTAGGGTTGTTCGCCAGCGAACGGGCGGCATCGCCGTCGAAAGATTGGGTATCCAGCAGCGCTTTGATCAAGCCCTTTTCATGCAGATCGACCATCGTGCCGGTAATCCCGCCCAAACCAAAGCTGGCGGTGATATTGTTACGACGCATCTTATCTTCGAGGAAGCGAGTTACCGCCAGCGATGCGCCGCCGGTACCGGTTTGCAAAGAGAAGCCCTCTTTGAAGTAGCCCGAATGTTCGATGACTTTGGCCGCCTGGCGGGCGATCAGCAGCTCGCGTGGGTTGCTGGTCAGACGGATCGCGCCAGCGGTGATTTTCGCCGGATCGCCGACTTCATCAACCTGCACGATCAGATCCACCTGATCCTGGGCGATGCTGGCCGGATAGTTCGGATAATCCACCCACTCTTCAGTCAGCAGTACCACGCATCTGGCGGCATCGGCATCCACTTTGGCGTAACCCAGCGAGCCGCAGCGGGATTTACCGCTAAAGCCGTTGGCATTGCCATATTCATCGCAGCACGGCACGCCGAGGAACGCCACGTCAATGGTTAGCTCACCGGTTTGCACTAAATACGCCCGGCCGCCGTGGGAATGGATTTGTACCGGATTTTCCATCAGCCCGGCGGAGATCTCTTCCCCCAGCTTCCCGCGCAGACCGGAGGTGTAAATCTGCCGGATCACGCCGTTTTTTATGTGCTCGATCAGCGGCCAGTGGGCGTCGATCAGCGAGCTTGAGGCCAGCGTCAGATCGCGAAAGCCCATTTCAGCCAGCTTCGCCACCACCATATTGACCACCTTGTCACCGCCGCGAAACGCGTGATGGAAGGAGATGGTCATACCGTTTTGCAGCCCGGAGCGGCGAATCGCCTCCTCCAGCGAAGCGCAGACTTTACGCTGCCGCTTTTCGCTTTCACTGGCCAGCCACGGACTCTTCGCCGTTACCCCTGCGTAAGGTTCTAATCCTTCCGGCATGACGTACTGTTGATTAAGCATTGCCACGGTCTCTTTCATTATTTCCTCCTTAATCACGAATGCCGGAAGCCGACAGCGCCACGACTTTGCGCGCATGATCGATAATCGGTCCATCTATCATCTTGCCGTTTAGCGAGACCACGCCGAGTCCGCGTTCTTCCGCCTCTTCCGCCGCCGCGATGACGTCCCGCGCATGCTCAACTTCTTTCAGCGTTGGGGCATAAACCTGGTGCAGCAGCTCAATCTGGCGCGGGTTAACCAGCGATTTGCCGTTAAAGCCGAGATTTTTCGCCAGATTCGCTTCCGCGAGGAAACCCTCTTCATTGTTAATGTCCGACCACACGACGTCATAGGCCGCGATTCCGGCGACGCGGGCCGCGTGCAACACCGCGCAGCGGGCGTAGAACAGCTCCGTGCCGTCGCCGCGGCAGGTCCCCATATCCATGACGTAGTCGAAGGCCGCCAGCGCAATGGCCGACAGACGCGGACTGGCGCGGGCGATTTCTACCGCGTTCACCACGCCCAGCGCCGACTCAATCGCCGCCATTAATTTGGTGCTGCCCACCTCCCGGCCGCACTCGCGCTCAATACGTTCGACGTGAGCCTCCAGCTCATGAATATCTTCTTTGCTATCGGTTTTCGGCAGACGCACCATGTCGACACCTGCCCGCACCACCGCCTCAAGGTCGGCAAGGCCGAACGGCGTGCTGAGCGGGTTAATACGCACCACGGTTTCCACATCCCGGTAGAGCGGATGCTGGAGCGCATGATGCACCAGCAGGCGAGCGGTATCTTTTTCTCGTAGCGAGACGGCGTCTTCGAGGTCAAACATCACCGCGTCAGCGCCGTAGACAAAAGAGGTGCTTAACATCGCGGCGTTGGCGCCGGGGATAAACAGCATACTGCGACGAGGTTTCATAGCTGGCTCCATTGCGGTTGAGATTGTTGCGCCGCGCGCAGCGCTGCGGCCTGGACGCGAGCCTTCAGCACGCATTCGAGCGCGCCTTTATCATCGACGACGACGTTCGCCCGGGTAACGCCAAGCTGGGTCAGCGTCTCTCTGACGACGCGTTCAATCGCCGCGCCAAACTGCTGCTTCACAATGCTGTCGATTTCAAGCTGAATACCTGGCTCATTCGCAGGCCCAATCCTGACCATCACATCGCTGGACTCCAGCGTGCCGGCCAGGGCGTCAATCATCATTTCCATAGAGGCTGATCCTTAGTTATGGCGGTAAAATCAGGCGGTCTGGCGTTCGCTTTCCGCCAGATGCATCAGAAAAGCGAGCGTTCCCGGCGGTACCAGCGGCTCGATAGCCGACCACTGGCGCTGCTGATACAGCTTGCGCACCCGGGAAGCGGAAATCGGCGCGCCCTCTTTCTCAACCCGCGCCAGCTCAACCACTTCAATGGTCGGCGCGTCGCCGGGCGCTTCCAGCAGCTGTCGCATACGCAGGTTGTAATTACGGGTTAATTCGCACAGCGGTTCGCTGCCGACAAAGCGGTGGGTGACCCCCAGCGCCGGAGCTAAATGTTCGCGAAACAGCTGCAGATCGATCTGGCAGTGGCAATCGTCAACCACGCCTTTGTCTTTCAGGAAGTAGCCGGGGAAAGTGGCGCGCGAGATCAGATAGGCCGATCCCGGATGCAGGGTCACGTTATCGATCCCGGCGATCCCCTGCTCGCTCAGCGCCACGCGATCCTGGTAGCTGAAAAATGCAGCATCTTCCTTCACCACGAAAAGATGCAGCCAGTCGCACTGGCGAGCGGCTTGCTCCACCAGCCAGCGATGCCCCAGCGTAAAGGGATTGGCGTTCATTACGATGGCGCCGATTTTTTCTCCGGGCTGGCGATACATCCTGAGCTGGCGGCAATAGCGGGCCAGGCGTTCGCGGCTGTTCTCCATCAAAACGGCCCTGTCGCCCGCACGGGCGATAGGCCAGAAACCGGCGCAGGAAAAGAGCGCCGCGTTATAAGGTTTAGTGAACAGAAACAGCTCGCTGCGGCCCAGCTCATACGCCAGGGTCATCAGTTCAGTCAGCAGCTTCAGGCTAAGCCCTTCTCCCTGCAGCGACGGGTCGACGGCAATGCACTTCAGCACGCATCCGGCAATCGCGCCGCCGCCAACAATGCGCCGCTGGTACTCGGCGACAATCACTATTTCGCAATCCGCCTCGAGCGAGAGCTGATGCTGATGAAGAAAGAGGTCAACGGCCTCTCGCCGCCGGGGATCTTTCTGTACCACGACGCGTTTTAATATCAGATTCATTTTTTTCGCGCTTCATTGACCAAAACGAGCTGTATTTCGCCACCGTTCCCGTAGCGGTTCTTTTATTTGAATCACACTTTTCCCCGTACCTTAATTTGCTTTATGGTTTTTATGTTGTTAATTAATTCAGAAGAATAAAAACAATTAAATTAATTTAAAACACGAATAATCAGTGAACGTAATCACATATCGCCGTAGCGCATCTTTATTATTATGCCGCCGTCCTATTATTGCTTATTCTAACGGCATTATTCCTTTTTTTAACAGGGTGACGTCATATGACTAATATGAGCCAGGCTCCTTCGACGGAGAAAAATGGTGTAAGTGAACTGCTGAAGTTTAAAATCTTCGGCATGCCGCTTCCGCTATACGCGTTTGCGTTAATCACTTTACTACTTTCACATTTTTATAACGCGCTCCCGACCGACATTGTTGGCGGCTTCGCCATCATGTTTATTATCGGCGCCATCTTTGGCGAAATTGGCAAACGGCTGCCGATATTTAATAAATATATTGGCGGCGCGCCGGTGATGATCTTCCTCGTAGCCGCTTATTTCGTTTACGCAGGCATTTTTACCCAAAAAGAAATTGATGCAATCACTATTGTGATGGATAAAAGCAATTTCCTGTACTTATTCATCGCAGTTTTGATAACTGGCGCAATTCTCTCGGTTAACCGTAAACTGCTGTTGAAATCGCTGCTGGGTTATATTCCGACGATCCTTATGGGGATCCTCGGCGCATCTATCTTCGGGATTATCATCGGCCTGTGCTTCGGTATTTCCGTAGAACGCATCATGATGCTGTACGTTCTGCCGATTATGGGCGGCGGCAACGGCGCAGGCGCGGTTCCGCTGTCCGAAATTTATCACTCCGTCACCGGCCGCTCCCGTGAAGAGTACTACTCCACCGCGATTGCCATTCTGACCATCGCCAATATCTTCGCCATCGTTTTTGCCGCACTGCTCGATATTATCGGTAAAAAACACCCCTGGCTGAGCGGGGAAGGCGAACTGGTACGTAAAGCCTCCTTTAAAGTCGATGATGATGAAAAAGCAGGCCAGATTACCCATCGCGAAACGGCGGTCGGCCTGGTGCTCGCCACCACCTGTTTCCTGCTGGCCTACGTCATTGCTAAGAAAATTTTGCCAAGCATTGGCGGTGTCTCAATCCACTATTTCGCCTGGATGGTGCTGATCGTCGCGGCGCTGAATGCTTCCGGCCTCTGCTCGCCGGAGATCAAAGCCGGGGCCAAACGCCTGTCTGACTTCTTCTCTAAGCAGCTGCTGTGGGTACTGATGGTCGGCGTCGGCGTGTGCTACACCGACCTGCAGGAAATTATCGACGCGATTACCTTCGCGAACGTCATCATCGCTGCGGTAATCGTCGTAGGTGCTGTCGTCGGGGCGGCCGTCGGCGGCTGGATGATTGGCTTCTTCCCGATCGAATCCGCCATCACCGCAGGCCTGTGCATGGCTAACCGCGGCGGCTCAGGCGACCTGGAAGTGCTCTCTGCCTGTAACCGTATGAATCTTATCTCTTATGCGCAAATCTCCTCCCGTCTGGGCGGCGGTATTGTGCTGGGCATCGCCAGCATTGTGTTCGGCATGATGATGTAACCAACACGCACGATGGCGATGTTTGAGCGTCAACCACAGCGATGCCAATTAGGGGCCAGAGCCGGGGGCGGCTTCGGGAAATCCACCCTACTCCTTAGCCGGAAGTATCGTTTGGTTAGCCTTCAAACACGCCGTCGTGCCCTTACTTTAGGGGTTTTCAATGACTGAAGCTGTACTGCTGGGTGAAGGCTTCACCCTGATGTTCCTCGGCATGGGGTTCGTGCTGGCGTTTCTGTTTCTGCTGATTTTCGCCATTCAGGGCATGTCCGCCGCCGTCAACCGCTTCTTCCCCGAACCGGCTGTCGCGCCGAAGGCGGCACCTGCGCCCGCCGCCGCGCACGCTGACGATTTCGCCCGCTTGAAGCCGGTGATTGCCGCCGCTCTCCACCACCATCGCCGACTTAACCCTTAATTCACGGAGGAATCCATGACCGTTGCCATTACCGATGTCGTCCTGCGCGACGCCCACCAGTCCCTTTTCGCCACCCGCCTGCGCCTTGACGATATGCTCCCCGTCGCCGCTCAGCTCGACGACGTGGGCTACGGCTCCCTCGAATGCTGGGGCGGCGCCACCTTTGACGCCTGCATCCGCTTCCTCGGCGAGGACCCGTGGGTCCGCCTGCGCGAGCTCAAAAAGGCCATGCCGAAGACCCCGCTGCAGATGCTGCTCCGCGGCCAGAACCTGCTCGGCTACCGCCACTACGCCGATGACGTGGTGGAGCGCTTCGTTGAGCGCGCCGTCAAAAACGGCATGGACGTGTTCCGCGTCTTCGACGCCATGAACGACCCGCGCAACATGAAAGCCGCCCTGCAGGCGGTGCGCAGCCACGGCGCCCACGCTCAGGGCACGCTCTCCTACACCACCAGTCCGGCCCACACCCTGCAGACCTGGCTGGACCTGACTGAACAGCTGCTGGAGACCGGCGTCGACTCCATCGCGATTAAAGACATGTCGGGCATTCTCACCCCGGGGGCCGCCTTTGAGCTGGTGAGTGAAATCAAAAAACGCTACGACGTGAAGCTGCACCTGCATGCTCATGCCACCACCGGGATGGCGGAGATGGCCCTGCTGAAGGCCATCGAGGCGGGCGTCGACGGCGTTGATACCGCCATCTCTTCCATGAGCGCCACCTACGGCCACCCGGCCACCGAGGCGCTGGTCGCCACCTTGGCGGGTACTGAGCACGACACCGGGCTGGATATCCTGAAGCTTGAGAGCATCGCGGCGTACTTCCGCGAGGTGCGCAGGAAATACCACGCCTTCGAAGGCCAGCTGAAGGGCACCGACAGCCGTATCCTCGTGGCCCAGGTGCCGGGCGGGATGCTCACCAACCTCGAGGGCCAGCTGAAGCAGCAGAACGCCGCCCACCGTCTGGATGAGGTGCTGGCGGAAATCCCCCGCGTGCGTGAGGACCTCGGCTTCATCCCGCTGGTCACCCCCACCTCGCAGATTGTCGGCACCCAGGCGGTGCTGAACGTCCTGACCGGCGAGCGCTACAAAACCATCGCGAAGGAAACGGCCGGGATTCTGAAAGGCGAATACGGCCACACCCCGGTGCCGGTGAATGCGGCATTGCAGGCCCGCGTGCTGGAAGGGGCAGAAGCCATCACCTGCCGCCCGGCGGACCTGCTGAAGCCGGAGCTGGCGCAGCTGGAAGCCGACGTGAAACGTCAGGTGCAGGAGAAGGGCATCGTTCTGGCGGAGAACGCCATCGATGACGTGCTGACCGTGGCCCTGTTCCCGCAAATCGGCCTGAAGTTCCTGGAGAATCGCAATAACCCGGCGGCGTTCGAGCCGGTACCGCAGGCTGAAGAGGTCAAACCGGCGGCAAAAGCCGCTAAACCGGCGGCCTCCGGCGTCTACACCGTGGAAGTGGAAGGTAAAGCCTTTGTGGTGAAGGTCAGCGACGGCGGCGATATCAGCCAGCTGACGGCGGCCGCGCCGGCAGCCTCTTCCGCCCCGGCTCAGGCGGCCGCCCCGGCAGGCGCCGGCACGCCGGTGACCGCGCCGCTGGCGGGCACTATCTGGAAGGTCATTGCCGCGGAAGGCCAGACGGTGGCCGAAGGCGACGTGCTGCTGATTCTGGAAGCCATGAAGATGGAAACCGAAATCCGCGCTGCACAGGCCGGGACCGTGCGCGGTATCGCGGTGAAATCCGGGGACGCGGTGGCGGTGGGCGACACCCTGATGACCCTGGCGTAAGGAAAAGGAACGGAAATGGAAAGTCTGAACGCCCTGATTCAGGGCATGGGGCTGATGCACCTCGGTGCCGGCCAGGCCGTCATGCTGCTGGTGAGCCTGCTGCTGCTGTGGCTGGCGATAGCGAAGAAGTTCGAGCCGTTACTGCTGCTGCCGATTGGCTTCGGCGGGCTGCTGTCGAATATCCCGGAAGCCGGGCTGGCGCTGACCGCGCTGGAGAGCCTGCTGGCCCACCACGACGCCGGGCAGCTGGCGGTGATTGCGGCAAAGCTCCACTGCGCGCCGGACGTGCACGCCATCAAGGAGGCGTTAGCCCTGGCCCTGCCGTCGGTGCAGGGGCAGATGGAAGACCTCGCGGTGGATATGGGCTACTCCGCCGGGGTGCTGGCGATTTTCTATAAGGTCGCCATCGGCTCGGGCATTGCCCCGCTGGTCATCTTTATGGGCGTGGGGGCGATGACCGACTTCGGCCCGCTGCTGGCTAACCCGCGCACCCTGCTGCTGGGGGCGGCGGCGCAGTTCGGCATCTTCGCCACGGTGCTGGGGGCGCTGACGCTGAACTACTTCGGCATCATCAGCTTCACCCTGCCGCAGGCGGCGGCCATCGGCATCATCGGCGGCGCGGACGGCCCGACGGCGATTTACCTCTCCGGGAAACTGGCGCCGGAATTACTCGGCGCCATCGCGGTGGCGGCGTACTCGTATATGGCGCTGGTGCCGTTAATCCAGCCGCCGATTATGAAGGCGCTGACCAGCGAGAAGGAGCGGAAAATCCGCATGGTGCAGCTGCGCACGGTGAGTAAGCGGGAAAAAATCCTCTTCCCGGCGGTGCTGTTGCTGCTGGTGGCGCTGCTGCTGCCGGATGCGGCGCCGCTGCTGGGGATGTTCTGCTTCGGCAACCTGATGCGCGAGAGCGGGGTGGTGGAGCGCCTGAGCGACACGGTGCAGAACGGGCTGATAAATATCGTGACGATATTCCTCGGATTATCGGTGGGCGCGAAGCTGGTGGCGGACAAGTTCCTGCAGCCGCAGACGCTGGGGATACTGGTGCTGGGGGTGACAGCGTTCTGCGTGGGCACGGCGGCGGGCGTGCTGATGGCGAAGCTGCTGAACCTGTGCAGCCGGCACAAAATCAACCCGCTGATTGGCTCCGCCGGGGTGTCGGCAGTGCCGATGGCGGCAAGGGTGTCGAATAAGGTGGGGCTGGAGTCGGACGCGCAGAACTTCCTGCTGATGCACGCGATGGGCCCGAACGTGGCGGGGGTGATTGGCTCGGCGATTGCCGCCGGGGTGATGCTCAAGTACGTGCTGGCGATGTGAATCGTTACCTTTCCCCGGATTGCGCCGTAAACGGCTTATCCGGGCCACCAGACTGCACGGACCCGTAGCCCGGTCAGCGCAGCGCCACCGGGAGATTTCCTATAAGGAGGCTTTGATGAATGAAACCATAACATTACGCCCCGAAAGCAGGGCATCGACAAAAGATGTCATTATCGATTACATGCTGGCATCAGTAGATGAAGTTGAACAACTGCAGCCCGCGCTTAACCTGTTAGCGCACCCATCGGTTGCCCGCGGAGGCCATGATTTTTTTGTCCATTGCTATGAGGCGGGTACGCAAAATAAAGCAGCTGAAACAGAACCGGCGCTACCTGATACGGTATTTCGGGACTCCACGCCGTGGATGCAAAGAAGTGGGCTGCTGTGTGCCGCAGCGGGTCATCTGGATGCCCGGGGGCTGGCGCTGACGCACAATCGTCTGTGCGACCTGGCCGGTCAGTATTGTGCCGGCGCGGCGGATGCCGATGCTGAAATCCGCAGCGGATTTTATACCGTGCGCAGCATATCGCTGCCGGTTTACCGGCGACTGCTGCGGGACAAGCATCCTCATGGCGTCTGCCTGCAGCAGTCGCTGCTGCATCTGCTGGCCTGGAAGAGCGAATCACCCTGGGCGCGGCAGCAGGCTCAACGGTTGCTCTGGCAGGGCGGCGTACTGGGTGATAACGGCGAATTTGCGCTGATGACGCTCGATGACGAGCTGCGGGAGCGGCAGTTTGCCTGGCCGGGGCTGTGGTCGCTGCTGGCCGTCACCGGGTTTCTGGCGAAATTCCCGGCCGGGCCGATTTTTGCTGATTAAATAGCGCTCCCCGTTCGGGGAGCCTGTTAGTTGGTCGCAGGATATTCCTGTACGGCGATATGCAGCGTAATTTTTTTATCGTCACGCATAATCACCACCGGAATTTCCGAGCCCGGACGGATCTCTGCGACCTGATCCATGGTTTCCAGGGCGGAAACGGCGGGTTTATCGTTAACCGAAATAATCACGTCATTGGCGCGGATCCCTGCCTGGGCTGCCGGGCCTTCCGGCGCCACATCATTGACTACAATCCCCTGCAATTGATCGATACCGCCGCCGCTCTGCGCGTGCAGCGGCGCAATTTCGCGGCCGCTGATCCCAATGTAGCCACGAATCACGCGGCCATCGCGGATCAGCTTATCCATAATCTTGGTCGCCAGCTGGAAAGGAATCGCAAAGCCGATGCCCTCCGGCGTTTCGCCATCGTTGCTTTTATCAAATGACAGGGTATTGATACCCATAAGCTCGCCCAGCGAGTTCACCAGCGCGCCGCCGGAGTTACCGTGGTTGATAGACGCATCGGTCTGCAGGAAGTTCTGGCGTCCAGTGGGGTTCAGACCGATACGCCCGGTGGCGCTGATAATGCCCTGGGTAATGGTTTGCCCGAGGTTGTACGGGTTGCCAATCGCCAGCACGACGTCACCGATATGCGGCACGCGTTTCGGGTTAATCGGAATAACCGGCAGACCGCCGCTGGCGTTGATTTTTAATACCGCCAGATCGGTGAGGGTATCTGAGCCGACCAGCAGCGCTTCAAAGACCCGGCCATCCTGCAGGGCAACAATAATCTGATCGGCATCGTTGATGACGTGCTTGTTGGTCAGAATATAGCCGCGCTGGTCCATGATCACGCCGGAGCCGAGCGTTAACTGATTATGACTGGTGCTGTTAAGGGCGCGGTTATAGACATTGACGACCGCAGGCGCCGCGCGACGGACGGCGGAATTATAGCTGGCGGGGGATTCATCCGCGCTATCGTATTGCGTGGTCGGCGAAAGCTGCCACTGGCGCAGGGAAGGCATGACGGCCAGCAGCAAACCGCCGACGATCAAACCGATAAGTATCGAACGTAAAAGCTTTGCAGGCATGATGCAGATATCTTTGATGGATAGACAGGCGAAGCATAACACGACTTGTCCGGACATCGCACTGCACGCGATGTCCGGAAGGCGAGTTAGCGCAGCAGTAGATAGATGCTTTCGCTGCCGCGAACGACGTTCAGTGCAATGACCGTCGGTTTGCTTTCGAGTACTTTTCGCAGTTCGGCAATCGAGCGCACGCGTTCGCGATTGAGGCCAATAATGATATCGTCCTTATGCAGGCCGGCCTGCGCGGCAGGGCTGCCTTTATCGACGTTATCAATGATGACGCCTTTGGTCCCATCCTTCATCTGACCGTCGCTTAACGATGCGCCCTGTAGCGCCGGAGCGATAAGCTCTGCGCTGGCGGAAGACGAGGTGCTCTTGTCCAGCGTGACCTCCACTTCAACGGGTTTCCCTTCACGCAATAGTCCTAATTTCACCTTGGTTCCCGGCTCGGTCGTGGCGATGCGTGAACGCAGTTCGGCGAAGCTGTTGAGCGGTTTGCCGTTCAGGCTGACGATAACGTCGCCAGATTTAACGCCCGCTTTAGCCGACCCCGAGTTTGGCAGGACTTCGCTAACGAATGCGCCGCGCTGGACGTCAAGATTCATCGCTTTGGCGATATCCGCGCTCATTTCCATTCCATTAATACCCAACAGGCCGCGTTTGATTTCGCCAAACTGGATAAGCTGCTGAGAGAGGATTTTTGCCATATTGCTGGGAATGGCGAAACCAATGCCGACGCTGCCGCCGCCCGGGGCCAGAATGGCGGTGTTGATGCCAATCAGCTCGCCGTTGAGATTCAGCAGCGCGCCACCGGAGTTGCCGCGGTTAATGGAAGCATCGGTCTGGATAAAGTTTTCCAGCCCCTCAAGGTTCAGGCCGCTGCGGCCAAGGGCGGAAACAATCCCGGATGTGGCGGTCTGACCCAGGCCAAACGGGTTACCGACGGCGACGGCGAAGTCGCCAACCCGCAGCTTGTCCGAGTCGGCGATAGCGATTTGCGTCAAATTACTGGGCTTGAGGATCTGCAGCAGTGCAATATCGCTCTGCTCGTCGCTGCCGACCAGTTTGGCATCGAACTCACGCCCGTCGTTGAGCTGGACGCTGATCTTCTGGGCCTGATTAATGACGTGATTATTGGTCAGCACGTAGCCTTTTGCGGCATCAATGCTGACCCCAGAACCCAGTCCTTCAAAAGGCTGCGCCTGCTCTTGCGGCGCGTTGTCGCCAAAATATTTTTTCAACTCTTCCGGCATATCCTGCGCGGGTGACGCGGTACCCTCAACCTGTACGCTCACCACCGCCGGCAACACTTTTTCCAGCATTGGCGCGAGGCTTGGCAGCGCGCCCTGGCCCGGAACTTGTGGCGGTAAAGACGCTGCTGCCGGAGGTAAGGCTGACAACGACAACCCAATGCTTAACGCTAACGCACTCAACAGCAAAGTTGGTTTATTCATTAGTTGCTGGCTCTCGTAACCTGAGGTGTATGGGAAACGTCCCGAATGGCCCGATGTTATTGAATTTTCGACCCGGTAACAACGTGGGCAATAGTTAAATTGTAGCTGGGATGAGAGGTTGAAACGGGCGCAGAGGGTGCGCCCGGAAAATATTTTTACTGGCGTTGCCGAATCAATCGCGCTTTACACCGCCGCGCAGCAGACCGGATGCGCCTTCAGAATAGTCGCGCGGCATCTGGACCGGAGCCTGATCGTTGCCCGCTTCGGACTCTTCCAGACGATTGCGGAACGGATTAGCGTCCGCCATGGTGTCCGGCAGGAGGTTGCTGGAGCTTTTCGCCATATGCTGATACAGCTGGCGGTAATCATGCGCCATGTTATCCAGAAGCTCGGCGCTCTGGGCGAAATGGCTCACCAGCTCTTCGCGGTACTCCTCCAGCTCTGCTTTATTCTTTTCCAGTTCAAACTGCAGCGCCTGCTGTTGGCGTAATTTACGATTGCCAAAACGCATCGCGACGGCACCGATAATGATGCCGACAACTAGCCCAATTAGCGCGTATTCCCAGGTCATGAACATCTCCCGTTGTTTTGTGGTTCCGTAGGGTGGCTATGAGGCTCTCCGCCTGCGCCCGATAGTGCCACTATAACCGCTAATTGCACAGAAGTGGAATCCTGGAGTATCATCACGTAGTGTAGAGCAGCCTTTTTTTCGTCAATCGTGAGCTACGGCATTACGGTTTTCAAGGAATAACAATTAGATCATGCAAAGCCTGTCCCCAACATCGCGTTACCTTTCCGCTCTCAAAGAGGGAAGCCATCAACCTGACGACGTTCAGCGAGAAGCGGTCAGCCGCCTCGATACGATTTATCAAGAATTGCAGAATAAACCTTCGGTAGCGCCGCAAACCGGCGGCGGTCTGCGGGCGAAATTCGGCAAGCTGCTGGGCAAGCGTGAACCCGCTGTCGAAACGGCCGCAGTTCGCGGTCTCTATATGTGGGGTGGGGTCGGCAGAGGGAAAACCTGGCTGATGGATCTGTTCTTTCAAAGTCTGCCGGGAGAACGTAAACAACGTCTGCATTTTCATCGCTTTATGCTGCGGGTACATGAAGAGTTAACCACGCTGCAGGGGCACAGCGATCCGCTGGAAATCGTTGCGGACCGTTTTAAAGCTGAAACCGATGTGCTCTGCTTTGATGAGTTTTTTGTCTCTGACATTACCGATGCGATGCTGCTGGGCGGTCTGATGAAAGCGCTGTTTGCCCGCGGGATAACCCTGGTGGCGACGTCGAATATTCCTCCTGACGAACTGTACCGTAACGGTCTGCAGCGCGCCCGCTTCCTGCCTGCGATCGACGCGATTAAGCAGCACTGCGATGTGATGAATGTCGACGCCGGCATCGATTATCGTCTGCGCACGCTGACCCAGGCGCACCTGTGGCTGTCGCCGCTGAACGCTGAGACCCGCCAGCAGATGGACAAACTGTGGCTGGCGCTGGCGGGCGCAAAGCGCGAGCAGATGCCAACGCTGGAGATAAACCACCGCCCGCTGCCGACGTTAGGCGTTGAGAACCAGACGCTGGCGGCTTCCTTTGCGACGCTGTGCGTGGATGCGCGTAGCCAGCACGACTATATTGCGCTTTCGCGTCTGTTTCATACCGTCATGCTCTTTGATGTGCCGGTGATGACCGGGCTGATGGAGAGCGAGGCGCGGCGCTTTATCGCCCTCGTCGATGAATTCTACGAACGCCACGTCAAACTGGTGGTCAGTGCGGCGGTTCCGCTGTATGAGATCTATCAGGGCGAGAGATTAAAATTCGAGTTCCAGCGCTGTTTATCGCGCCTGCAGGAGATGCAGAGCGAGGAGTATCTGAAGCGAGAACACCTGGCGGGGTAAAACCGGGTACAAATCACATAAAGGGGTCGATCTTTGACCCCGACTTCTCTATAATCTTGCGACCCCACGTTACGAGAAGGTTTTTTTCCCAAAACTTTCTATGTGCCGGCATAGGCTATTCGAAGGGGTAGGTTTGCTGGACAATGTCGTGTGAACCTCAACTGACTAAACGTTTGGGTGTTCACCAACGTGTAACTTATTTATTTGGGTAAGCTTTTAATGAAAACTTTTACAGCTAAACCAGAAACCGTAAAACGCGACTGGTATGTTGTTGACGCGACCGGTAAAACTCTGGGCCGTCTGGCTTCCGAACTGGCTCTGCGCCTGCGCGGTAAGCACAAAGCGGAATACACTCCGCACGTTGATACCGGTGACTACATCATCGTTCTGAACGCAGAAAAAGTTGCTGTAACCGGCAACAAGCGCGAAGACAAAATGTACTATCACCACACCGGCCACATCGGTGGTATCAAAGAAGCGACCTTTGAAGAGATGATTGCCCGCCGTCCTGAGCGTGTGATTGAAATCGCGGGTAAAGGCTTGCTGCCAAAAGGCCCGCTGGGTCGTGCTATGTACCGTAAGCTGAAAGTTTACGCGGGTAACGAGCACAACCACGCGGCACAGCAACCGCAAGTTCTTGACATCTAATCGGGATTATAGGCAATGGCTGAAAATCAATACTACGGCACCGGTCGCCGCAAAAGTTCCGCAGCTCGCGTTTTCATCAAACCGGGCAACGGTAAAATCGTAATCAACCAACGTTCTCTGGAACAGTACTTCGGTCGTGAAACTGCCCGCATGGTAGTTCGTCAGCCGCTGGAACTGGTCGACATGGTTGAGAAATTAGATCTGTACATCACCGTTAAAGGTGGTGGTATCTCTGGTCAGGCTGGTGCGATCCGTCACGGTATCACCCGCGCTCTGATGGAGTACGATGAGTCCCTGCGTGGCGAACTGCGTAAAGCTGGTTTCGTTACTCGTGATGCTCGTCAGGTTGAACGTAAGAAAGTCGGCCTGCGTAAAGCACGGCGTCGTCCGCAGTTCTCCAAACGTTAATTGTCCTCTGCTTATGCAGAACAATTTGCGAAAAAACCCGCTTCGGCGGGTTTTTTTATGGATAAATTTGCCATTTTCACTCTTCAAACGCCCCATTATTACCACTTTTTCAGCATTTCCAGAAAACCCTCACCACACCGTCTTCAAAATCTGGTAAACTATCATCCAATTTTCTGCCCAAATGTCCGGAATCGTTCATTTTTTGTTTGAATTTTGAACAGCAATGACTTTCCCGAGTCTGGGTGACATCCCTTATGGCTGGCCACTCAAT
>OKHZ01000004.1_pt1 | contig 16312 bp, 13 predicted proteins | sample 1609961 | NCBI WGS metagenome assembly OKHZ01 (sample SAMN04436601, study PRJEB24849) | human gut metagenome | biome: human gut; feature: NICU; material: stool | host: Homo sapiens | place: USA: Saint Louis, MO | collected 2009-12-06 | reverse complement strand
GTTCGGCGAGTGAATATCGTACACCCCCGGCCCGATCTCATTCGGATAGTCGAACTCTTCAAACGACTCCAGCAGCACCATATCAGAGCGCGAGGTTTCGATGGTAATCACGTCCGCATCCAGCGCAGCTATAGAGTCCATGATGTCGTTGAACTCGCAATAGCACATATGGGTATGGATCTGGGTGTCATCTTTCGCCACCGCGGCATTGATGCGAAAAGCTTCCACACCCCACGCCAGATAGTCCTCCCAGTCGCTACGTTTCAGCGGTAGCCCTTCGCGCAGCGCCGGTTCGTCAATCTGGATGATGCCGATACCGGCGGCTTCCAGATCCGCCACTTCGTCGCGCAGCGCCAGGGCAATCTGTTTCGCAATCGTTTCACGGCTGACGTCCTCGCGCGGGAAAGACCAGCAAAGAATGGTCACAGGACCGGTCAGCATGCCTTTTACCGGTTTGTCGGTCAGCGACTGTGCGTATTTTGCCCACTCGACGGTGATCGCCTCCGGACGGCTGACGTCGCCAATCACCACCGGCGGCTTAACGCAGCGGGAACCGTAGCTCTGTACCCAGCCGTTCTGGGTGAAGATAAAGCCGTCCAGATGTTCGCCAAAATATTCCACCATGTCGTTACGTTCGGCCTCACCGTGTACCAGCACGTCCAGCCCCAGCCGTTCCTGCTCGACGATCGCCTGCTTGATGTGTTCAGCGATGCCGGTGCGGTAGCGGTTAGCGTCGAGATGGCCTTTTTTGAAGTCCAGACGCAGGCCGCGGATCTCGGGAGTCTGCGGGAAAGAACCGATGGTGGTGGTCGGCCAGGCCGGCAGCTTAAAGCGGGCGCGCTGCGCTTCGGCGCGAACTTCGTAGCCGCTTTGACGCTGACTGTCCTGAGCGGTTATGGCTGCCAGACGCTTCTCTACCGCCGCGTTATGCACGCGGGTTGAATAGCGACGGGCCCGGATCGGTGCGCTCCAGTCAGCAATCGCAGCGGTGTCGCCGCTGTTCAGCGCATCGCGCAGCAGCGCCAGTTCCTGGCATTTTTGCAGGGCGAAGGCAAACCAGCTCTTCACTTCGGCATCAAGCCGCGTTTCCACGCTCAAATCGATCGGGCTGTGCAGCAGGGAGCAGGAAGAGGCGACCCACAGCTCGCGTTTGCCGACAATCCCTTTAACCTGCGCGTATTTTTCGCTCAGATCGGCGCGCCAGACGTTGCGACCGTTGATCAGGCCCGCGGAGAGCAGCCAGTCGGCAGGCAGGCGCTTATGCAGTTCGGCGACATCATCCTGGCCATGGACCAGATCCACATGCAAACCCTGCACCGGCAGCGCGGTAATGGTGTCGAGGTTATCGGTAATACCTTCAAAGTAGGTGGTCAACAGTAGCTTAATCTGGCCATTAAGCGCCTCATAAGCCGGTTTGAAAGCGTCCAGCCACGTCTGCGGCAGCTCGAGCACCAGCGCCGGTTCATCAATCTGCACCCACTCAATGCCGCGTTTTGCCAGCTCCGCCAGCACCTGCTGGTAAACCGGTAGAATATCGTGCAGCAGGTTCAGACGATCGAACGACTCGCCTTTCACCTTACCAAGCCACAGATAGGTGACTGGCCCAAGCAGGACGGGCTTCACTTTGTGGCCCAGCGCCAGCGCTTCGTCCACCTCTTCCAACAGCTGGTTCCAGCTCAGTTTGAACTGCTGGCCCTTCACGAATTCCGGCACCATGTAGTGGTAGTTGGTGTTAAACCATTTGGTCATTTCCACCGCCGCGGCCGGTTCGCCGGTCGGCGCGCGGCCGCGACCCATGCGAAACAGAGTATCGATATCAACGGAGCCGTCTTTGTTCTGATGACGAGCCGGCACGTTGCCAAGCCACAGGCTGGTGGTCAGAACATGGTCGTACCAGGCGAAATCGCCAACCGGCAGCAGATCAACGCCCGCCTGCTTTTGCTGTTCCCAGTGGCGAGCGCGCAGTTCCCGGCCAACGGCCAGCAGTTCTTCGCGGCTGATATTGCCCGCCCAATAGCTTTCTTGCGCTTTCTTCAGCTCGCGGCGCAGGCCAACGCGAGGGAAACCGAGGGTGTGATTAATAATTGTCATTTTTTGAGCCTCATAATTGCAATCCGAAAGATTTCGGATTTAGGGAAGGCGGCAAACTTGCTCATCCCCAGAAGCTTACTGAAGTAAGTGACTGGGGTGGGGAAGTGCAGCCAACGCACCATAAATTCGAAAGATAAAGGATTTAGCCGTCCAGATGTTTACACATCCATAATTGGCAGTTACTGTATATTCCTCAAGCGCAAATTATTCATGGCGAAGTGAAGGACTTTCATGATCGAAATTAAACACCTGAAAACGCTCCAGGCGTTGCGGAACAGCGGTTCGCTGGCAGGCGCAGCAGCGGCCCTGCACCAGACTCAATCCGCTTTGTCCCACCAGTTCAGCGATCTGGAACAGCGCCTTGGCTTCCGTCTGTTTGTGCGTAAAAGTCAGCCGCTGCGCTTTACGCCGCAGGGTGAAATCCTGCTCCAGCTGGCCAACCAGGTGCTGCCGCAAATCAGCCGCGCCCTGCAGGATTGCAATGAGCCGCAGCAAACTCGTCTGCGTATCGCCATCGAATGCCATAGCTGTATACAATGGCTCACGCCGGCGCTGGAGAGCTTCCGCGTCCGCTGGCCGCATGTGGAAGTGGACTTTCAGTCCGGCGTGATCTTCGACCCGCAGCCGGGCCTGCAGCAGGGTGAGCTGGATCTGGTCATGACCTCCGATATCCTGCCGCGCAGCGGTCTGCACTATTCGCCAATGTTTGATTTCGAAGTGCGTCTGGTGATGGCGCCGGATCATCCGCTGGCGACAAAGACGCGCATTGCGCCTGAGGATTTAGCAACCGAGATGCTGCTGATTTACCCGGTCCAGCGCGCTCGTCTGGATATCTGGCGTCACTTCCTGCAGCCTGCGGGGATCAGCCCGCAGCTGAAGAGCGTCGACAATACGCTGCTGTTAATTCAGATGGTGGCGGCGCGGATGGGCATCGCCGCCCTGCCGCACTGGGTTGTGGAAAGCTTTGCGCGCCAGGGTCTGGTGGTGACCAAAACCCTGGGCGAGGGACTGTGGAGCCGGCTATACGCCGCGGTACGCGACGGCGAACAGCGCCAGCCGGTGACCGAGGCGTTTATTCGCTCAGCGCGGAACCCCGCTTGAGACCATTTACCGTTTGTGCGGAGTGCGGAGCGACCCAGCGTCGATGGACCCACAGCGAGGCCAGGATCACCAGAGCTCCCGTAATAAAACTTGGCCAACGGGGCTGCTCCTGCCAGATAGCAAGATTCACCAGCAGCCCGGCAGGTACATGCATATTGTTCATGATGCCGAGCGTACCGGCATCCACCTGGGTGGCGCCGTAGTTCCACATGAAGTAGCCGATCCCCGATGCCGCCACGCCAAGGAACACCAGAATGCCCCACTGTAGAGAGGTTTCCGGCATTTTCTGCGCATTGCCCAGTATCGACCAGGCAACCGCCGCCACCAGAAACGCCCCGACATAGAACCAGGCGAAGGCATTATGCTGCGGCATCGGACGCGTTTCCATCAGGCGCTTGTAGCCCACCATGCCAATCGCGAAGCTGATATTGGAGAGCTGCACCAGGATCAAACCGGTCCAGAAATGATTTGTCACCTGGTCGTAGCGAATAATACCCGCGCCGATCACCGCCAGCAGCGCGCTGCAGGCGTAGCCCCAGCGCAGGCGGCGGCGGCTCATTACATCATAAATCAGCGTGATATAGAGCGGCGTCAGGACGGTAAACAGCAGGAGTTCAGATACCGTCAGGTACAGATAGGCCTGGAAACTCAGCATATACATAATGCCGAGCTGCATCGCCCCCACCAGCATATACAGGCCGATGGTTGACAGGCTTTGCCCGCGGGTGCGCAGGAAAGGTAAAAAGACCAGCGCCGCCAGACCAACGCGCGCCAGCACCGCGAAATAACTGTCGACGTGACCTGCAAGGTATTCGCCATAGAGGCTAAAAGAGAAGGCCCACAGAATCGTGGTGATTATCAGTAGCGCCACAATGAATGTCTCATAGAGTAAAGAACACTCATTGTAGCGAAGTGACAGGTTGACAACTGTTTAATTATTACTCAGTCGTCAAGCTTTTTTCGTCGAGATAGAGTTTACGCAGATAGTGGGGTACGGCGTCATCAGCGTTGCTGCCGATCACTTCCAGCTCTGGATGCAGGTCCTTCAGGCGCTGGTGCGCGTCGGCCATAATGCAGCCCTTGCCCGCCATTGACAGCATTTCCGCATCGTTCATACCGTCGCCGAAGGCGATACACTCTTTCAGGCTATAGCCGAGCATTTTCGCCACGGCCTCCAGCGCATGGCCTTTCGACACGCCGCCCGCCATCACTTCGAGGCAGGTGACGGTAGAGAAGCTCACGTTCACCCGATCGCCCCAACGGGCGTTGATCGCCTGCTCCAGCGGCAGCAGATGCTCATGCTTATCGCAGGTGAAAAAGACTTTGCTGATCCCTTCCGGGTCCAGCTCGCCCGGCTCGTACAGCTTGTAGTTAAACACTGCCTCTTTGAAGAAGCGCATCTCTTCCGGACGGTGGCGGTTCATATACCACTCATCTTCACGATAAACGTTGGTTACGATCGCCGGATCGTTTCGCATCATCTCAAACAGGTCAGCGGCGATATCGCGATCAAGGTTATGAGCGAAGATCTGCTTCCCGTCGCTATCATGTACGCGGGCGCCGTTAGAGGTGATCATATAGGATTTAATGCCGAGATTATCGCGAATTTGCCCAACATCGATGTAGTGGCGGCCGGTCGCGAACACGAAATTGATACCGCGTGCGGTAAGCAGTTTCAGCGTCTCTTTGGCGTAGGGGGTTAAGCAGTGATCGGGAGAAAGCAGCGTGCCATCTAAGTCAGACGCAACAACCTGGTACATAAAAATTTTAACCTCTAAACAGGGCGACGAGCGTTTCGCCGGATTAAGTATGTCGAGCAAAAAAATCGACGATAGCGTTTAGCGCGACCGAGCGCATGGCGTCCTTTTCAAAAAGGATCTCATGGTATGCCCCTTCTATGACAAACGGCTTATTCCCTTCGCAGGGATGGCCGCCTGCGGCGCGAAGTTCACAGTAGCGATCGTGCATACGGTTATCGACTACTCGCTCTTCTTCCGCCTGGAGCAATAATGTTGGCGTAACGTCTTTTTCCGCGCCGGCCAGCACCTCTTCGCCCGCAAGGATCCCCTCGCGCACCCAATGGAACGTTGGCCCGCCGACCCGCAGCTGCGGCTCATCGGCGTAAAAACGCAGGTTGCGACGATAGCGTTGACGGCTGTGCGTCAGTACGTTGACCGCAAAGGGCAGCGCCCGCCAGCGGCCGGTACCGAGGGCATACTCTTCACGAATGCGCTGATGGCCCTCAGCCCAATCGAGAATGTGGCGCACCATCCAGTCAGGCAGGCGCATAACAATGCCGAACATCGGCGCGCAGAGCGCCATCGCGTCGCAATGCTGGTGGTGGCGCTGCAAAAATAGCGTCGCAATAGCGCCACCCATGGAATGGGCAAGAATAAACCGTTTCCGCCAGTGCCCCGGCACGACATGTTGTTGCCAGAAAGCGGCGAGATCGTCAACGTAATCGCTGAAATTTACGACGTGCCCGCGGTGGGTATCGGAAAGCATGCGCCCGGAACGCCCCTGGCCGCGATGATCGATAATCATCACGTCAAAGCCGCTGCGGAAAAGATCGTAAGCCAGTTCGGCGTACTTAACGTAGCTTTCAATACGACCCGGACAGATCACCACGACCCGGTCGTGACTTTTGGCGCAGAAGCGCACAAAGCGCACCGGAACGTCATCCACGCCCGTAAATTCAGCCTCTTCCCGCTGACGCCAGAAATCGGTTAGTGGCCCCATGGTAAAAGCCGCAAACGCGTTTTCTCGTGTTTCCCAGTCCTTTTGCTGCAAAAACATCGGGCTTACACCCCTGATAACCGCTGAAAATCGTTTTTTTGTCGTGCATCACACAATGCTTACACAATAGCGTATTGTGGCATAAAAACAGACAATCAGGGAGTTTCTCATGACGTTCGAGTGGTGGTTTGCCTATCTGCTAACATCTATTATTCTCAGCCTGTCGCCGGGCTCCGGGGCAATAAATACCATGACCAACTCTATTAACCACGGCTATCGCGGCGCGGCGGCCTCTATTGCCGGGCTACAGACCGGGCTCGGCATTCACCTCGTGCTGGTCGGCGTCGGCCTGGGGACGCTCTTCTCTCGATCGCTGTTAGCTTTTGAAATCCTGAAATGGGCGGGCGCCGCTTATCTTATCTGGCTCGGCATTCAGCAGTGGCGAGCCGCAGGCTCTCTCGATCTGAATACCCTTGCGAAAGCGCAGACCCGCGGCAAACTCTTTAAGCGCGCGGTATTCGTGAATCTGACCAATCCGAAAAGCATCGTATTTCTCGCCGCGCTCTTCCCGCAGTTTATCGTGCCGCACCAGCCTCAGGTAATGCAGTATCTGGTACTTGGCGTTACCACTATCGTGGTCGCTATTATCGTCATGATTGGCTACGCCACGCTGGCCCAGCGTATCGCTGCATGGATCAAGGGGCCAAAACAGATGAAGGCGCTGAATAAGGTCTTTGGTTCGCTGTTTATGCTGGTCGGCGCCCTGCTGGCCTCCGCCCGCCACGCGTGATGTATAGATAAACAAAAAATTACCGTACTGATAAAATATAGGGCCCAGGCGGGAGAAGAGCAGGATGTTCGGCCGCTATTCTATGAGCTGGCACAGCGGGTGCCGCAACATGGAGGTGTACTGATGACTCTGGCAGAAAAGTGGCTTGAGGAAGGCATAAAAGAGGGCAAACGCGCTGCGCTACTTAACGTCGCAAAGGCCATGCTCGAGCGGGGTATTGATACTACTGCGGTGATGGAAATGACCGGTCTCACGTCCGACGATTTGCAGCAGCTCCATCATTAATACCCGGCCCGCCCATAACCTCCTGGGCGGGACGCAGAAGGGTTAGCGTGAAATAATCAGATGAATACCGAAGCCGGCGAATAGCGTACCGGCGATGCCGTCGATCCACTTCGCCATCCGCTGATAGCCACGGCGCATGCCCGGCAGGGCGAACAGGCTGGCAACCACCGTGAACCAGGCCAGCGTCTCCAGTACGATCAGCAGAAAAATCCCCCAGCGCGCGCCAGAACTGACGCTATCGCCGACGAACAGCGAGAACACGGAGCCGAAATAGATAATCGCTTTTGGGTTCGCCAGATTAGTCAGCAGCCCTTTCAGAAAGCTCCGGCCGCTGCGCGCCAGCTCAACCTGAGGCTCTACCGCTGCCGCCGCTTCGCCTTTTTTCAGCGCGCCACGCAGCATCTGGAAGCCCATCCAGCACAGATACAGGCCGCCGCCGACCATAATAATGGTATGCAGCCAGGCCATCTTCTCGATAATCAGGTTCAGGCCGAGCAGCGCTACGCCCGCCCATACCATTACCCCGCAGGTGATACCCAGCACGCCCATCATCGCCTCCTTACGAGAGCGGCTAACGGCGGTTTGCGAAACAAAGAAAAAGTCCGGGCCAGGACTCCTCAGCGCAATGATATGCACCAGCGCGACCGTGAAGAAAAGCGTCAACATAATTAACTCGCAGGAAAATAGTCAGGACGAAAACTATATATGCACTTTTTCGTCCGGCTGACTACTCATCATCGCCATCCACGTGCGCGCGGATCAGGGCCATAAACTCTTTACCAAAACGCTCGAGCTTACGCGTGCCGACGCCGTTGACGCTAAGCATCTCGCCGGCCGTCAGCGGCGTTTGCTCAGCCATTTCAATCAGTGTTGCATCGTTAAACACGACGTAGGGTGGGATATTCTCTTCGTCGGCAATCGCCTTACGCAGTTTGCGCAGCTTGGCAAAAAGCTTACGATCGTAATTGCCGCCAAAGGATTTCTGCATCGCTTTTGGCTTCAGCGCCACAATACGCGGCACGGCAAGCTGTAGCGTCACGTCGCCGCGCAGAACCGGACGCGCGGCCTCGGTAAGCTGTAGCGCAGAGTGCTGGGCAATATTCTGCGTGACCAGGCCTAAATGGATCAGCTGGCGGATCACGCTAACCCAATGCTCATGGCTCTGCTCGCGCCCAATGCCGTATACCGGCAGCTTATCATGCCCCATATCGCGAATACGCTGGTTATTGGCGCCGCGCAGCACTTCCACCACGTAGCCCATACCAAAGCGCTGGTTGACGCGGTAAATCGTCGACAGCGCCTTCCGCGCGTCCATTAAACCGTCGTACTGTTTCGGCGGGTCGAGGCAGATATCACAGTTGCCGCACGGCTCCTGGCGCCCCTCGCCAAAGTAGTTGAGCAACACCAGGCGGCGGCAGGTTTGCGCTTCGGCAAAAGCCCCCATCGCGTTGAGCTTATGGCGTTCAATGTCCTGCAGCGGCCCGGCGGGTTTCTCCTCAAGGCAGCGCCTGAGCCACGCCATATCCGCCGGATCGTAAAACAGCATCGCCTCGGCAGGCAGCCCATCGCGCCCGGCGCGGCCGGGCTCCTGGTAATAGGATTCAATATTGCGGGGGATATCGAAATGCACCACAAAACGGACGTTCGGTTTGTTGATCCCCATCCCGAAGGCTACCGTAGCCACCACGATTTGCAGGTCGTCGCGCTGGAATTTCTCCTGTACGTCGGCGCGGATATGATTTTCCAGGCCGGCGTGATAGGCCGCCGCGCTGATGCCGCGACTTTGCAGGCGTGCGGCGGTATCCTCCACTTTCGATCGGCTATTGCAGTAGATAATGCCTGATTTGCCGCGCTGATCCTGTACGTAGCGCATCAGCTGATCCAGCGGCTTAAACTTCTCCATCAGCATGTAGCGGATATTGGGTCGGTCGAAGCTGCTGACCTGGATAAGCGGGTCGCTCAGGCCCAGCAGGCGAACAATGTCGCGACGCGTGGTGTCATCGGCGGTGGCGGTCAGCGCCATAAACGGGATTTGCGGTATCCGCTGGCGCAGCTGCCCTAACGCAGCGTATTCCGGACGGAAATCATGGCCCCACTGGGAAATACAGAGCGCCTCATCCACCGCCACCATCGACAGATTCCAGTGCGTAAGATGCTCGAGGAAGTTATCCAGCATCAGGCGCTCCGGGGCGATATACAGCAGGCGAATCTGCCCGCTGCGGCAGCCGGCCATCACCTCCTGCTGCTGCTCCCGGCTCTGGGTTGAATTCAGGCACGCCGCCGCCACGCCGTTAGCCAGCAGCTGATCGACCTGATCCTTCATCAAGGAGATGAGCGGCGAGACCACGACGGTCAGACCGCCCAGCACCAGCGCCGGCACCTGATAACACAGCGACTTGCCGCCGCCGGTCGGCATCACCACCAGGCAATCGCGCCCGGCCAGTGCCGTATCGATAATGGTTTCCTGGCCCGGGCGAAACTGCTGGTAGCCGAAGGTCTCTTCTAAAACCTGCTTAGCCAGCGATTCCTGATTCAATACTTCCGCCTGCGCCACGTTGACCCCATATGCCTGAAAAGAAAACAGGCGCTATTTTCAGCGCCTGAGAGCCAGAGTGCAACGATTAAAACAGATCGTTGAGCATCAGCCCGACGCCGACGCGGGTTTGATTAAAGTTATAATCGATAAGCGACTCGCCATAACCGCTATAGACCTGAGTATAGACGCGCACGTGTTTGGTGATCGGATAGCTTACCCCAAGCTCGGCGCCGCCGTAGCCGGTATTCCAGTTATATTGCCCCTGAGCGCTGAGAATAGCGTCGCCCAGCTGGTAGCCCACTTTCAGCCGGTAATAACCCATATATTTGGTGATATCCGGGTTATCGTCGGTGCTGCCAATCACGTACCAGGGCTTCACCTCGACCAGCCAGTTGCCATTTTGCGCCATCAGTCGAGTATAGAGGCGATTCCAGCTGCGGGAAGTGGGATCGGAACGACCGTTAGAGTCGGGGTTATAACCCATTTCAACGTCGCGCAGCGTCCAGCCAGCAAATGAGTAATCGGTCGCAAACCCGAGGAACAGCTGCGGCTCGTAGTTGGTTTCGCGAAACGGCGCGGACTCTTTGCTGTTGGAGAGCTGCCACCAGGATTTTTGCGTATAAGAAGCGCCCAGCAGCGAATTCTCGCCCAAAATCCCGCGCCATAATGGAAACGCCAGGCTAAGCTGGAACTTCACTTCGTCTTTACGCGCGTTTTCAGCCCAGTCGTAGCTGCGAATCGCTTCTTTATTGAGATCGCTGGTCCATGTATAGAGCAGATAGTTGCTCTCGTAGGGATAGAGCAGGAAGGGATTATCATGGTCCTGTAACAGGTTGGCGATAATACTCCCGCGAACGGCCGGAGTGTGGTGGACCTGTTTATTCACCGGCGCGTCCTGCGCCAGAACGCCGGCCGGAAGCGCAACAAGCGCCAGCAGGCAGGCCAAAGAGATACGCATTGCTGTTCTCCTGGATGGATATTTATTATTTCTGTTTAACCCAGGCAGCATTCTACCTATTTATACGTCTTCTGACCTGTTATCCGTTCTTAAAGTAGAAATCAATATTTTAGAAGCATAAAATCAACATTTCATTAACCTATGGAAATGTTGTTATGTCTGAACTGACCGCCGCCGCCGCCCTGAAGCTGGTGGGAGAAATCTTCGTCTACCACATGCCCTTTAATCGCGCCTTAGGGCTGGAGCTGGAGCGCTATGAAAAAGAGTTCGCCCAGCTGAGTTTCAACAACCAACCAATGATGGTCGGCAACTGGGCGCAGAGTATTTTACATGGCGGAGTGATTGCCTCAGCGCTGGACGTCGCGGCGGGGCTGGTATGCGTCGGCAGCACCCTGACTCGCCACGACACCATCAATGAAGAAGAGCTGCGCCAGCGCCTGTCGCGGATGGGCACCATCGATCTGCGCGTCGACTACCTGCGTCCGGGTCGTGGGGAGCGCTTTACCGCCACCAGCAGCCTGCTGCGCGCCGGTAACAAGGTGGCGGTGGCCCGCGTCGAACTGCATAACGAAGAGCAGGTGTATATCGCCAGCGCTACGGCGACGTATATGGTGGGGTGATCGGCTTAAATCGAGTAACATCATTCTCTTTGGCAATGGATTTGTCCCGATGGACGCTAAACAAACGCGGGTGGGGGTTCTCCTGGCCCTGGCCGCCTATTTTATCTGGGGTATCGCGCCAGCGTACTTCAAGCTTATCTACTATGTTCCCGCCGATGAAATTCTGACTCACCGCGTGATCTGGTCCTTCTTCTTTATGGTCGCGCTAATCAGCATCAGTCGTCAGTGGCCGCAGGTCAAAAGGCTACTGAAAACGCCGAAGAAGGTGTTTCTGCTGGCCCTGTCTGCCGTGCTGGTGGGCGGTAACTGGCTGCTGTTTATCTGGGCGGTCAATAACCATCATATGCTGGAAGCCAGCTTGGGCTACTTTATCAACCCGCTGGTGAATATTCTGCTGGGGATGATCTTCCTCGGGGAGCGTTTTCGTCGGATGCAGTGGCTGGCGGTGCTGCTGGCCGCCTGCGGCGTTCTGGTGCAGCTCTGGACTTTTGGCTCGTTGCCGATTATCGCGCTGGGCCTGGCGTTCAGCTTCGCTTTTTATGGTCTGCTACGTAAAAAGATCGCCGTGGATGCACAAACCGGCATGCTGTTTGAAACGCTCTGGCTGCTGCCGGTCGCCGCGATTTATCTGTTTGGTATAGCCGATAGCCCGACCAGCCATATGGGGCAGAACCCGTGGTCGCTGAACCTGCTGCTGATGGCGGCGGGCGTGGTCACCACTATTCCGCTGCTGTGCTTTACCGGCGCGGCGACCCGCCTGCGCCTTTCTACGCAGGGCTTCTTCCAGTATTTCGGCCCAACGCTGATGTTCCTGCTGGCGGTGACCTTCTACGGCGAGGTGCCGGGAGCGGATAAGATGGTGACCTTTGCTTTTATCTGGGTGGCGCTGGCGATTTTCGTAATGGATGCGGTTTACACAATACGTCGTACGCGTAGGGCATAAAGCCAGACCGGTACGCAAAAAAGGAGCCGAAGCTCCTTTTTTTACAGCCAGTTTTTACGCTTAAAGTACAGATACGGCGCCAGGCCAGCGAGCATCATAAAGACAATCGCGCCGGGATAGCCAAAGCTCCAGTGCAGCTCAGGCATAAACTCAAAGTTCATGCCATAGCTGGAAGCCACCAGGGTCGGCGGCAGGAAGACGACGGAGACGACCGAGAAGATCTTGATGATGCGGTTCTGCTCGATGTTGATAAAACCCATCGCCGCCTGCATCAGGAAGTTAACCTTCTGGAACAGCGATTCATTGTGCGGCAGCAGGGATTCAATATCTCGCAGGATTTCACGCGCCTGCTCCAGCTGCCCTGCCGGCAGACGGGCCTTGCGTACGAGGAAGTTCAGCGCGCGCTGGGTATCCATCAGACACAGGCGGACTTTCCAGCCGATATCTTCCTGTTCCGCCAGCGTAGAGAGCGCCTCGTCGTAATCATCGCCCTGACGACCTTCCATAATCACCCGGCTAAGCTTTTCCAGATCGCTGTAGATGTTTTCGATTTCATCCGCCAGCTGCTCGATTTTGGTTTCGAACAGATCCAGCAGTAGCTCGTAGGCGTTGCCGGCCACCATCGACTGGTTGCGGGCGCGCATGCGATACAGGCGGAAAGCGGGCAGCTCCCGCTCGCGCAGGGTGAACAGACGGCCTTCGCGGATAGTAAACGCCACGGTAGAGTTACCGGCGTGATCCTCAGCATCTTCAAAAAAGAAAAATGAGTGGATATGCAGACCGTCTTCATCCTCAAAGAAACGCGCTGACGCTTCGATGTCTTCCAGCTCCGGGCGCGTCGCCAGGTTCTGGCCCAATTCCGTTTGCACACGGCTTCGTTCATCGTCGTCAGGCTCGACCAGATCGACCCACACCGAACTGGCGAGGTGCTTGATCTCGTCGGCTTCCAGACGCGTTAAACGATTGTTTTCCAGTTGAAATGCGCTCAGCATGACCGGGACTCCCAATGCAAAAAATTATCGGACAGTTCGGTGGGCACACAGAAACAATTTGGGTTTCAGACCATTAAGCCTGACTCAGAGCGACGGGAATAGAACGGGTCGCCGACAACCGCTAAGGCTATCAGCATAAGAGGATAGCCTTAGGAGTTGTTCCTGATGGGCAGGAAATTGAGCCAGCATCTACTGGGTGTGTCCAAGGCGAATGTCCTCTTAGCGTAATCGTGCGCGCATGTTACGCCAGCGCAAAAACGGCGTCAACACGCAACGGAACGCTAAAGAGCAAATCAAGCTCCTTAACGTATAAAGGTAGCAGAATATTACAAAATAATGATATTTTTCTTACTGTTACACTGTTTCCAGCCGGGCGTACGCCGCGACCAGCCATTTGATCCCCTGCCCCTGAAAGGCAACCTGCAGGCGACTGTGTTCGCCGCTGCCTTCGAGGTTCACAATGGTGCCTTCACCGAATTTGGCGTGGCGGACGCGCTGGCCCAGCTTATAGCCGGTGTCGTTTTACGCCATCGGCGTCCCCCTGCGCTGATGGCTGACCGGCCGGCTCACCGTGGCGCGCAGCCGCACCTCTTCCACGCACGACTCCGGCAGCTCGCCGATAAAGCGCGAGGGGCGATGATAAACCTCTTTGCCGTACAGGCGACGGGTTTCCGCGTAGGTCAGCGTGAGTTTTTGCATGGCACGAGTCACGCCGACGTAGGCCAGGCGGCGTTCTTCCTCCAGGCGGCCGCCCTCATCAAGCGCCATCTGGCTCGGGAACATCCCTTCTTCCACGCCAACGATAAATACCTGCGGAAACTCCAGCCCTTTCGCCGAGTGCAGGGTCATCAGCTGTACCGCATCCTGCCAGGTGTCCGCCTGCCCTTCTCCCGCTTCCAGCGCCGCATGCGAGAGGAACGCCTGCAGCGGCATTAAATCTTCATCTTCTTCGTTGTAGCTAAACTGGCGCGTCGCCGTCACCAGCTCCTCTAAGTTTTCGATACGCGTCTGGCCCTTCTCGCCTTTCTCCTGCTCGTACATCATGCGCAGGCCGGAATCTTTAATGACCCGGTCGGGCTGCACGTGCAGCGGCATGTCGGCTGTCTCCTGCGCCATGGCGTCAATAAGTTCCATAAAACGCTGCAGAGCGCTGGCAGCGCGCCCGGCGAGAACTTTCTCTTTTAACAGCTCGCGACAGGACTGCCACAGCGTCAGCTGCCGGTCGCGCGAGGTCTGGCGCACCACGTCCAGCGTGCGATCGCCAATGCCGCGCGTCGGGGTATTGACCACGCGCTCAAACGCCGCATCGTCGTTACGGTTGGCAATCAGGCGCAGATAGGAGAGCGCATCTTTGATCTCCTGACGTTCGAAGAAGCGCATGCCGCCATAAATACGATAAGGCATGCTGGCCTGCAGCAGCGCCTCTTCCAGCACGCGCGATTGGGCGTTGCTGCGATACAAGATCGCGCACTGCTCCAGCGCCCCGCCGTTTTCCTGCCAGGTTTTGATACGATTGACGACGAAACGCGCCTCATCAAGATCGTTAAACGCGCAGTAGAGCGAAATCGGCTCGCCGTCGGCGCCATCGGTCCACAGCTTTTTCCCCAGCCGTCCGCTGTTGTTCTCAATCAGGGCGTTCGCCGCGCTGAGGATATTGCTGGTCGAGCGATAGTTCTGCTCCAGACGGATAGTTTCCGCGCCGGGGAAGTCATTGAGGAAGCGCTGGATGTTTTCTACCTGCGCGCCGCGCCAGCCATAAATCGACTGATCGTCATCGCCAACGATCATCACCTTACCGGTATCGCCCGCCAGCAGTCGGATCCACGCGTACTGAATATTGTTGGTATCCTGGAATTCATCCACCAGGATATTGGTAAAGCGCTCGCGGTAGTGCTGAAGGATATGCGGCTTGTTAAGCCACAGCTCGTGGGCGCGCAGCAGCAGCTCGGCGAAGTCTACCAGCCCCGCGCGATCGCAGGCTTCCTGATAGGCCTGGTAAACCTTCTGCCAGGTCTGCTCAACCGGATTACCGTAGCTCTGAATATGGTGCGGGCGCAGCCCTTCATCTTTCTGGCCGTTGATGTACCACATCGCCTGCCGCGGCGGCCACTGCTTCTCATCGAGATTCATCGCCTTAATCAGGCGCTTAAGCAGGCGCAGCTGATCTTCGCTGTCGAGGATCTGGAAGTCCTGCGGCAGCCCGGCGTCAAGGTGATGAGCGCGCAGTAGACGGTGCGCCAGACCATGGAAAGTGCCGACCCACATACCGCCCTGAGTGGTGCCCATCAGTTGACCAATACGATGACGCATTTCCGCCGCCGCTTTGTTGGTAAAGGTCACCGCCATGATGGAGTAAGGGGAACAGTTCTCAACGCTCAGCAGCCAGGCGATGCGGTGTACCAGGACGCGCGTCTTGCCGCTGCACGCTCCTGCCAGAGCCAGCATATTAGTACGTGATGCCGCAACGGCTTCACGCTGTTTGTCATTGAGGCTGTCGAGCAGGTAAGAAACGTCCATTGGCACCGCCGGAAATGAGGCGCCCGGCAACGTTTGGCTCGCCGGGCTACTGTTAATTTATACAGAACTACTGACGATTATATCAGCGAGGTCAGAGATGCCAACCGTGAAATTTCGATGTGCGGTAGCAGGCGGCCATCGGCGGCGCGCATCAGGTCTGCGCCCTGCGGTTTGATCCAACAGGCCTGCATGCCGCAGCGAATAGCGCCTGCGACATCGGTCGTCAGATCGTCCCCGACGTGCAGAATCTGCCCCAGAGGAAGCTCCAGCCGCTCCGCTGCGAGATGATACATAACGGCAAAGGGCTTAGAGCGCCCGTCAGGGCCCGCGCGCAGCACGAAGCGGAAGTAGTCGCTCAGGCCAAAGAGTTCCGGCTGGGCGTTGCCGTTGGTAATGGCCACCAGCGGCCACTTTTCCGCCAGCTGCGCCAGCGTATCGTGCGTCTCCTGCGGAACGTCAATCAGGCTGCGCCAGTGAGCGAAATTCGCCATCGCTTCATCGGCCCCCGTTTTCGCCAGCGTCGCTGAAAGCCCGGCGTTGATCATCCCCAGCTCCAGCGCGCGGCGGCGCCATTCGGTCACATCGTGGTAAATTTCCGGCTCTGACGCCAGCAGCGTCTGGCGCAGCCGGTTAAGCTCGCTGGCGTCAAATTGGCTCAGAGAAGGGTGGTAGCTGCGCACAAAGCTCAGCGACTCATGAAGCGTCCGGTCAATCACCGGGAGGTTGTCATAAAGGGTGTCGTC